>Ga0209137_1002111_pt1 | contig 17917 bp, 17 predicted proteins | sample SaaInl5LU_22_DNA_FD_184642 | JGI IMG/M metagenome (GOLD analysis project Ga0209137, IMG submission 184642) | Marine microbial communities from expanding oxygen minimum zones in the Saanich Inlet - ESP_105LU_22_DNA (SPAdes) (version 2) | ecosystem: Environmental > Aquatic > Marine > Intertidal... | reverse complement strand
TATTTATCGTGACAGTATAAATATGGATATTTGTTGGGAGCAATCTCGATACGACAAAGTCGGGCCAGGCGGAACGGGCAAGGATTATATTAATTGCCCAATGGATCAGGAACAATACAGCCAGTTTTTAGATGCGCTCATCGAAGGCGATGTAGCTGAGTTTAAGCAATGGGAGCAAGACACGCCGTATTTCAATGGTTGCTTACCCATCGAAGTAATGGCCGCACGTGGCCGTGAGACCTTGCGCCATGGGCCCATGAAACCTCGTGGGCTGACAAATGCTCATAACCCAGCCGTAAAAGCCTATGCCGTCGTTCAGCTACGCCAAGATAATGCGCTGGGAACTCTATATAATATGGTTGGCTTTCAAACAAAATTGAAATACGGGAACCAAAGCGACATCTTCCGAATGATCCCCGGATTGGAGGATGCGAGGTTTGCTCGCCTTGGTGGTTTGCATCGCAACACATTCTTGAATAGTCCAAGCTTACTGAACCCAGATCTATCGCTTAAGTCGGCACCATTCTTGCGATTTGCAGGTCAAATAACAGGCGTTGAGGGATATGTAGAAAGCACGGCCATTGGTCTAATGGCGGGGCTGTTTCTAGCAAGTGAACTGACCGGCAAGCCAATGGCGACGCCACCTATTACAACCGCATTTGGCGCATTGCTATCGCATATCACATTGCATGCTGTCAGCGAGACATTCCAGCCGATGAACGTCAATTTTGGCCTTATGCCAGTACCAGAAGATATCGAGCCGCCGCGCCTAGAAGACGGCACCCCGGCAAAAGGTAAGCAGAAACTATTTTTGAGAAAACGAAATCGGCAAAAAGCCTATACACATCGTGCAGATGCGGACTTTAATGCTTGGAACTCGGCTCTTTAATAATCGGTGAGTCGATTTATAAACGTCCCCAAATGGCAATCCATACAAGACTTAATAGATCAGCAAGGGCGTTCGTTGTTTTTGGCTGGCTCCTATCTCGTCTTCGCGCTAATTTAATAAGCACTAAAATCGGCATTAGAGTTTTGCGTTGTGCTCGAGTTTTGGCATTGATAGCTGTCTTCAGCATAGGAAATCTAGCATCTCGCATATCTAGTTTTACACTGTCGCTCCAAAAGCCGCAGGCTGCATCGATAGCAATATCGCCGCTCAAATCATATCCCAGAAGGTCAGCAATGTTGGCAAATAATGGGCTTGTCGCATTTGGATTGAGACTTGGGTCTGCTTCTCCGTCCAGTTCATCCATCGTGTGTTGAGCTAAGTTCTCCAGCCATATGATCGGCAGATTATGGGCCAACCAATAGTCAGCCATTGGCAATCCACCACTCTCGCCATCGCGCATTTTCTCAAATTGGTCTAGCCACCACTGAACCCGAATGAGACGTAGCATCAGCTCCGATTCTGACCTGCGGATTATTTCCAACTCGCAATAATAGTGAGCTAGATAAATGAAACTATGCCGCTTGTCGGCAGGCACAAATAAGTGAGCCAAATAAAGGTCGTGATTATGGGCCCGAACCTCGCGCTGAAGCCCCTCAAAATATTCAGCATCGTGAATATCACTGACCATTTATTCGTTACCTATTCATTGCTTACAAAATGCCTGAAAATAAATTATCTCGATACAAACTGCCAAAAAGTAAAAAGGGCCGCAACCAGAACGGCAGCGACCCTAAACTTAAACCCTCAAACTACTAGTAGAGGTTCTGTGCCGAAACCATTGAGAAAAGCATTGGAATGGAAAGCAAAGTGTTCGTGCGTGAAAACAACATTGCCGTTCTGGCCGAAGCCGCTTTTGTTTCAGCATCGGCCTCAACAATACCCAAAGCTTTTTTCTGGTTTGGCCAAATAACAAACCAAACATTGAACGCCATGATAATGCCAAGCCACATGCCGATACCGATCGCGATATTCTTCTGAACGCTGAAGTCATACATCGCGCCGAGGCTTAGAGCGTCATGGATATATCCGTTAAGATAACCGAGGATAAGCCCTGTGATGACGGTTGCCATAGCTGCCCAACGAAACCACCAAAGTGCTGCAGGTGCAATTACTTTGCCGATAGCTGGCTTTTGCTCATCAGGAATATTCGGCATATTCGGTATTTGTACGAAATTGAAATAGTACAAAAGGCCGATCCACATCACGCCGCTTAAAACATGAAGCCAACGGAAGATGAAAGAATAGAAATTAGTATCTAAGTATCCCCCTGAATTGAGGTACAGCGCACCTAGAATAATAGCAAGCACGAAGCCAGAAATGACCGTGTTGCGAAGTGATGAAAGAATTGAAGCCATAAGACCCTCCTAATAAAAAGAAACGTTTCGCGAATCCTTACGATTGCCACCACTATAAACCGAAACTCATATGCTTCAAGCAATGCTTAGGCTAAACCCCTTAAAACACATACGTTAAGGCTTAAGTGACCAATAGAAAAACTCAATCGGATTGTTTGATATTTCCAGACCAGTCGCGTTTTACACCTAAAATTAACAATAAAGGTGCTGCGATGAAGATGGAAGAATATGTGCCTACGAAAACGCCCCAAAGCATCGCGAATGCAAAGCCATGGATGACTTCCCCACCAAGGAAAAACAGAGCAAATAAAGCTAACAAGGTGGTGACGGATGTAACCGTCGTACGAGATAGTGTTTCGTTGATAGATAGATCCAACAACTCGCTAAGGTCCATTTTCTTGTACTTGCGTAAATTTTCCCTCACACGGTCGTAAACAACAACTGTATCATTCATGGAATAACCAACAATCGTCAAAATCGCCGCCAAAATGGATGTGTTAAACTCCAGCTGCAAAAGCGAGAATATCCCTATCGTAGCCGCAACGTCATGCGTTAAAGCAATCACCGAACCAAGGCTAAACTGCCACTCAAAACGAAACCAAATGTAAATCAACATCGCGGCAATCGCTAACGTCACGGCTAAAATACCCGCTGAGATTAGCTCGCCACTAATTTGTGGCCCAACAACTTCAACACGACGGATTTCGAAGCTACTTTCAAGATCCGCACGAATAGTTTCTACAGCCTTCAAATTTTCCGCTGCATTCTCGCTATCGCCAGCCAACCGAATAAGCACGTCATTTTCGTTACCGAACGACTGTATCTGGACGTCTCCAACCCCAAGCTCATTGAGGCGATTGCGCAGAGCCGATATATCAACCGGCTCTTCTTGTGAAGCTTCGATTAATGTACCGCCCTTAAAATCAATGCCTAAGTTAAGGCCTTGCGTGGCCAAACTAAAGGCACCAACGCTAAGAAAGATAAGGCTCAGACAGAAACTTATATAACGGCGTTTGATAAAATTAACTGAGGTTTTGCTCGGGACTAAACGTAAACTTTTCATGATACCGGCCTCTTATTATATTGGAAGCTCGACCGAACGACCGCGTGAGCGGATCCAGCGAGCAACGAAAAAACGGGTTAAAACAAAGGCGGTAAATACGGAAGTGACAATGCCGATGGCCAGCGTCACGGCGAAACCACGAATTGGCCCTGAGCCGAGCTGAAACAGAATAATCGCAGCCAATAGCGTTGTAACATTGGCATCCAAAATTGTACCTAATGCCCGTGAGTAGCCTTTATCAACCGCAACCAAAGCAGGCTGACCTGCCGCAATTTCCTCGCGAATACGTTCAAAGATTAGAACATTTGCATCGACTGCCATACCAACGGTCAAAACGATACCGGCAATACCGGGTAGCGTTAACGTCGCCTGTAAGGCCGACAAAACACCCATAATTAAGATCATGTTGATGATCAAGGCAGCGTTGGCAAATAGTCCAAACAAATTATATGACAAAGCCATGAACACAATGACCGCGACAAAACCAATTATGAGGGCCAACCGACCCGCAGCAACGGAATCGGCGCCGAGACCCGGGCCAACCGTGCGTTCCTCAAGAATGCTCATTGGCGCCGGTAAAGCACCAGCGCGCAAGAGAATGGCTAGATCATTCGCCTCTTGTACAGAGAAGCCGCCGGTAATACGCCCCGACCCACCCAAAATAGCAGATTGAATAACCGGGGCTGATATAACCTTATTATCAAGAATAATAGCAAATGGACGCCCTATGTTCGTTTTGGTCACTTCACCAAATTTCTTGCCGCCGATGGAATCAAACCTGAAGTCGACTTCAGGCGATCCAGTTGTCGGGTCAAAGCCCATGCTCGCATCAACCAATCGCTCACCACTCACCATGACCCGTCGCTGGATCAGATAAGGTGTAGCCGGGTCGGTATCCGTATAAACCAGAAGTGATCCAGCCGGAACGCGGCCACTATTTGCAGCCTCATAGGCCGATCGGTTCTGGTCAACCAAGTGAAAGTTCAGTTTCGCGGTTTGACCCAATAGCGCTTTGAGGCGCTCAGGATCATTCAGTCCAGGAACCTGAACCAATATACGCGTGTTTCCTTGGCGCTGAATAACTGGCTCGGTCGTCCCCAATTCATCAACTCGGCGACGAATAATCTCGATCGATTGTTGAACTGTTTTGGTATTGCGAGCAATTATCGCCTGCTCGCTAAAACCAAAGCGAAATTTTCCATCATCAAGCGCTTCGATGGTTAGCTCTGCGTTACCACCTACTCCACCGAGCAAACTATTGACCACTGGCTGGTTCAAATCATCGAACACCACAATTGCTTCATCGATCTGGCTTTCGTCGCGAATTGTAAGCTCAACCGCATTTTTTACCAGGCTCAGCCCAGTATAGCCAATTGACTTGGCCCGAAGCTCAATCCGAATATCTGAAATCAAAGTTTCCAAACGCTCACGCGTGATACTCCCCGTATCAACTTCAAGCAATAAATGTGAGCCACCTTGCAGGTCGAGCCCTAAATTAAGCTTGCCACTGGGCAGGAACGCTGGAAGCGACAGACGGGCGTCTTCGCTTAAGAAATTGGGAACAGAAAATAATAGTCCCAAGAATATTGCTAGAGCTATACCCGTGATCTTATATTTAGAAAAATGAAGCATCTTAGTCCTTAGCCTTCTTTAGCTAGCTTATTCAGCCAGAGCTTGTCATGGTCTTATTACTTAGTTTTAGCGGGCTCGGTTTTGCCTTGAACCGTCACGATCATAGACCGGACCACTTTGACATTTATACCCTTTGCAACTTCAATCTCGACTTCAACTTCATCGACCTTCGAAATCTTACCGATCAAACCGCCTTGAGTAATCACTTGATCACCGCGACGCAAATTCTCGATGAGAGCCTTATGTTCTTTTGCCCGCTTACTTTGCGGACGAATAATTAAAAAATAGATAATTGCAAAAACAACAATCAATGGAAGAAATAGTTCAAATAGGCTTCCTGAGGAAGCAGCTGCTTGGGCATATGCTGGCGAAATAATCATGGTGTCTCCTGTTCAACGTTGCAGGACTATACGAAAAACCGAAATAATTGCAAAGCATTACCGAACTTATCGTCAAAATATTTGGCGATAAGTTTACGAAATTACCCTTATTTCGCTTGTATTTAGAAGCGATTGCTAAAAATGAATTCGTGACGATTTTTATAAGCGTAAACTCATAGCTTCACAGTTAGATTAATTGCGATGGGTCAACAGCGCGCGTGCCGCGTCGCAGTTCAAAATGAAGTTGTGGCTTATCCACGTTCCCGGTTTTACCTACCGCCGCAATCTGCTGCCCCTGCTTAACTTTATCGCCTGGCTTAACCTTAAACTCCGAAATATGCGCATAGGCAGAGACCCAGCCATCTCGGTGCCGAACCAGTATTAGATTACCATATCCCCGCAACTCATTACCGGCATAAACCACGACGCCGTTTTCACTGGCCTTTACGGGCGCGCCTTGTTTTGCGGCAATATTGATACCGTCATTATGCAGGCCACCTTTTTTAGGCCCATAGGATGAAATAACCTTACCTTCCACTGGAAGGACGAAGCGACCCTTGCGGGATGGTGCTTGGCTATGCACACCTACCGGCCGAGCTACATTTTTAGAGCTCGCAGATTTAACCGGGGTAGTCTTTTTTGAGCTAGCAGGCGTCGGTGCCTTGGCTGATTTGCTCGAGGCTACACGCGTTGGTGCACTGGCAAAACGTCCGGGCAAAGCAAGTTTCTGATCAACATAAATTTTATAGGGTGCGCGAAGATTATTACGTCGAGCTAGGCTCGACATCCCAACATTATATCGTCTTGATATAATGTTTAATGTGTCTCCGCGTCGAACGACATGAATTTCCGGTTTAGGGAGTGATAATTTCTGCCCCGTTTTCAGGGCATATGGAGGGCGGGCCCCGTTAGCATCGATTAAAGCGCGCATCGAAACATTATTGCGTCGCGCAATGATATAATAGGTATCGCCTTTTCTAACCGTAACACTGGTTAGCTTTGCCCTTGAACTATCTAAGCGAATAATTCCAGAAAAGTGTCCCGTTTCTCTATTTCTCTGGGTGTCATACCATTCACCTGTAGATACAGCACAGCCACCCAAACCAACAAGTAAGAGCAGTATAACCGGAGCGATGTGCAAGTGTCGGGCGTGATTCAAGGTTACCCCTAAAATAATTTTGTTAATTTTCGCTTGAGAGCTGTATCCGTATGGTCCATTTTTAGTGGCGTAACTGTAATTTTACCCTGATAAAGAGCTTCAAGATCGCTGCCCTTTGGGTGTTTAAAATTGGTTCTATCAAAATTATACCAGTAATAAGGGCTTCCACGTGGGTCCAACCGCTCATCCAACTGCAGGATGTTTATATCTCTCTTACCCTGATTGGTGACCACGATCTCTGGAGTAACCTTCAGATCAATATGCGGAAAATTAATATTAATCAACGTCCCCTGCGGCCAGCCTTCAGCGACCAGCTTTTTAATAATTCCAGCACCATATTTAGCCGCGATTTGAAACCGGATTTGGCGCTTACCGTCTGGGCTAACCATCTGGCTCAAAGCAACTGACGGAATGCCTACAATCGTTCCTTCTTTGGCCGCCGATACCGTGCCTGAATAGCTTACATCTTCAGCTATATTTTGGCCAAAATTCACACCTGACAGAACCAAGTCAGGCAGGTTATCCCGCAATAATTGGCGCGTGGCGACAACGACACAATCCGTCGGCGTTCCCGTCACTGCATATTTCTTCGGCCCTTTTTTGATTAATCGAATAGGCTTTGTGAAAGTTAGTGAATGACTGGCACCACTATTTTCTTCGGCTGGCGCGACAACCCACACATCATCAGATAGTTGGTCAGCAATTTGTTTCGCGATCTTCAGACCGGGTGCGTCAATACCGTCATCATTGGTCACTAAAATTCGACGTACTGGCTTACTCATTTAAGTCTCCTTGAATGACTTTTTTGCCGCCCATATAAGGTTGCAAGACATCTGGAATTACGACCGACCCATCGGACTGAATATAGTTTTCTAATAAAGCTACTAACGTCCGACCTACCGCCAATGCCGAACCATTTAAACTATGAGCATAATGGGTTTGCTTTTCATCGCGGTGCCTATACCGAGCATTCATTCGACGGCCCTGAAAGTCACCGCAATAGGAACAACTGGAAATTTCACGGTAGCTATTTTGGCCTGGCAACCAAACCTCAAGGTCATAAGTTTTCTTAGCCGCGAACCCCATATCACCCGTGCACAGCAGCATAACACGATAGCTTAACCCCAAACGCTTCAGAACTTCTTCGGCGCAATTTGTCATGCGATCGAGCTCGCTTAGCCCTGCTTCGGCATCAACAATGCTAACAAGCTCAACTTTAGGGAACTGATGCAGACGGATCATTCCACGGGTATCTCGACCAGCCGAGCCAGCTTCAGAGCGGAAGCAAGACGTTAGAGCCGTCATGCGGAGCGGTAAGTCTTCGGCCGCAATAATTCTTTCGCGCACGATATTGGTGAGCGGAACTTCAGCCGTTGGAATTAACCATAATCCACTATCTGTCTTAAACAGGTCATCTTTAAACTTAGGCAGTTGTCCCGTGCCGAACAAAGCCTCATCGCGAACCAGCATGGGTGCTGAAATTTCTTCATAGCCAAATTCTTGCGTGTGCAAATCCAGCATAAAACTGCCTAAAGCACGTTCTAAGCGTGCCAGATCGGAGCGCAACAAAACGAACCGCGCGCCAGATAGTTTACTCGCGAGGTCAAACTCCATCATGCCTAAAGCTTCGCCTATTTCGAAATGCTGTAAGTCACCTTCTGTCGCCTTGGTCTCCCCGACTTCACGCGCTACGACATTCTCATCCTCTGAGGTGCCGACGGGTATATCTTCCAATGGCAAATTCGGAATAACAGCTAAAACCATATTTAACGCATCATTATGCTCGCGTTCGTCCTGTTCGGCTTGATGTAAGCTTTCCTTCAGCGTCGAGACTTTCTCCATTAAGGCCTTGGCCTCGTCTTCATTTCCCTGCGCCTTGGCTTGGCCAATTTTTTTGGATGCCTCATTGCGTTCAGCTTGAAGGTTTTGCGAATGCGTGATCGCGTGTCGACGCGTTGCATCAAGTTCGATCAGTTTCTGCGCGCAAGCTTCATAGCCACGCCGATTTAGCAACTGATCTACCGTATCGGGATGATCGCGAACAAACTGAATATCAAGCATTGTATTTTCCGTAATTGAGTCGAATAATTTTGTTAAATAACGTGTAACGTGTTTTGCCAGTGATCCGAACTAAATTATGAGCTGATTGCCTAAAAAAGTTGGAAAAAACCGTCACCTAATTGAACTAATTGCTGTCAGGATTAGACCTTTTTCGCTCCAATATAGCCACTGCTAATATTGATATCTCGTATAGCAACAAGGTTGGTACGGCCAAGCCAATCTGGGAAATAATATCTGGCGGCGTTAAAATAGCTGCCACCAAAAACGTTAGCACCACCGCATATTTGCGTTTCATTCGTAGACCTGCCGCCGTTACAATACCCATACGCCCAAGAAGAATGAGTATAATCGGGAGCTGAAAGCACAAGCCAAAGGCCAACATCAAAGTCATTGTAAACGATAAATACTCGCTAACGCGGTTGACCATCCGAATATCTACGCCATCGTCTTGGCTGACCTGCATATTCAAGAAAAAATCCATCGCCATAGGCATAACGACAAAAAATACCAATGCCGCACCGGCCGCGAATAAAACCGGCGCAAATACCAAAAACGGAATTAAGCCGACACGCTCGGACCGATATAAGCCCGGTGCAATAAAGTGATAAACCTGAAAGGCAAAACCAGGGAACCCGATAAAAATAGCACCGAACATAGCCAGCTTGATTTGCGTGAAAAAGAACTCGTGCGGAGCTGTATAGATTAGCTCTAGTTCATGCACATCCCCCGCCGCTTGCTCATATGGATAGAGTAGCAATGTGAAAATTTCGGAGGCGAAACTGATACATATAATAAAAGAGACCGCAAAAATGCCTAATGCCCAAAGCAAGCGATTTCTAAGATCAATCAAGTGATCCAACAATGGAGCTTCAGAAGCGGATAACTCATCCTCCTCAAATGGCAGCGGATCGTCTGGTGTGTCTGACGTCATCTTTTGTCTGGACGCTCCTTAGCTGCAAATAGGTCTGGGCCTTCATCGCTCTTAGAACGAGCAGGCTCAACTTTCAGCTTTGCTTGGTTGGCTCTAGCTTCAGTGGCAGGCTTCGGCTTGTCTTCAAACTCATCCATGAGTTTTGAACTGAGATCTGATTTCCAGTCTGCAGCGCTCTTCAAATCTGAGGCGACATCCATCGATTCAAGTCCCGACTTAAATTCTTTCGCAAGCCCTCTCAGGTGACGCACATATTTGCCGACCGTGAACATAATATTGGGTATTTCCGCAGGCCCAAAAACCAGCAAAACAACAACGCCCAAAATCAACATTTCTGTCCAGCCAATATCAAACATGGCTTTTCCTAACGCTTAGATTTTGGCTTAGACTTTTTCTCATTTTCAGGAACAGGCTCAATAACAGGTTCGATGACGGGTGTGACCGATCCGTCGGTCTCTTCATCGCGCATTCCAGAGCGAAAGCTTTTGATACCGCTGGCAACATCGCCCATAAGAGACGAAATCCTGCCTCTCCCGAATAGCAAAACCAGCAATACAACAACAACCAATACTTGTACCCAGCTAATACCCATGGATGTACCCTCATACTTTCATTTTTTATAATTAGACGCTTATTAAACAGCCCTAATTAGCGTCGAATATCATTATGGCAGACTTGCAAACCCAAAACTCAGCCAATCCATCCGTTGGACGCTGGCCCGATCGCAACAGCAATTCCCAGACACTCGAGTCTTGCATTTCCAAATTACATAACCAATCACTACCTACTTGTCTTACTATAGACAAGTTAGCTTCAAAAGTAAGCCCGTAATTAGCCGCAGCTTCGCTGGTCGAGTTTGACAGATAGATATCACTTGGGCGCACCGCCAAAACATACGCGCCATCGGGCAATTGATCACGAACCACCTCCCCTAAGGAGGTCATTGCCTTGCCTTTTTTGAGACTTATATGTTGCTGGTTAATATCGCCAAATAATAGCGCAACATCCCTGTTCATTGGCGCCCTAAATATATCCGCGCTAGGCGTGGTTTGGGCAAGTTCACCATTCAGTAAGACAGCAACTTTATCAGCCAACCGTAAGGCATCATTGGCATCATGGGTAACAATCAAGGCACTGGCACCCGAAAGCTTTAATACATCGCGTATTGTATCGCGCATCTCACCGCGTAATTGTGGGTCTAAGCTCGAGAAAGGCTCATCCATCAAAATCAATTTAGGTGAGTTTGCCAACGCCCGAACCAAGGCCACTCTTTGTTGTTCACCACCGGATAGAGTGTGTGGCGAGACGTCGGCGAAAGCGGACATGCCGACCATATCCAGCAAATCTTGAGCGCGCTTTTTTTGCTCTGCCTTGGGCATATCATGCAAAGAAAATGCAACATTTTCTGCAACCGTCAAATGTGGAAATAGCGAATATTCTTGAAACAAGTAACCTGTGCCACGTTTTTCGGGTGGTAAAAACTGATCGGGCCCAGCGACGCACAAACCGTCAATGAAAATACTACCTTCGCTTGGCTTCTCGAGCCCTGCAATCAATCTAAGCGCGGACGTCTTACCACTGCCCGATGGCCCAAGCAGGCACACAATTTCGCCCGCTGCGACTGATAAGCTAAATCCGCTCAATATGGATTTGTTACCAAGCTGAAACGTTAAATTATCTGTCTCCAAAACATTTTGAGATATCCCTGCCGTCATGAGCTAGCGACTGGCGCCCCCTCTTCGGCTGACGCGTCTTCATCAGCTGCCGCGTCTTGTTCAAAAGGCAACTCGGCCTCCTCCAATTCCATTTCAAGCGGCTCCAAGCCGTCATCATCTTCAGCCAGTGGGTCTTCATTCGGATCATTATCAGGGTCTGGTTCAGGCACGCTGAAACCTGGCGGCAGTCGACCATCCAGTAAACCAGCCGAACGCAATTCATCAAGCCCCGGCAGATCTCTGGTAGCTTCCAAACCAAAATAATCGAGAAAGTGGTCTGTTGTTCCGTAAGTCACAGGGCGGCCAGGAACTTTTCGGCGACCGCGAATTTTCACCCATTCACTTTCGAGAAGAACATCAACCGTGCCTTTGGACACGGCCACCCCACGTATATCTTCGATTTCAGCGCGCGTAACCGGCTGGTGATATGCAATGATTGCAAGTGTTTCAAGCGCAGCACGCGATAAACGGCGTTGCTGTGTAACATCCTTTTGTAAGGCAGAAGCTAAATCTCCTGCCGTACGAAAAGCGTATTTATTGCCGACCTTAACGAGATGGAAACCACCGGTCTCGTATTTAGCCATAATTGCCATTAATATTGGCTCAAGCTCGACACCCTCGGGCAATCGATCGCCTAAGGTGCCTTGGTCGAGGGGCTCAATAGCGGCAAACAATATAGCCTCAACGACACGAATATATTGCGGATCTATTTCTTGCGATAAGTCTCTATCGCGATCAGACGATTCCGCAACGGATGCCACGACGTCAGATTGTTCCTGAGCGACCTGCATTTCTTGCTTAACTTGCGATTCTTCTGCTTGATCTGTCATCTTAATCTAAATCCTAAGGTCTAACCTGCTGGCTTTGGACGAGCTCTACGAACTCGAATTTCACCAAAATTTTTATCTTGCTGTATCTCCATCCGACCATCGCGGGTAAATTCAAGGGCGGCTGTCAGACTACTGGCGACTATGCTGCGACGTTTTTGAGGTGATTTAACATCAGCCAATAACAGCTGATCCCATACTTCCCAGTCATTCAACTCACCCAACATGCGCTCTAAGCGCACGCGCGCGCGCTCAATGGTTAGAACATCCAGCTTGGGCGGTGTCCAATCCGTATAGTAAGCTCGCAATCTTTGCGTTGAATAGGAGGACAACACATCAAACAAGCTTGCTTCATATTTGCTGTGGCGCTTCACCCGAATACCATCTGGCATGCCGCGCGGAAAAACGTCGCGGCCTAATAAATCGCGCGACATCAATTGGGTCGCACAATCGCGCATTGCTTCCAATCTTTGCAACCTGAATACAAGTCGAGCCGCTAGCTCCTCTGCCGATGTTTCTTCGCCGTCATCGACAACAGGCAGTAGCAATCTCGACTTTAAGTAAGCCAACCATGACGCCATCACGAGATAGTCAGCCGCCAATTCTAGCTTTAGCGCTTGCGCTTCACGAATGAATACCAAATATTGTTCAGCCAATGCCAGAATAGATATCTGTCTCAGATCCACTTTTTGAGTGCGGGCTAGGGTTAGCAGAACATCCAATGGGCCTTCATAACCACCAACATCAATCTTCAAGCTTTCCCCAACAGGCGCAGCATAAGCGACGCCATCAACGAAACCATCAGCCGAACTGGCTGCTGATGCATCCGACACGTGCGTCTCAGCGACTTGAGGCTGGTTTTCTTCGGGATCCACTGCCTCAGCCATAGAATCACTTTCTTGATTATTCATGGATGCATTATAACGTTTTCAGTGGCTGGAAAAAACGCCAGAAACAAGTTCTCCCCAACGTTCAGCAAGTCCTTGCTCCGCATCTTTATCCGGCACTGTCATATGATTTTGAACCTTTTGCGCTCTAGCCAATGCGTCCGATGTTAAAAATGGCGCTATGTCGGCAAGAGCCTGCATCTCGTCCATCCTACCATTGCAATGCAAAATGAGGTCGCAACCTGCCTCTAAGCTTTGTTGCGCACGCGAAACAATATCTCCAGATAGTGCTTCCATACTCACATCATCGCCCATCAGCAGACCATCAAAGCCAATGGCGTCACGAATAATTTTTTGAATAACAATCGGTGAGCATGTGCTGACACGATCCGCATCAATTTGCTTAAATAGCAAATGACCTGTCATCCCCATAGGCGCATCGCGCAATGCCTTGAAGGGTATAAAGTCAGATGTATCCATCTCAATGAAAGAGGCATCCACCTCTGGTAACTCAATATGGCTGTCGCATTCACCGCGTCCATGCCCCGGTATATGTTTGATAACCGGAAGTACGCCACCGGCCATTAGACCATCAGAAAATGCTCGCCCTAATATGGCAACAATGTTTGGATCGCTTGAAAAAGCACGGTCACCAATAATATCGGCGGTTTCCTCTCGGCTAACATCCAAGCACGGCGCGCAATTCACATTAATTCCGAATTGCTTCAGATCGCGTGCTAATAATTCACCTCCAAGGCGAGACGCCTCGAGACCACGCTCCCGGTCACGTTCATAGATCTCACCATAAAGCCGCATAGCCGGATAACTGCGCATTAGCGGTTCGCGAATACGCGCGACGCGCCCACCCTCTTGATCAATTAATATAGCGATATCATCGCGGCCAGTTGCGAGCTTAATATCATTGCACAAATTAATTAGCTGAGCGCGTGCCGCAATATTGCGAGCGAACAGAATAACGCCCCAAGGCGCAGACTGCTTCAAAAACTCGCTCTCTACTTGGCTAAGTTCGTGGCCAGACAGACCGACGATAAACGCGCGGGTCTTAGCTAGGCTCATTTTTAACCAAGCAATCTTGGCCGCGCGCCTTCAGTTTAGTGCAAAAACCTTTTGCATCTGATTTACTGCGAAAGCCGCCTACATTGACGCGGTAAAACACGCCTTTTGAGCCTAAATCAGCGCGGAAAATCAGAGGCGAACGCCGACCAAGTAGACCGTCATGCTTCTTTTGCGCCGCTTCATAGCTCGCTAAGGCCAAAGCTCGACTGCGCGACGCGCTGAGCTGAACCATATATCTGTCTTCCTCAGTCGACCCTAATTTAGGCTTAACGGCTACTTTGGGCTTTGCTGGTGCTGGCTCTACTTTTGGCTCAACTTTTGGCTGTGGTTCAACGGGCGCAGTCTCTGCCCTCTTGACCACATTTGTTGGGCTGGTCTCATCTGATTTACCATTGGTGAAAGGCTGACCAACCTCGACGCTAGGATTAGCATCCCGCCTCGACGATGGCATCAAGCTTTCTAATGCGCCATTGTTATTATCTGCCGGCTGACTTTCGGATAAAATAATTTTCGTATTTTCTCCACCCGTCTCACCGCTCATAACGCCATGAATATTCAAAGGTGGCTCTACTTCAGTCACTTCGCCTGCCGATTCCGCTGTAACTTTCATATCGCCTGGTTCAGCCGCAACCACAGGTGGCGTAATATTCTGCCCATCCTCTAGACCGCGCTGATACGCGTAATAATAAAGCCCTGAGCTTAAGGTGATAAATACCAAAGCAGCGATCAGTAATAATACGGGTTTCGATTTGCCGGCGCGTCCATAAACACCCTGCGCATGTGATGGATGAGCTAACTGTAGGTCTTCATCATCGGGAAAATTTCCAGACCCAAGCGGAGTACGATTATCTGACATGAATGTCTAAAACCTTTTTTAAAGTTGAAACTTAAATTTAAACCGAAACATTACGACGCAAAAACCAAGTAACTCGCCAAATATTAACGCATTTCTGCTTGAGGTTCTACGCCAATTAACTCTAAACAATTAGCTATCACGATGGCTGTAGCCCGCAGTAACGCAAGTCGCGCCAAACTAAGCTCAGGCTTATCTTCAAGAATAAACCGAAGCTCAGCATTATCTTTGCCCAGATTCCATATAGAATGGAAGCTCGCTGCAACTTCTTGGCAAAAGAAAGCTAGCCGATGCGGCTCCAAAGCGTCCGCCGCCGCCAAGATTATACGAGGATAGCTAGCCAATTGTTTAATCAAAGCCGTCTCAGCCTCGTGCGTAAGTAACGATAAGTCGACTTCGCCTAGACCAAGGTCGCTGACTTGATCGCTACTGAAGCCAGCCTCAAGCGAATTCCGCAACACGGAACAACAACGCGCATGTGCATATTGAACATAAAACACAGGGTTATCTCTGCTTTGTTGCTTTACCAAGGAAAAATCAAAATCCAAAGGCGCATCATTCTTGCGCGTTAACATTATAAAACGAACAGCATCGCGCCCAACTTCATCAACAACCTCACGCAAGGTTATGAACTCTCCCGAACGTTTGGACATTTTTACAGGCTGACCGTCACGCTGAAGTTTTACCATCTGGCAAACCTTGACTTCTAGCTTTGCGGCGTTATCGGAAATGGCCGTAACGGCTGAGCTCATGCGCTTTATATAGCCAGCATGGTCGGCACCCCAAACGTCGATCATCCGCGAGAAACCGCGTTGGTATTTGTTATAATGGCAAGCAATATCTGGAGCAAAATACGTCCAGCTTCCGTCTGATTTCATCAAAGCTCGGTCGCTATCATCGCCAAATTGAGAGGAGCGGAACAGCGTCTGCTCACTTGGCTCCCAATCCTCAGGCAGATTACCGCCTTTTGGCGGCTCTAGCGTACCTTCATAAACCAAGCCTTTGTTTTTGAGCAATTCGAGTACTTCGTGAACGGCGCCACTATCATGCAAAGACTGCTCGGATAGAAATACATCATGCTCAACGCCCAATGCCGCCAAATCATTGCGTATCATATCCATCATCATCGGCAGAGCAGCCTGTTTCGCGACCAGTATTTGCTCGGCCTCTGGTTTATCTAAAAGGTCGGGATTGTCTTTCGCCAGCTTTTGCCCGACTGGAACCAAATAATCGCCGGGATATAAGCCTTCAGGAATAGCACCAATATCTTCGCCCAAGGCTTCGCGCATGCGCAAAATTGCCGATTTTGCTAATACAGTCACCTGTCCACCAGCATCATTAATATAGTATTCTTTGGTTACATCATTACCAGCTGCCGATAGCAATCGCGCGAGCACATCTCCAACGACTGCGCCGCGCGCATGGCCAACATGCATCGGCCCAGTAGGGTTGGCTGAAACATATTCGAGATTAACCTTCTCGCCTGCTTGCTCAGTGCTCTGAGAAACCATACCAAAACCGCCACCATATTTGATGATTAACTTCACCATATTTGTCCAAATGTCTGATTTTAATGTAATATTTATAAAACCTGGACCAGCGATTTCAACACCTGTGACATCCTCATCGGCACTCAGCCGATCGGCTAAAATTTGCGCCAGATCACGCGGCTTTAGGCCGGCCGGCTTGGCTAATACCATGGCGGCATTGCTAGCTAGATCGCCGTGGCTGGCATCCCGAGGTGGCTCCAAGGTCAGACGCGTTAGGTCAAGCCCATCGGGCAAATCGCCCGAAGCCATAAGTGCCTCAATATGCCGAACTATGCGCTGAGCGAATTCGCTGAATATATTCATTTTTTCACCATGCAGAAGAGTTAGGCTAATTCGTCAACAATATCAAACAAACGTCGATATTCAGCTATAGCAAACCGGTCTGTCATACCAGCAATATAATCGCAGACAACGCGCGAGGTATCATTTTGGTTGCCAGACTTGCATTGGTTTAGCCATTCTTCTGGAAGCAGCTCAGGTTCAGCCAGAAAAAGTGCAAATAGCTCCTTCATCAAACGACGCGCCTTACTCATGGAGCGCGTTACACTTGAATGGCGATACATACGCTGATGCAAAAATGCCTTAATCTCGAGGTTTTGCTGCATCATTTGGTCTGAAAAGCCGACCAACTCGGCACCTAAATGGCGTACATCATCTACCGATTGAGGTTTATGCTTTTGAATACGGCTTGTCGTCTCCGTCACCAAGTCGCCAATCATTCTCGATATCATCCGCCTTATGGCTTCGTGCCTCAATCGGCGCGGCTCCACTTTTCCGTGCTGCGCATGAATATCGCGAATAAACTCACCAATTATGGGTAAATCGGCCAGGTCATCGATGGAGAAAAGGCCAGCGCGTAGACCATCATCTATATCGTGATTATTATAAGCAATGTCGTCCGATAGAGCAGCAACTTGAGCCTCAGGCCCAGGCCATCCATCAAGTTCCAAATCCATTTGCTCAGCAAACACGCGAATAGCAAATGGTAGGTCTTTCAGTTGAGTTTTGGCATTTAGCAGCGGACCATTATGCTTAACGATGCCCTCTAAACTCTCCCAAGTCAGGTTCAACCCGTCAAATGAGATATAGCGATGTTCCAGATCGGTAATAATTCTCAAAGATTGGGCATTATGATCAAACCCACCAAATGGTTTCATGCTTTCATGCAGCGCATCTTCACCTGCATGACCGAATGGCGTATGGCCAAGGTCATGAGCCAGAGCCAACGTTTCGGCCAAATCCTCATCAAGCTTCAACTCACGCGCGACCGACCGAGCGATCTGCGCAACTTCCAATGAATGTGTCAAACGCGTACGGTAGCTGTCGCCCACATGAGCCACGAACACCTGTGTTTTATGCTTCAGGCGGCGAAACGCTCCCGAATGAACAATACGGTCTCTATCTCTCTGGAATACCGAGCGTGTTGTGCTTTCCGCTTCCGGAAATAAGCGGCCTCTACTTTGGTCCGATCGGCTGGC
>Ga0209137_1002110_pt1 | contig 17919 bp, 17 predicted proteins | sample SaaInl5LU_22_DNA_FD_184642 | JGI IMG/M metagenome (GOLD analysis project Ga0209137, IMG submission 184642) | Marine microbial communities from expanding oxygen minimum zones in the Saanich Inlet - ESP_105LU_22_DNA (SPAdes) (version 2) | ecosystem: Environmental > Aquatic > Marine > Intertidal... | reverse complement strand
GAATTTTTTCAAGCTTCTATTGATATTGCTTCACGCGATATGGGTACCGCTTGGGCAACGGGCATTATTGCCGTTCACGCATATCAGTTATCGCTAATGAACCCTAAGGCCGCACAAGAAGTTTATAGTGCTGGGCCTGATACGCTTATTTGTTCGTCTTACAATCCGGCAGGCGCCAAAGTTGAAACCGTCGATGGCGGCTTTAAACTAAGTGGTCGTTGGGCATGGAGTAGCGGTTCTGGGCATTGTAGCTGGGCGTTATTGGGTGGTCTGATTTTTGATCAGCCGGACAATATTCATTACCGTACTTTCTTGGTGCCGGTTGCTGATTATGCAATTGAGGATACGTGGAATGTTATGGGTCTTCAGGCAACTGGCTCCAATGATGTGGTTATTGAAGATGGAATGTTTGTGCCCGAGTACCGCACCCATCATCAGATGGACGGATTTAATTGCAAGCACTTCCAAGACAATGACATGTACTCCATTCCATGGGCGCAGCTTTTTATTCGTGTTGTTTGTACGCCGGCAATTGGTGCGGCAAAACATGCGTTAAAGTTGTTCATTGAAAATTCTACAGCCAGCTCAACCGATGTGACGCGGCTTGCTGGCGACCCGGATGTTACGCGGCGCGTTGCCGAAGCGTCTAACCTAATTGATGAGACAGAAGCCATTATGTTCCGTAACTTTGATCGGATGATGGCGCATGTGAATGCGGGCGAAGAAATACCGATGGCGGACCGCGTTAAGTATCGTTATCAGGCTAGCTTGGTGATTGAGCGGATGATGGAAGCGGTCGACTTATTGTTTGATGTTGCTGGTGGACGCAGCGTGTTTAATGGCGCGCCGATCCAAGATATTTGGCATGACGTGCACATTGCGCGGGCACACGTTGCCAATAGCCCGATTTCGTTCGCTCGCAATCTGGGTGCTGTTCATCTAGGTGCCGATAGCACTGACGTGTTTGTCTAATGACCTCGTCACAAGCGATGCCACCTGAAGGGCGGTATGTTCAGGCTGGCCCAATACGAATGCACGCTCTTGAGTATGGAGATGCTGCGGGCCCCGTGGTCGTGTTCGTCCATGGTTCGGGGCCCGGTAACAGTGCCTATGCGAATTTTCAGTTCAACATAGAGGCATTTGTTGAAGCAGGATTTCGTGTAATTTTGCCGGATATGATCGGCTTTGGGTACTCTGATAAGCCACTCGACATGGGTGATTATACGCTCGATCTATTCTGCGATACGTTAATGGCAGGTTTAAAAGCGCTTGATGTTTCTTCTTGTATATTTGTTGGCAATTCCCTCGGTGCTGGTGTGGCAATCCAGATTGCGTTAAACCATCCTGAGTTCGTCAATAAGTTGGTTCTCATGGGGCCGGGTTGTATTGATGAACAGGCCAATTATTTCCAAATGCCAGGTATTGCTAAAATGATGGCGACCAGTCAAGCCGGCATTGATCAAGACAATCTGGGCGATGTGCTCCGGCATTTCGTGGTTGATCCATCTCATGTGAGCCGTGAGTTAATTGACATGCGTTGGGCGGTAGCAAAAGACCAGCCCCGTGAAGTTTTGACAACTATGAAGACGCCAAATTTAGGGCCTCGACTGGTGGAGTTGACGTGCCCAATTCTTACTTTATGGGGCGCGGATGACGCGTTTATGCCACCGGCTGGCAAGCAATTATGTCTGCACGCAAACGATAAATCGCGCTTGCTTGAGATTAATTCTTGCGGCCATTGGGTGATGATTGAGTATTCGCGTTTGTTTAATGTAACGGCTATTGATTTCATCCTAAACGATTGATTGGAAATATTTATGACCGAAGCGATAAACCATGGAGCAATTGGGCTTAAGCTTTTTGAAGCGTTAAGAACACTCAAGCCCATTGCGCCGCTTAGTGATGAATTTCCTGAAATGACTATCGATGACGCTTATCAAATATCGTTGGCGTTTCTAGATGCACGTCTGGCTGGCAATAACGAAAAGGTTATTGGTAAAAAAATCGGCGTCACCTCAAAGCCGGTTCAGGAAATGTTGGGCGTGTTTCAACCTGATTTTGGATTCCTAACGGATGCCATGATCATGGAAGATAATGTGGTGCATACGGGACAGTTAATTGCGCCGCGTGCGGAAGCCGAAATTGGTTTCAGATTGAAGAAGAATTTACACGGGCCAGGCGTGACGGGGCAGGATGTTTTGGACGCGACTGACTATGTGCAGACCTGTTTCGAGATTGTCGACTCGCGTATTTTAGACTGGCGCATAAAAATTCAAGACACGGTTGCCGATAATGCATCGTGTGGCGTGTTTGTTTTGGGCGAAGAACAAATCGATCCTAGAGCTCACGATCTTTCGGCACTTAAAGTTATCGTTGAGAAAAACGGGAAGTTCTCAAGTGAAGGGTTCAGCTCATCTGTTCAGGGCTCTCCCGAGAATGCAGTCGCCTGGCTTGCCAATACGCTGGGGGCTTATGGAATTCCTTTTGAAGCGGGTGAAATCATCCTGTCTGGATCCATGGTCCCGCTCGAGCCTGTTGTGCCGGGTGATGAAATGACAATTGCGATCGATGGTTTTGGTTCATGTCATGCAAGTTTTAAATAAGTAGATAGTAGGTCGTAAAATGAGCAAAACAAAAGTTGCAATCATCGGTTCTGGAAATATTGGAACCGATCTGATGATCAAGATCGCCCAGACATCTGAGCATCTTGAAGTTGGATGCGTGATTGGTATTGAAGAAGCGTCTGAAGGGCTTGCGATGGCACGCGAACGCGGAATTCAAACCAGCCATGAAGGTTTGGATGGCGCTCGGCGGCTTGATATCTGGCAAGACGTTAAAGTTGTCTTCGATGCCACCTCTGCCTATGCGCATCAAGGCCATTTTGATTTATGTCATGCTGATGGGAAGAAAGTTATTGATCTAACTCCAGCCGCAATCGGCCCATATTGTGTTCCCGTAGTTAATATGGATGAGCATTTAGATGCGCCAAATGTGAACATGGTGACATGCGGCGGTCAAGCAACCATCCCAATGGTCTATGCGGTGACCCGAGCGAGCCAATCTGTTCCATATGCTGAGATTGTTGCTTCCGTTTCTTCACGCTCTGCAGGGCCGGGCACGCGCGCTAATATTGATGAGTTTACGCGGACAACCGCAATGGGCATTGAAAGCGTCGGCGGCGCAGGTAAAGGCAAAGCCATTATTATTTTGAACCCAGCCGAACCACCGATGATTATGCGTGACACGGTTTACGCCCTATCGGTTGGTGGCGACGAAGCGGAAATTCGAGCCTCTGTACAGGCAATGGTCAAAGATGTGCAAAGTTATGTTCCGGGTTACAGATTAAAACAAGAGGTTCAGTTTGAGCGCTTTGGCGGTAATGACCCGTTACACATTCCGGGTCTTGGAACATATGAGGGTTTGAAAGTAACCATCTTTTTAGAGGTCGAAGGTGCCGGGCATTATTTGCCAAAATACGCTGGCAATCTCGACATTATGACATCGGCCGCGATGGGCACGGCGGAGCGTATGGCTCAGCGCCATTGGGGGAGTTGATCAGATGACCGGTGTATTAAAAGATCCGACCAAAGAAAAAATTTACATCCAAGATGTAACCTTGCGAGACGGTATGCATGCCATCCGCCATCAATATTCTATTGAGCATGTTCGTTCCATTGCTAAGGCGTTAGATGAAGCCGGAGTGGATGCCATTGAAATTGCCCATGGTGATGGCCTAAATGGCGGAGCTTTCAATTATGGTTTTGGCGCTCATACGGATTGGGAATGGATCGAAGCTGTCTGTGATGTAGTTGAGAGAGCGACGGTTGCAACACTCATATTGCCGGGCATAGCAACGATTGATGAACTTAAGCGCGCCTATGATTTGGGGGTGCGCTCTGTTCGTGTGGCAACGCATTGTACCGAAGCTGATGTTTCAAAACAGCATATTGAAATGGCCCGCAATCTTGGCATGGATACTGTTGGTTTCTTGATGATGAGCCATATGGCGGAACCCAAAATATTAGCCGGTCAAGCCAAGTTGATGGAGAGCTATGGTGCGCAATGCGTTTACGTTACGGATTCTGGCGGCGCCCTTGATATGGATGGCTACGCCGAGCGATTGCAGGCTTATAATGATATTTTAGATCCGGCTACGGAGCGCGGGGTGCATGCGCATCACAACTTGGCGCTTGGTGTCGCGAACTCAATAGTTGCGGTGCAGAACGGTGCGCGGCGGGTTGATGCTAGCTTAGCCGCCATGGGTGCGGGGGCTGGTAATGCACCGCTCGAGGTTTTTATTGCCGCCATTGATCGTAAAAATTGGCAGCATGGATGCGATGTTTTTAAGTTGATGGATGCGGCGGAAGAGTTGGTGCGGCCGCTTCAAGATCGCCCTGTGCGCGTCGATCGTGAAACCTTAAGTCTCGGTTACGCTGGAGTTTATTCTAGCTTTCTTCGTCATGCTGAAAAAGCAGCTGAGGATTATGGTCTCGATACAAGAGAGATACTTGTTGAGTTGGGCCGCCGTCGAATGGTTGGCGGGCAAGAGGATATGATTGTTGATGTAGCTCTCGATTTAAAAAAATCGAAGCAAGCCTAAAATAAAAGTAGAAGCGAGTTTAAAATAGGGGGCAGGAAATGAGTGTAGCTAGTCTTGGTTATGTGCGTTTGGAGATGCAGGATCCGAATGCGTGGGGAGAATTCGCACAGTCCGTGCTTGGATTCGAGAAAGCTGACATATCGGATCCGTCGGGCGCGGTTTATTTGCGAATGGATGATGCTCCGTTTCGCTATCTAATTGAAAAAGGCGACGCTGATAGGTTTGTTGCCGCCGCCTATGAAGTAACATCTGCGGATGCGCTTGAAGCGCTTCAGCAAAGATTGTCAAAAGCGGGCGTAGACTTTCAGCTTGGCAGTGAGGATGAGGCAGCCCGTCGTGCCGTTGGGCATTATATATCTTGCGCCGACCCATCTGGTAATCAGGTAGAGTTTTATGTTTCTCGTGCGGCCGGCTCGGCTGTTAGATTAGGAGCTGGCGTTTCGGGGTTTCTCACGGGCGATATGGGTTTAGGTCATCTGGTGCTACCTGCGGCTGAGAACGTGGCTACGGAAAAATTTTATACAGATGTCGTCGGGTTTGGAATAAGTGACGATCTGTCCTTGCCGGCATTTGCTGAGGGCATGCCAGAGCAGCGGATTTTATTTATGCATGCAGATAATCCGCGCCACCATACATTGGGGCTTTATAATTTCCCCAATCCGACGGGTGTAATACATTTGATGGCTGAGATGCTATCGATCGATGAAGTTGGGCATTGCATGGATCGGGTAAAAGCTGCAGGACTTCATATTTTTGCAAGCCTTGGGCGTCATGCAAATGATGAGATGGTTTCTTTCTATTTCTTTGCGCCGGGCGGTATTGGCTTTGAAATAGGCTTTGATGGAAAGCAGGTTGCGGATTGGTCAAGCTTTGAAGCAACCCAATCTACAATTGGCGATATTTGGGGTCATGAATATGACTTCCCTGTGGTTGGTGAATGAAAATGAATACATATCCTTCAATTGATAAGCGCCTCTCGGTTAAAGATATTGTTGCTCAGCTGGAAAGCGGAATGACAATTGGCATCGGTGGTTGGGGTGCACGCCGTAAGCCGATGGCACTTATTCGTGAAATATTAAAGTCTGATCTAACGGATCTTACAATTGCTGCTTATGGCGGTTGCGATGTTGGGATGCTGGCAAGTGCTGGAAAAATCAAGAAGCTTATTTTCGGTTTTGTATCGCTGGACAGCGTGCCTATGGAAGACCATTTTCGTGCAGCGCGAGTTCAGAACGGCTTTGAGGTCATGGAAATCGACGAAGGTATGTTTCAGCTGGGTTTAAAAGCTGCGGCGCAGAACCTTCCATTCTTACCGTGTCGCGCTGGTCTGGGAACTGACGTACTCACGCATAACCCCGACATTAAGGTGATCCAAGATCCATATCACGGCGAATATTTAGTTGCCGTGCCGGCAATCAAATTAGACGTAGCGCTGTGCCATGTCAGTGAAGCGGATCAATTGGGTAATAGTTTCATTGGTGGGCCTGACGTATTTTTTGATGAATGGTTCTGCCGGGCTGCCGATAAAGCATTCTTGACCACAGAGAAATTTGTTGAAACCTCAAGCTTTGATGACGACGCTAAGATCATGCGGATGCCGATTGAGCGCAGTCTGGTCGCTGGTGTGGCGGAGGCGCCTCTAGGCGCGCACCCAACATCAAACGGACCTGACTATGGTATCGATGTGGCGCATTTGAAGGCCTATAATGCTGCGACCGGAGACGGTTGGGCCGACTATGTAAAGAGTTTCGTTGAGACAGAAGACTATCTTGATGCAGTGGGCGGGGCGGAGCATATCCGTAGTCTTCCATTGCCGATATTTTAGGAGACGTTATGAGTAATTTTTCACTTGCTGAGTTATGCATAGCGGCAGGCGCTGAAATCTTTCAAGATGAGACGCCGGAAGTTTTCGCGACGCTTATTGGGCTCGTCCCTCGGTTGGCGGGCTCGCTAGCTAAAAAGACTTTCCTGCCTGGTTTAATGATGTCCGACGGAGAGTATTATTTTGTCTCTGAGCCTGTGCCGGTCGGACCGCGCGGTGGCTATCAACCAAAACGTGAAGGTCAAATTGGCTATGAGCGGGTGTTTGATTTAATCGCCAAGGGTAACCGACATGCTTTTGTTGGTCCGGTTCAGGCTGATCGTTTTGGCCAGATGAATCTGTCAGTTATTGGCAATTATAACAAGCCTCGGGCGGCCTTGCTTGGTGTTCGTGGGTTTCCTGGCAACACAGTTAACAACAGAACGTCAATGTTCTTTGCCAGCCATAATACGCGCGCGCTCGTGAGCGGCGAAGTGGATATGGTAAGTGGCGCTGGCTATAATCGAGACCGGTATCCCGTAGGAAAATTTCCGCCAGGGCTTGATCATCGTCGCATTATTACGAACCTTTGTGTGATGGATTTTGAAGGCGCCGATCACGCGATACGCGTTCGGTCATTACACCCTGGTGTGAAGATTGAGGAAGTGATTGAGAATACTGGCTTTGACCTTGTGTATGCAGACACAATAGCCGAGACACCAGCACCAACGGATGAGCAATTGGCTATCTTGCAAGTGCTAGACCCGCATAATCTAAGAGCGACTATATTTAAGGGTAATCCGGCTGGAATTAGAGGGGAAGATTAAAATGTCATCAAGTAATGAGACGGTTCCACGTGTAGACACTGAGATTGTTTATGAGGAAGATACGCCGATACTATATGAGGTTAAGGATAGTATTGCTTACGTAACGCTCAATCGTCCGAAGTTCCACAATAGTCAAAATTCGCAAATGCTATACGCGCTCGATGACGCGCTTTACAAGGCGACAGGTGATGATGATGTGAAGGTCGTTGTTCTTCGTGCCAACGGAAAACATTTCTCGGCTGGTCACGATATTGGTACACCTGGGCGCGACTTCGACCGCGGACGCGACGATCGTCGCGGGATGAATTATAATCACGATAATAAGCCCGGCGCTGAGAAAGCCTATGTTCGCGAACAAGAAGTTTATTTGGAATTTTGTCGGCGCTGGAGGGCGATGCCAAAACCAACGATTGCACAGGTGCATGGTGGGTGTATTGCTGGCGGTTTAATGTTGGCTTGGGTCTGCGATTTGATCGTTGCGTCTGAGGATGCATTCTTTCAAGACCCGGTTGTTAAAATGGGCTTCCCGGGTGTCGAATATTTCGCGCATCCGTTTGAGCTAAACATTCGCCAAGCTAAAGAGTTTTTGTTCTTGGGCGAAAGATGGGACGCAAATCGTGCACATGCCGCTGGAATGGTCAACAAAGTTGTAGCCAAAGATGAGTTGGCCACAGCGGTTGATGCGTGGGCGCAGCGAATTGCTGAAAACCCGCGTCTGGCGTTATCGCTTACCAAACAGGCCTGTAATCATATTGAAGACCTGCAGGGCAAGCGAACAGGTATGGATGCAGTTTATGCAATGCACCATTTTGCTCATGCGCAGAATACACTTGTAACGGGTGATTACATCGCCGGTTTTGATGGCAAAAAAATGGCAGAACACAATAAGAAGCAACAGGACAAATAGGTTAATGGCTAGCCCTAAATCAACATCGTCAACTTCGTCTCCTTCCTCTGCTTTAGCCGCAAAGAAGAAGACGGATAGAGCGTCTACGAAATCAGGTGTTTTAAAAACGCCGATGACGAAGATGCTTGGTTGCGACTACCCTATTATCCAAACGGCTATGGGGTGGGTGGCGACGTCTGATTTGGTTTCGGCCAGTATTCAAGCTGGAGCATTCGGATTTTTAGCCGCGGCTGTTATGACCCCTGACGAATGCGAGCAAGAGATTAAGGCGATCAAAGCCGTCACAGACAAACCTTTCGGTGTCAATATTCATGCTTTTCAGCCTGGAGCGGAACGTATTATTGATACATGTATTGATTACGGTATCGCGGCTTTATCTTATGGCCGCGGTCCGTCACCGAAAATTGTCGACCGCGTGAAAGCGGCAGGCTTAAAATGTATTCCTACAATTGGTGCCAGCCAACACGCGCCGAAAGCCGTTGCAATGGGTGCAGACATGTTGGTCTGTCAGGGGCAAGAGGGCGGTGGTCATACGGGCAATACCCCAACTTGGTTGCTGCTCGAACAGGTTATAGATCAAAAATTAGGTGTGCCGGTCATAGCTTGCGGTGGCTTTAAAGATGGTCGAGGTCTGGCCGCTGCACTAGCCTTTGGCGCTGATGGCATCGCGATGGGGACGCGCTTCATGATGTCGGAAGAAAGTCCCGTGCCGAGTGCAACCAAGGCGGCATATGTAAATGCTAAAGTGACGGAGATACCCGTTTCGACCAAGCTTGACGGCTTGCCTCAGCGAATGGTTATGAACGATGAATTGCGCAAAATAGAAAATGCGTCATCCGTGGGATTGCTAATCCAAGCGATTAAAAACAGCTGGCTTTATAAATCTCAAACTGGAATGTCACTTCTCGAGAGTGTTCAGACTGCTTGGAAAATGGCTTCGAAAACGGAGCTCACTATAGGCCAAACATTGATGGCGAGTAATGCGCCCATGATTATTCAACGGGCTATGGTTGAAGGTAGACCGGATCAAGGTGTTTTGCCGAGCGGTCAAGTCGCTGGACTAATCGATAGCTTACCACCTTGCGAAGATATTATCCGCGAGATTGTTGAAACCGCACAACGCCAGCTGAAACTATCAGGAGCTAAGTAGATGACAGTTAGAACTGAAATTCGCGATAATGTGGCAGAGATTATTCTCGATCACCCTCCGGTCAATGCCTTTAGCGGAAAAATTTGGAACGAGTTTCCAGACATCATCACATCGCTCGGTAAGCGCCAAGATGTGCGCGTATTATTAATTCGTGCCGAAGGGCGTGGATTTTGTGCTGGCGTTGACATTAAAGAGCTGGCTGCAAATAGTGCGGCGATTGTCGATGTAAACAAAGGTAATTATGAAACGTTCAAAGCTATTCGAGCTTGCGAGATGCCGGTTATTTGTGCACCGCATGGGTTCGTCATTGGCGGGGGTATAGGCATGTGTGGTGCGGCCGATGTTATTATTGCTTCAGATGATTGTTTTTTCTCACTGCCAGAAATAGACCGTGGAGCTATGGGTGGTGCGGCGCATTTACAAAGAATTCTTCCATTGCCCAAAGTCCGATCCGCATTTTTTACGGGAGGGAAAATTTCCGCTCAGGAGGCGTATAGATTGGGCGGGATCGAAAAAATAGTTCCACTGGATCAGCTCTATACAGAGGCTCGCGCTTTCGCCGATATCATCGCCGCTAAAAGCCGGGACGGATTGCGGATCGCCAAGCAAGCCCTCAATGGTATTGAGAGCTTCGATGTAGATAAGGCTTATCGTTGGGAGCAGGGCTTCACGTTCGAAATGTATATGCATGAAGACAGCCAGAAATCGCGCGATGCTTTCGTTGAAACGGGCGGCGCTGCAAAGTTTGACAAAGACGACAATTAAACCAGGACACATATTGTAAATGATTATCGAGTACACAACTGAGCAAAATCAATTTAGACAACAAGTGCGAGCTTGGCTCCAAGAACATGCGCCCAAAGAGCGTCTTCCGTCATTGGATACAGCGGAAGGTTTTGAGCTGCATCGAGCTTGGGAGAAAACGTTGCATCAAGATAATTGGGGAATGGTGACGTGGCCTGAGCAATATGGTGGTAAGGGCTGTGATCTTATAGATTGGCTGATTTTTGAAGAAGAATATTATCGCGCTGATGCGCCGTTGCGCGTTAGCCAGAACGGAATTTTCTTACTCGGGCCAACAATTATGGAATATGGGACAACCGCTCAGAAAGAACGCTTCTTACCACCCATGGCATCTGGTGATGAGATATGGGCGCAGGCTTGGTCTGAGCCCGGCGCTGGAAGTGACATGGCATCCATCACCTCAAAAGCAGTTCGCGATGGTGACGAATATGTTATTTCCGGTCACAAAATTTGGTCGTCTCGGGCAGTTTTTGCCGATTGGTGTTTTGGACTTTTTCGGACCGAGGAAGGAAGTGCGCGCCATAAAGGCTTATCTAAAATCCTCGTGCCGTTGGACAGTAAAGGCTTAACCATACGCCCAATTGCTCAGTTAGATGGCGATCCTGGTTTTGCTGAATTATTTTTTGATGAAGTCCGTGTTCCGGTCGATAATTTACTCGGCCCCGAGCATGGCGGTTGGGGTGTGGCGATGGCAACGGCAGGCTTTGAACGAGGGCTATTACTGCGTTCACCGGCACGCTTTCAAGCGGCGGCGGAAAGATTGGTCACCCTTTATAAGCAGTTCTCAAATCAATTGGCCGACGGCGTGCGCGATAAAGTCATGCAAGCTTGGATGGATGCCGAACGATTTAATCATGCGACCTATGCCCTTGTGGCTCGTGTCAATGCGGGTGCATCCATATCATCTGAGGCCAGCGCGAATAAATTGTTTTGGTCAGAAATGGACAAGTCCTTACATCGGACTGCTATGTCGATTATGGGTGCAGAAGCTGAAATAGAGGATGGTGTTGGTGCCATTGATGGGGGCCGCTGGCTAGACGGTTATATGTTTAGTTTGGCTGGAACTATTTATGCAGGAACCAATGAAATCCAGCGTAATATTTTGTCTGAGCGCGTGCTTGGTCTACCGCGAGCATAGGGAAGAAGGCTTAGTTTTATGGATTTTCGTTTTACAAAAGACCAGCAAGATTTAATCGATGCAGCCCGTGAGGTTTTCATCGGTGAAAATACTTTGGAGCGCCTACGAGCAATGCTAGCTGGTAATGAGGTTGCGAGCTTATGGCCGCAATTCTATGAGCTTGGCCTCGTTGGATTAATGGTGGAGGAAGGTCAAAATGGTTTAGGGCAATCTCTATCCGTTATGGCAGCGGTAGCGGAGGCTGCAGGTTATGTTGGCTTACCTGAGCCATTTGTTGAATTGGCAGGGATTTCTCTGCCCGTATTGATGCAGCAAAAACAGACTGAGGTGCTTGAAGCAGTGCTTAACAATCAAGACCGATTGGCTGTGTTATCGCCGATGCGGCCTTTGGTAAATTGCGTCGACGACTTTAGTTTATTCGCTACGGGTGAGGGTGCTGACTTTTCAATTCATAAGGCTGATGACATCGGATTTGTGAAGCATCGTTCAATCGATCCATTGCGTAATATATCGCGCGCGAGTTGTTCTGTTTCGGATAATCAGTTAGCTAACTGGCATGGCGGCGTTCTTTCAGCCGCACAGTTAGTCGGCCTATCGCACCGTATGGTTGATATGGCGGTGGCCTATTCGATAGACCGAAAACAATTTGGTCAGCCGATTGGTTCATTCCAAGCGGTAAAACATTTGTTGGCGAATGTGCATACGCAAATTGAATTTACGAGACCGACAATTTGGCTAGCCGCTGCAAAAGGTGGCGCCAATGTTCATGCAGCGAAGATTGCTGCCATAGATACAGCGACACAAGCTGCAGAAGCCGCCATTCAAGTGTTTGGTGGCATGGGCTACACATTTGAAGTTGACCTCCACTTATTTATGAAACGCGCATGGGCTTTAAGTAATGAGTGGGGCGATAGAAATTTCCACGCGCGTGCGCTTTCAGAACATGTGTTTGCGTCGGATAGAGAGATCGGGCCGGGTGTTTCGTTCGCGAGCTAGGTCACGAATAACTTAATTATTTATGATAAATTTTAGATAACGCTTGAGGAGTGAAGAAAATGGCAGAGGCATATATTATTGACGCAGTTCGCAGCCCAACGGGACGTCGCAAGGGTGGCTTGGCGCATGTCCATGGTGCTGATTTAGGTGCTCATGTGCTGCGCGCCATCGTCGATCGAAACACAATCCCAGACGCTGACTATGATGATGTTGTATTTGGCTGTGTCGATACAATTGGTCCATTGGCAGGTGACATTGCGCGCTCTAGTTGGTTAGCTGCTGGTTTGGATCAGGGAGTTCCTGGTGTAACGGTTGACCGTCAGTGTGGCTCCTCACAACAGGCTATACATTTTGCCGCGCAAGCTATCATGGCCGGCGTTAATGATGTTGTGGTTGCTGGCGGTGTTCAGACAATGACACAGGTGCCGATCAGCGCCGCGATGTTGGCGGGTCAACAGTTTGGCCATAATACGCCGCTTGAGGATTCGAAGGGTTGGATGGAGCGCTATGGTACCGCAACCTTTACGCAGTTCGAATCTGCGGAGATGATAGCTGAAAAATGGGATATCTCACGGCGTGACATGGAAGAGTTCGCTCTTGAGAGCCATCGCAGAGCTGCCCACGCGATTTCTAATGGATACTTCGACCGTGAGATCATTCCTCTTGACGGTGTGACGCATGACGAAACGGTGCGTGCGGATACAACGCTAGAAAAAATGTCAGAGCTTCAAGCCTTAACCAAAGGTGGGTTGATCCATGCTGGCGTCTCCAGTCAAACCTGTGACGCTAGCTCGGCTGTTTTGTTAGCCTCTGAGGATGCCGTGAAGCGTTATAATTTAAAACCTCGTGCTCGCGTTCATCACATGAGTGTGCGTGCGGATGATCCGATTTGGATGTTAACGGCGCCAATCCCTGCGACGGAACATGCACTGAAGAAAACGGGTATGAAGATGTCAGATATAGACTTGGTTGAGATTAATGAGGCCTTCGCATCGGTTCCAATGGCATGGCTCAAAGAGACTGGCTATGACATTGCCAAAACAAATGTAAACGGCGGCGCAATTTCACTCGGCCACCCATTGGGCGCATCGGGAACAAAACTCATGACCACTCTGTTGCATGAATTAGAGCGCACTGGTGGGCGCTATGGTTTGCAGACGATGTGTGAAGGTGGTGGACAGGCGAATGTCACCATTATTGAAAGGCTTTCGTAAATGGCTGCTTCTGATTTTTGTGCCAACCGAACCGTAATTGTAACAGGCGCTGGAAATGGTTTAGGTAAAGCCTACGCTTTGGCCTTAGCGGCGCACGGTGCCAGTGTTGTTATCAATGATATCAATGAGGAACGAGCAGAGGGCACCAAAAGTGAAATTATTGAAGCGGGCGGGAAAGCTGTTTGTGATCTGTCCGATATTACAAATTATCAGGACGCGGGTAAAATTGTTCAGACGGCGATCGAAGCTTATGGAGATTTACACGCAGTCGTAAACAATGCTGGCAATAATCGGGACCGGATGTTTGCGTCCATGGGCGAAGATGATTGGGATGAGGTTATTCGGGTACATCTAAAAGGGCACTTTTGCATTTCTTCTCACGCTGTTCAGTATTGGCGCAATAAATCGAAAGAGGGCGTCAAGCCAGAGGCGCGTATCATTAATACGAGCTCCGGTGCTGGCCTTCAAGGCTCGGTAGGCCAATCCAATTATGCTGCGGCTAAGGCCGGAATTCTTGCGTTAACCCTTAATCAATCTGCTGAGTTAGCGCGCTATGATATTACGGCGAATTCAGTTGCGCCGCAGGGGCGTACGGGAATGACGGAAAAAGTATTCGCCGAAATGATGAAGCCGCCTGAGGATGGAGGGTTTGATAGCTATGACCCTGCTAATGTTGCGCCGCTGGTTGTTTATCTTTGCAGTGCTCATTCAGCGCATATAACGGGCCAATGTTTTGAGAGTTTTGGCGGCAAGCTATCGATCGCGGAGGGCTGGAAGACTGGACCCGTTCACGATAAAGAGGCGCGATATGAGGTCGAGGAAATTCAGTCGGTTATTGAGAAGTTGTCGGAAATTACACCAACAGCGCAGAAAGTATATGGAACCTAATGGCCTATCCGTTCAACGAAGATCATGAAATGATCCGGGAAGCGGCACGCGGCTGGCTTTTGGATTGGCATGACGGCGGCAAGGCACTTGAGCGTGTTAGTGTGTCGGGCGTCGGCGTGGATTTAGATGCATGGGCAAAGTTTGCTGGCGAACAAGGCTTTGCTGGTATCGCGATCGAGGAAGCTTATGGTGGTGCCGGCCTCGGCGCGCTAGGGCGCAGTGTCGTGATGGAAGAAATGGGCTATGCCTTATTCTCTTCACCGTTTTTCTCGACCTGTTGTTTGGCGGCTGACTTACTCACTCATTTTGCTAGTGAAGCCGTAAAAAAGGTTTATTTACCCAAAATAGCTGCAGGCGAAATAAGTGTCGGTGTCGCTTATGAAGGATTAAGTAAATACAATGAGACCATTACAGGCCTGTCGCCATATGTTTTGGATGCTGGGCATTGTGACTATGTGTTGGCATGCGTTGCATCAGACAATAAGTTTGAACTCTATTTGGTACCCAGCTCTCATGAGGGCTTGGTTGTCACGCAGCTGAACACGCTCGATCGATCGCGCAATCTTTGCGGCGTTGAGTTTAATCAACTTGCATTGAAGGATGCAGATTATTGTGGTGCTTCGGATGTGGTTTTGTTTGATCAAGTGTTGCGTATCGCTCAAGCCTCTCTGGCGTCTGAAGCTATTGGAGGCGCGCAAAAGTGCCTAGACCTCGTTCTGGATTACACGGATCAGCGCGTTCAATTTGGCCGAAAAATATCGAGCTACCAAGCTATTAAGCATCGGTGTGCGGATATATTTGTTGATCTGCAAACGTCGCGTTCTTCGGCTTATATGGCAGCAAATATAGCGGATACGTCTAACCTTGGTCAGGCTCATGAGGCCGCTCTCATAGCCATAGCATGGGCAAATGATATGTATTTTAAAACCGCAGGTGAGACTATTCAGTTGCATGGCGGTATTGGTTTTACGTGGGACTATCCGCTGCACTATTACTTTAAGCGGGCGAGAGCCAACCGCACTTTGTTCATCACCCCGCAACAAGCCTATATTCAGTTGGCGTCAGTTATCGGCCTCGATACAGGCATCAATATAGAAGCCCAGTCGCATGGTGCTAGTCAGTTAGTCGGGGGCCAGATATGAGTTTGCGGTCGGATTTAAAAACTTGGCTTGAAGAAAACTTAACCGGTGAGTTTGAGTGCCTTCGTTGGCGCGGCGGCCCTGGTGATGAGGATGCCTATCCTGAGTTACGACAAAAATGGGAACAAAAGCTTGGAGTCGCAGGATGGATTGGTGTCGGATTGCCAGAAGCATTTGGTGGTCGGGGCGCAGACTTAATGGAAATAGTGGCGTTTAACGAAGAATATGCGCGCCAAGGTGGGCCCGGACGCGCAGGCCATATTGGCGAGACACTTGTGGCGCCGACAATCATTGCTTTTGGTTCGTCAGAACAGCAGCAGAGGTTCTTACCGAATATTCTTAATGGTACGGATTTTTGGTGTCAGGGTTACTCGGAGCCGAATGCCGGATCAGATTTGTCCAATATAAAAACCAAGGCGCGGTTAGTTAATGTGGACGGTCAAGCCGAACCCTCATGGGTTATTGACGGGCAAAAAATTTGGACATCTTTGGCTCATGAATCCGATTGGATTTTTGTTATTGCCCGTGCCGTTGAAGGCTCGAAGGGACGAGACGGACTTGTGTTTTTGTTGGTGCCTTTAGATCAGCCGGGTGTTGAGGTTAGGCCCATTCGACAAATTAGCGGCTCGAGCGAATTTAACGAAGTCTATTTTAGCGAAGCCATCACAGCATCCTCCAATTGCTTAGGTGAGGCTGGGGATGGCTGGAAAATAGCTATGGCGCTGCTTGGTTTTGAGCGCGGGACGTCTACCTTGGGGCAACAAATGATGTTTCGCAATGAGCTTAACGAAGTCATTGAACTGGCCAATAAGAATGGCGCGTCGCGCGATCTTGAGCTGGCCTCGCGGATTGCGAAAGCCCATGCCGGCCTCGAGATTATGCGCTTCAATGCGCTACGGATGCTTGAGGGAACGCAGGACGGTAGTTTGAGTAATGAGGCTATGATCTCGAAAATATACTGGGCGACCTGGCACCGCGATCTCGGTGAGTTGGCCATGGAGGTCATGGGGCGGAGCTCTGAGGTATTGCAAGACGATGCATTTAATCGGCTTCAGAAACTTTTCTTATTTTCGCGAGCGGATACAATTTATGCTGGTACGAACGAAATTCAGAGAAATATCATTGCTGAGAGAGCCTTGATGATGCCTCGCGAGCCGCGCGGAAATGATTAATTCTAGGCTTTGGATGAGAGCCGCAATAGGAGCTAAACACGAATGGCTGATCTAAAAACTATACCTCCATATGTTGAGGGACATGCATTACTCAAAGGTAAAAATGTAGTGGTGACGGCAGCGGCTGGAACGGGGATTGGTTTTGCGACGGCGAAAAAATGTATTGAGGAAGGCGCGCATGTCCACATATCCGATATTCATCCTGAGCGAACGGCTAAGGCGGCGGCTGAGTTATCCAAGCTTAGCGATCGGGCCGTTACGTTCTCAATTTGCAATGTCACCGTTCAGGGCGATGTCGACGGGTTGATGGCCGACGCGGCTCAAAAGATGGGCGACATTAATGTTGTGATCAATAATGCTGGATTGGGTGGAACGGCTGATCTAGTCGATATGACAGATGAGCAATGGATGAGCGTGCTTGATGTTACGTTAAATGGTTGCTTCCGAATTAACCGCGCTGCCATGCAATATATGAAAGAGCATGATGGCGGGGTTATCGTAAATAATGCGTCGGTACTAGGGTGGCGTGCACAAAAGGGTCAGGCACATTATGCGGCGGCTAAGGCTGGTGTTATGGCGTTAACCCGTTGTGCTAGTGTTGAAGGTGCTGAATTTGGCGTGCGTGTAAATGCAGTGTCTCCGAGTCTGGCTTTGCATCCATTTTTGCATAAGGTAACATCCAAGGAATTGCTGGCGGAGCTGGAAGCAAAGGAAGCCTTTGGTCGCGGCAGTGAGGTTTGGGAGCAAGCTAACGTCATTGTATTTTTAGCGAGCGATTACTCGTCTTATATGACGGGGGAAGTTCTCTCGACGTCGAGCCAACACGCATAATTATCGAACGTATTTACAAAACGCAAAAGGGAGACGGCTATGAAAGTTTTTGAAGGACCAGCAGAATTACTTGGCAATGAAGGTCTTACTTTAGGGCCAACCGATTGGATGGATGTAACGCAGGCGCGCATTAATCTTTTTGCCGACGCGACAGATGATCATCAGTGGATACATGTTGATGAAGAAAAAGCGAAAGCTGGCCCATTCGGAGCACCCATCGCACATGGTTATTTAACGCTATCTCTCGCCGCCAAATTCCTGCCCGAATTAATGACCGTTAAAAATATGTCTATGGGCGTAAATTATGGGGTTGGTAAAGCGCGCTTTCCGAACTCAGTGAAAGTTGGCGCACGGATCCGCGCCCATGGTGAACTCATTCATATTGAGGAAGTCAAAGGTGGTTACCAGTCGACTTGCCGGATCACGGTAGAGATCGAAGGAGAAGAACGCCC
>Ga0209137_1002109_pt1 | contig 17922 bp, 15 predicted proteins | sample SaaInl5LU_22_DNA_FD_184642 | JGI IMG/M metagenome (GOLD analysis project Ga0209137, IMG submission 184642) | Marine microbial communities from expanding oxygen minimum zones in the Saanich Inlet - ESP_105LU_22_DNA (SPAdes) (version 2) | ecosystem: Environmental > Aquatic > Marine > Intertidal... | reverse complement strand
CAATTGTAACTAGCTGGGCTCAAAGAACTTTTATAGAAAATGCTGGGAATTATGGTTGGACTTGGGAATCGGGAACAGCTACAGGCCAACCATCTGTTGTTGCTGAGATAAGGTCTTCTGACGGTTTAGCACAATTTAACGGTGGGGTTAGAACCCCAACCTTCTACGACTCAAATAACACTGGGTATTATGTAGACCCTGCGGGTATTTCAAATCAAAGTCAAGCTATATTTGCAGGCGGTATTTCTGTTAATTCAGGGGCTTCCAATACCTCCAGAAACGGAATATCTCTTTACGGTACTCAAACAACTACTATGCCAGCATACGGTTTGGCTTTCACTGGAACTGCTGGAGAGGGAACACACGGCTCTGTAACATCTGATTGGGCTACTTATTTTACTATGAGCGGGTCTACATCTAGGGGTTGGATATTTAAACACGAAACAAATAGAGTAGCTAGTATTTCTGGAACTGGAAACGCTAGTTTTAATGGAGATGTAATTGCATACTTTTCAGATATGCGATTAAAAACAAAATTAGGTAATATAGAAAATCCAATAGAAAAGATACAATCATTAAATGGATTTTACTACGAGCCTAATGAAATAGCTGAATCTTATGGATATAAAAAAGAAAGAAAGCTAGGTTTATCCGCTCAAGAAGTAGAAGCTATACTGCCTGAAATAGTTACAGACGCTCCAATAGGAGATGGTTATAAAACGGTAGACTATGCTAAAATAGTGCCTGTATTAATTGAAGCCATCAAAGAACAACAAAAACAAATAGACGAATTAAAACAATTAATCAATAAATAAACAATTAAAATTATGGAATTAACTTACGATTGGAAAATTACGGCTTTAAAAAAAGCACCATCGCTTGACGGGTTGTCAAATGTAATTACACACATTAGATTTGCTTACACAGGAACACACGCAGAATCTGGAGAATCGCACACCTTTCACGGCGCTTGCCCTGTTGGAGCGCCTAGTGTAGAAAACTTTTCTGAAATAACCACTTTAACGGAAGCGGACATAATTAGTTGGGCGCAAGCAAACCACCCAACCGACCATATGAACGAGGTTATTGAAAAGGCTATTTCCGATAAAATAACTCCTAAGAATGAGGACGTAGTTGAATTGGATTGGTTAGCTAATAAAGAACCAGAAGCGGAACCGATTGCAGCGGAAGAATCAGAATAACGATAAATAAAAAAATAAATGAATACTTACACTTGGAGAATTAACGCATTAGATTGTAAAATATTAGAAAATGATTTACAAAATGTGGTTTATGGAATTCATTGGTCTTACCTATGTGAGGACGAAAATAAAAACATGGCTTCAAGTGTAGGTGTTCAAATTGTTTCCGCTCCAAATCTAGATAGTTTTACTCCGTATGAAAGTTTAACTCACGAAATTGTTGTAGGGTGGCTTTTGCTTTTAATTAGTGAAGAAGAAATTTCTGAAATGCAGTCTTCTTTATCAATTGAATTAGAAAGAAGAACTGATCCGTTGGTAGTTACATTAGAGTTACCTAATGGTCAAATTTTAGATTAATTTATATTATGGCAGTACCTAACTCGGGATCTTTAAGTCTTTTTGGATTAGCCAAAGAAGTGCAATTGGATAATTACGGCAATACTATACCAGTGTCTAGTTTTTTGCAGTACCAGGTAAGTCCTATATCTCTTAAGAATATGAGCACCGGTGCGGGCGGTTTTGATCCAATAAATCAGTACAGCTTAACCAAGCCTGATGGATTTACGCCGCACACTATGTCAGAATTTAGGGGTTATGATGCTGACACTCCAACGGTTTTATTAACTGGAGGTTTTGCAACTACGACTGCAAATACTTCCGGGGATACAATGACCGTTTCTAAGGGTATTAGTGGTCAGCAAACTGCTACTTTTTCTAACTTCAATGCTGCAACATCTCAACAAATATCGTTCAGTAACACTATTGGTTTTGCTGTTGATCCTAGCAGGGTGAATTATTTTAAAGTTTCAAGAAGCGGTATTACTTTTCAAAATGCTACATTATTAATGTATCTAACCGCTCCAAACGGTTGGTCGTTTGACTTTCATGCTGTATCTTCGTCAAACTCTAGCACAAATAGCATAACTCAAACTTCTAGTAATTTTAATTATACAGGGGGTCAAACATCTCAGGCGGTAGACAGCATGGAGGTTACTTTGTCTTTTGTTGTAAGAAAAGATTGGTATCAAGTATATCTTTACTCGTTACCTTTTAGCACTTATTCGAAAAACGAAACTGAATATGATTTTGCTAGAATTAATTTTGCAAATAATGACAAGACCGCTTTTGGGATAAGAAACGCAGATAATGACTATGACTTTAGAGGGGCTCTTGATTTAAAAGTATGGAACGCTGCTTCAAACTTTGCAGAAGCGGGTTGGTATGTTCTTTATAGGCCTTCTTTTAATTATAGCACTGGGTCTACAGATACCGCTATTTTTAGGTACTGGGATGGAACTCAATTTACTTTTACTAATGAGATAGACGCTAGTTCCGATCATGTTATAGATGTTGGCAATAATTCCGCTGCAGGTGATGTAGGTTATTGGCGAGGTGAGTATACGATAGGCACGATTGACTCTTCTATTTATTCTTTGGACTCAAACTGGATAATAAAAAGATTTACCTATAAAAATCAAACAACTACCTTATGGCTTGAAAAGGCTGGAGTAAATCAAACTTTTGACTCTGTTTTTCAATACCTTACCGTTGAAGTAGAATCCTCAGGAGACCCTTCTAAAATTGTTGTATTAACACCTTCAAACTCGAATACATCGTTAAGCGGTATTGATAATAATTATAATGGAAACACATTAGTTTATTATAGCTGGACAAATCCGTGGATAGGAATGTACGATAATAATCTTAATTCAGACACACTTAACGTGTCCCTTGAATTTAACTAAAAATATAAACTATTAATTAATAAAAATGGCGAACACTTACACAATGAAAATCGTAGCAATGGATTGTTACGTAGACAAAGACGGATTAAAAAATTGTATTCATAATGTACACTGGAGTTATAGTGCAACCGATGGTATTAACAATGCCAACAGCATAGGCGTTGAATCTTTAGAGGCTCCTAGTGCGGAGGGATTTACTCCTTTTGACGAACTAAGCGAAGTTGACGTAGTGGCTTGGTTAGAGGCTAAGATGGATTTAGACAGCTTAAAATCTAATTTAGATGACCAACTAGACAAGATCGCAAACCCTGTAACTGTTACTAAAAGATTCAACGAAAAAGCGTATGAGCCTTCGATTGAAGAAGAAGCGATTGTTGCAGAAGAAGAAATAATTTCTCCTTTAGAAGAAGAAGTTATAGAGTAATTTTGTATATTAGCGTAATTATTAACCTTAAATTTTAAATAAAAATGGCAAAAAAACAAGAAAAGACGCCAATTATTATTGACGAACAGGAGTACTTCTTTGAAGACATGACCCCTGAGCAACAAGCGATTATCAATCACATTTCTGATTTAACTAGAAAGATTCAATCTTCGGAGTTTAATTTGCAACAATTGGCTTTTGGAAAGCAAGCGTTCTACAACGAGCTTAAAAAAGCTTTAGACCCTGCTCCTGAAGTTATTGAAACTGAAGAAATGTAAATTATTATGCCTTTATAGGGGTGTGATTAATTTTACACCCTTAAAGGTTAAATTTAAATTAAATGAATACTATAAGAAAAATATCCGTAGGCAGAGACTATAAAGTTGATGCCATGCACTACCAATTAAATCAACAAGTTTACGGAGGCCATATTATTTGTGATATAATAGAAGAGGAGAATGTTTATTGCGTATACATTAAAAAAGACGAAGAGATATTACCTTGGAAGTCTTTTAATAAGAACATGGGCATAAGCATTGAATTTAATTTAGATTATGAATAGTCCAATAGAATTTATTGTACAGCCTAAAGAAAAAAGATATAACAATACAAAAGAAGTAAACGGGACCGAACTAGTATTAAACACCTCTGTTGAAGACTATAAGTTTGTGAGTAGAGAAGCAATAGTAAAAGCAGTCCCATTAGCTTTTGAAACAAACATAAAGCCAGGCGATGAATTAATAGTCCATCATAATATATTTAGAAGGTTTTATGACATACATGGCGTAGAAAAAAACAGCAAGAGTTTCTTTAAAGAAGACACTTATTTCTGTGGTATGGATCAAATATTCTTGCACAAGCAAAGCGAAGAATGGTTTGCTATACACGGCTATTGTTTTGTAGCCCCAATAATAAAAGAAGTTAAAGGTTTGATGTCTACAGATGTAGAAGAGCCGTTAAAAGGTATTGTTAAATATACCGACAATTCAGGATTTGTTTTAAAAGAACAAGTTGTTGGATTCACTCCGCACTCGGAGTATGAGTTTATAATAGACGGAAATAGACTATATAGAGTACCACTTAAATCAATTTCAATACACTATGACCGCGAAGGAAATGAAAGAGAATATCATAACAGCTGGCTATAAGGCTGTTGAAGAATTAATAAAGGTTGCTCGTGAGCAAATTATAGATTCAGATGATGACATTAGTGCAGATCGCTTAAAGAATGCTGCGGCAACAAAGAAATTAGCAATATTTGATGCGTTTGAAATACTTAATAGGATTGAAGACGAAAAAAATATTTTAGAAAACAAACCAAAAGAAGATGTAGAGATTGCATTTTCTGGGTTTGCTGAAAGAAGGAGTAAGTAATGTACGAGCAGTCATTATTTAAAATTATAGAGCCTATCAAGCATACCACAATAAATAGACTTAACAAAGCTAAATATTGGAAATATGGGTATGATAAAGAGCACGACGTGATTGTTATAGGTCATACGGGTCAAATAGGAGAGATATATGAGATCCAAAACCTAAAGATAGCATTACCTAAGATTCCTAAAGAAGTTGAGGATACAGGAGGCAAATGGACTCCGTCTGAATATCCTAAAGAACTTAAAAATATTAAAACAATATTTGATTGGGAATCTTATTCTAGTGAATTTAAAAGCAAATGGGTTGGATATATTGAAAATGAATTTACGCGAAGGGAAGAAGGGCATTGGTTTATTAATAAAAAAGTGCCTACTTATATTACTGGTACCCATTACATGTACTTGCAGTGGACCAAAATTGATGTTGGGCAGCCAGACTTTAGGGAAGCAAATAGATTATTCTTCTTATTCTGGGAAGCTTGTCAGGCCGACAATAGGTGTTTCGGAATGTGCTACCTTAAGAATAGACGGTCCGGTTTTAGTTTCATGGCAAGCGGAGCAACGGTTAATTTGGCAACAATATCTTCTGATGCTAGATTCGGGATCTTATCCAAATCAGGTGCAGATGCTAAGAAGATGTTTACAGATAAGGTGGTACCAATATCAATCAACTACCCGTTTTTTTTCAAACCAATCCAGGACGGAATGGACAGGCCAAAAACGGAAATCGCCTTTAGAGTACCAGCCTCCAAGCTTACAAGAAAGTCCATCGCTAAAACCACGGATACCAAAGGTCAATTACAGGGACTTGATACGACCATCGACTGGAAGAACACCGGTGATAACTCCTACGACGGTGAAAAGCTCAGACTTTTAGTACATGATGAAAGCGGCAAATGGGAAAAGCCAAACAATATATTAAATAACTGGAGGGTTACAAAAACTTGTTTGAGATTAGGTAGTAGAATCATAGGTAAATGTATGATGGGATCTACTTCAAATTCTTTAGATAAAGGAGGAGATAATTTTAAAAAATTATATGAAGCATCAGACGTTACAAAAAGAAACCGCAATGGACAGACTAGCTCAGGATTATATTCTTTGTTCATTCCTATGGAGTGGAACTACGAAGGATTCATTGATACTTATGGATTACCTGTCTTCAATACGCCTGCAGAACCAGTTGACGGCCCTTACGGCGACAAAATAGAAGTAGGTGTTATAGACCACTGGGAAAATGAAGTAGAAGGTTTGAAGTCTGATCAAGATGGTTTAAATGAATTTTACAGACAGTTTCCTAGAACAACAGAGCATGCTTTTAGAGATGAAGCTAAAAACTCCATCTTTAATTTAACAAAAATATACGACCAAATAGATTACAACGAAGGCATTGGTGTTTCTAATGTAGTCACAAAAGGAAACTTTGCTTGGGAGAATGGCATAAAAGACACTAAGGTTATATTTTACCCAGATAAAAACGGTAGGTTTAATATATCCTGGATTCCGCCTTTAAACCTTCAAAACTGTGTAATAATAAAAAATGGTACTAAAGCGCCAGGAAATAGCGACTTAGGAGCCTTTGGTTGTGATAGTTACGATATATCTGGTACAACAGATGGGAGGGGTTCTAAAGGAGCTTTGCATGGGTTAACAACTTTTTCTATGACAGAAGGAGTTCCGCCGCATCATTTCTTTTTAGAATATATTGCAAGACCTCAAACAGCTGAGATATTTTTTGAAGACGTATTGATGGCATTAATATTTTATGGTATGCCAATACTAGCGGAGAATAACAAGCCTAGATTGCTGTATTATATAAAAAGAAGAGGTTATAGAGGTTTTTCAATGAATAGACCAGATAAGCTAGCTGCAAAGCTATCGCCTGCTGAAAAAGAAATTGGTGGTATACCAAACTCTTCTGAAGATATAAAGCAAGCTCATGCGGCTGCAATTGAAACATATATACAGGATTATGTAGGGGTCTTTGAAAACGGCAACTACGGAACATTATATTTTAATAGAACCCTAAACGACTGGGCTAAGTTTGATATAAATAAGAGAACGGCATTTGATGCCGCTATAAGTTCTGGATTAGCTATAATGGCTTGCAACAGACATAAATATATGCCTCAGTCAACAAAAACGAGTACAAAGTTAAACTTTGGATTTACGAGGTATGATAATAAAGGAGCATTTTCAAAAATAATAAAATAGATGTCAAAAGTATTACCAAGAGGTGTATTCCCGAGCCAAGCGGTTTCAGATTCAGAAAAAGCATCTAAGCTGTACGGTTTAGAAATTGCTAGGGCTATTGAATCGGAATGGTTTAAAAGAGATTCAGGAACTGCACGCTATTACGCGAACAGAGACAACTTTCACAGACTACGCTTATATGCTAGAGGAGAACAATCAATACAAAAGTATAAGGATGAATTATCTATTAATGGTGATCTATCTTATCTTAATTTAGATTGGAAGCCTGTACCCATTATTCCTAAGTTTGTGGACATAGTTGTTAATGGTATTGGCGAAAGAGCATATGATATTAAAGCATACTCTCAAGACCCTAATTCTATTCAGAAAAGAACTGAGTATGTAGAGTCTTTAGTTAGAGATATGCAATCTCGCGAAATATCTGATCAAATAGAAGCGCAGCTTGGTCTTAACGTAAGAGAAAATGCTAAGAAAGACATTCCTGAAACTGAAGAAGAACTTAATCTTCATATGCAGCTTACTTACAAGCAAGCAATTGAGATTGCCTCAGAGGAAGCTTTAAACAATGTTTTCGACCATAACAAATACGAGCTATTAAAGAAAAGGTTAGACTATGACATTGCTGTTATAGGTATGGCTTGTTCTAAAAACAGTTTTAACACTGCCGAAGGAATTACAATCAAATATGTAGATCCTGCAGATATTGTTTATTCATACACTGAGTCGCCTTATTTTGATGACATATATTATGTTGGTGAAGTTAGAAGGGTTAGTTTAACTGATCTTAAAAAAGAATATCCTGAGTTAACTCAAAAAGATTTAGAAGAAATTGAAGGTACTGGTTCAGGATCTTTAATGTACAATAAGTCTTATGCTGCAGCTGACGTTCAGGATAAATCATATGTATACGTATTATACTTTGAATGGAAAACTTTTAAGAACCAAGTATACAAAGTTAAAGAAACAGCATCAGGTGCTTTAAAGGCTATTAAAAAAGACGATTCTTTTAATCCACCTAAAGATGATAGAGCAAGATTTGAAAAAGTAAATAGATCTATTGAAGTATTATATAATGGAGCTAAAGTTATTGGTTCTAATAAATTACTTGAATGGAAGCTTGCTGAGAATATGACAAGACCAAAGACCGATACTACTAAAGTTCAAATGAGTTACAACATTGTAGCCCCTAGAATGTATAAAGGTCAAATCGAGTCATTAGTAAGTAGAATGACTACGTTTGCAGATATGATTCAAATTACGCATTTAAAACTGCAACAAGTACTTTCAAGAATGGTGCCAGACGGTGTTTATTTAGATGCCGATGGACTATCCGAAATAGATTTAGGCAACGGAACAAATTACAGCCCGCAGGAAGCATTAAATATGTATTTCCAAACTGGTTCGGTTATTGGTAGGTCCATGACACAAGATGGGGACTTTAATAATGGTAAAGTACCTATTCAAGAATTGCAAACTTCTTCCGCTGGCGGTAAAATATCAAGCTTAATTAATTCATACAACTACTATCTGCAAATGATAAGAGATGTAACAGGATTAAACGAAGCAAGAGACGGTTCTACCCCTGATTCAAATGCTTTAGTAGGATTACAAAAACTTGCGGCAGCAAATTCAAACACTGCTACTAGACATATAATGCAAGCTGGTTTATATTTAACATTAAAAACCGCAGAAGCTATATCACTTAGAATATCTGATGTTCTTGAAAATTCAAATACAAGGAATAACTTTATTCAGAGCATTGGTAGATTTAATGTTGGTACGCTTGAGGAAATTTCAAAACTTCACTTGCACGATTTTGGTATATTCTTAGAGTTATCGCCAGATGACGAAGAGAAGCAATTACTTGAAAACAATATTCAGATGGCATTGTCTAAAGAGCAAATATACTTAGAAGATGCTATTGACATTAGAGAAGTTAAAAACTTAAAGTTAGCTAATCAATTATTAAAAGTAAGACGTAAAAAGAAATTTGATCAAGACAGGCAGTTACAACAAGAGAACATCCAAATGCAATCGCAGTCAAACGCGCAAGCTGCACAAGCCGCTGCACAAGCAGACGTTCAAAAAAATCAAGCTATTACGCAATCTAAAATTCAACTTACATCAGCAGAATACGAATTAAAAGCGCAGATGTTAGAAAAAGAGGCTGAAATTAAGAAACAGCTTATGCAATATGAGTATGAGCTTAATAAGGATCTTAAGCAGATGGATTTACAAGTGATTAATGATAAAGAGAAGTATAAGGAAGATCGTAAAGATAAAAGAACAAAACTACAGGCTTCTCAGCAATCAGAATTAATAGATCAAAGAAAAAACAATAAAGCTCCAAAAGATTTTGAATCCGCAGGATTTGATACACTAGGAGGATTTGGCTTAGGGCAGTTTGAGCCAAGATAAAATCATACTGCATAACTTATATAATATCATATCATGTCAGAAGAAACCGCAAAAGTTGTTGTTGATGAAACACCAACAGCAGCAGAAAAAGAAACACAAGTTCTCGAAGCAGCTGGAGTAGATACAAAAGCTGATGACGGAGTCTACAAAGTAGATTTAAGCAAACCTAAAACGCAAGAAAATGCCGTACAACAAGAAGAGCAAAGGGATGAGCAAGGCGAAGCCGATGATCAAACCGAAGAAAAATTGCAAGAAGTTAATGAAGAAGTAGAGGAATCTGCTTTAGAATTAATTGAAGACACAGAAGAACCTAAAGCTGTTGAAGAAGAACAAGTAACAGAAAAAGAGGTCCTTCAAGAATTAAAAAACACTGGAATTGAACTTCCTGAAAATATTCAAAAAGTTGTAGACTTTATGAATGAAACAGGGGGTACATTAGAAGACTATGTTAATTTAAACAAAGATTTTTCAAATGTTGATTCCGACGCATTATTAAAAGAATATTACAAACAAACTAAATCACATTTAGATCAAGAAGAAATTGATTTCTTAATTGAAGACAATTTTGAATTTGACGAAGATTTAGATGAGGAGCGAGACATCCGAAGAAAAAAACTCGCATATAAAGAAGAGGTTGCAAAAGCTAAAAGCTTTTTAGAAACTCAAAAGAGCAAATACTACGATGAAGTCAAGTTGAGTTCAAAGTTGGCTCCGGAGCAACAAAAAGCAATAGACTTTTTTAATCGATATAACAAAGAGCAATCTGAAGTACAGCAGATTCAGGAAAAACAGTTTAATCATTTTAAACAACAAACCGAAAAAGTTTTTAACGAAGAATTCAAAGGTTTTGATTTCAAAGTTGGGAGCAACAAATACAGGTTTAAAGTTAATGATGTGGCTAAAACAAAAGAAGTACAAAGCGATCTTAATAATGTCATAAGTAAGTTCTTAGACGAAAATAATATGATCTCTGACGCTACTGGGTACCACAAGGCTATTTTTGCTGCAAACAACGCTGACAGTTTAGCAACTCACTTTTACGAACAGGGTAAAGCCGATGCCATTAAAGAAATTTCAAGGGATTCCAAGAATGTAAACATGGATCCTAGAAAAACTGGAACGGGTGTTATAGAAACCGGAGGAATGAGAGTAAGAGCCATAACTGGTGACGACAGCTCTAAGTTAAAAATTAAACTTAGAAAATAAACATTTAAAAAATTTAAAATGAGCACAATTATTCCAACTGGAGGACCAAACTTAAACGCGGTTCCTGCACCAAAAAAACAAACATTAGCAACAAACTACCTTTCTTTTACAGGAGGTGACAATGACTGGTCTCAGCAGTTTTTACCAGAATTATACGAAGCAGAAGTTGAAAGATACGGTGACCGTACTGTTTCTTCTTTCTTACGTATGGTAGGTGCTGAAATGCCAATGACTTCTGATCAAGTAGTATGGTCAGAGCAAGGAAGATTACACCTTTCTTATGAAGGAGCTGCATTAGTTGCTTCAACTGGTGTTATCACTGTATCTGCAGGACACGCCGTACGTGCTAACCAAACTATTGTTGTTTCTGATGGAACTACAACTGTTAAAGCATTTGTATCTGCAGTAACCGCAACTACTATTACAGCTAAAAGATATGACAAAGCTGCATTCTCAACTGACACAGATTTTGCTGACGGTTCTGTAAGCTTATTTGTATTTGGCGCTGAGTTCAACAAAGGAACTTCTGGAATGTCAGGAGCTGTTACTCCATCTTTTGCAAGTTTCACAAACCAACCAATCATCATCAAAGACAAATACGAAGTATCTGGATCTGATGCATCACAAATTGGATGGGTTGAAATTACTGGAGAATCTGGACAATCTGGATACTTATGGTATTTGAAAGCTGAAGGAGACACAAGAACTCGTTTCGAAGACTACTTAGAAATGGCTGTTGTTGAAGGAGAAAATGCTGCTGCATTATCTGGAGCTGCTGTTGCTGGTGTTAAAGGAACTGAAGGTTTATTTGCTGCTATCCAAGATAGAGGGCACGTAACTGCCGGTGTTGATGGTTCTTCTGCTGCAGAAGATTTATCTGACTTTGACGAAATCCTTAAGAAATTAGACAAGCAAGGAGCAATTGAAGAGAACATGCTTTTCTTAAACAGAGAAGTTTCTTTGAACATTGATGATATGCTTGCTGCTCAAAACTCTTACGGTGCAGGTGGTACTTCTTACGGAGTATTCTCTAACAGCGAAGATATGGCGCTTAACTTAGGTTTCTCTGGATTCAGAAGAGGTTCTTACGACTTCTACAAAACTGACTGGAAATACTTAAACGATGCTACTACTAGAGGACTTGTTACAGACATCAGAGGGGTTTTAGTACCTGCTGGAACTTCTACTGTTTATGACAAAGTATTAGGTAAGAACATCAAAAGACCATTCTTACACGTACGTTACAGAGCTTCTGAGGCCGATGACAGAAAAATGAAATCTTGGACAACTGGTTCAGTTGGAGGAGCTTTCACATCTGATCTTGATGCAATGGAAGTACACTACTTATCTGAAAGATGTTTAGTAGTTCAAGGAGCTAATAACTTCATGATCTTAAACTAACATAACTTTGTAGGATTTACCCTCGTTGAACTGACGGGGGTATTTCTTACTTTTATACACTTTTTAATTATATTATATCATGGCAAAACAAGTCACACCAAAAAAATCTACTTCTGTACCAAGAGATACTGAAGTTATAGCAGAAGTTTTAGAAGCACCAATCGAAAAGGTTGTTGTTAAAGAAGGACCAAAACCAAAAAAGAATTTTTGGGAAGTTAAAGACCGCACATACTATTTAAAAGGCGGTAGAAACGCATTAACATATACAATAAGAAGTAAAGGAATTTACTGGTTTGATGAGGAAAAAGGATACGAAAGAGAAATCAAGTATACTTTAAATCAAAAAACACCATTTGTTGATGAATTTCAAGGACCAGCAAGATTAGGTCATATTGTATTTACTGATGGAACATTGGTAGTACCAAAAGAGAAACAAACGTTACAAAAACTATTATCATTATATCACCCTCAAAAAGGTAAATTGTTTGAAGAGTTTGATGCTGAAGAAGATGCTGAAGACGAATTAGACTTTTTAGAATTAGAATTAGATGCTTTAATGGCAGCTCGTTCTATAGATATTGATCAAGCAGAAGCAATATTGCGTACTGAGGTCGGATCTAGGGTGTCAGATATGAGTTCTAAGGAGCTTAAAAGGGATTTATTGCTATTTGCTAAGAAAGATCCTATTTTGTTCTTAGAATTGGTTAATGACGAAAACATAAATATTAGAAACTTAGCTATTAAGTCGGTAGAACAAAGGATTATTAATTTATCAGATGACAACAGAACCTTTAGTTGGGCATCAACAGGAAGAAAGTTAATTACTGTACCATTTGATGAAAATCCATACTCGGCGTTAGCAGCTTACTTTAAAACAGATGAAGGCGTAGAAGTTTTTCAATCTGTTGAAAAAAGGCTTAAATAACACGTAATATTTTATAGAGGTTAGGCCGCTTAAACGTGGCCTAACTAATATAAATAACAATAAACAACATGATAAGTATAGATACAGTTTACCAAAGAGTTCTTGCTATTTTAAATAAAGAGCAAAGAGGTTATTTATCACCGCAAGAGTTTAATCTTTTTGCAAATCAAGCTCAATTAGAAATATTTGAGCAATATTTTTTTGATCTTAATCAATATATGAGATTAAAAGATAATAACACAGAATACGCTCAGCTGTACAATCTTGTTGATGAAAAAATTAGCAAGTTTAAAACATATGGAAATCTTTCTTACTCTTCTGGAGCGTTTGCATTTCCATCTGACTTGCACAAAATAGGTACCGTTATATACAACGGAACTGAGGTTGAAAAAGTAGATATAAAGCAATTGCTTGATTATCAAAGCTCTAAGCTAACTCAACCATCCACTACATCACCTGTTTACATTCAAAACGCTAATGCGTCCTGGGGTGCTACATTATACCCCTCTACAATTACATCTGGTGTAAGCTGTACATATGTAAAAAAGCCTATAAAAGTAGAATGGGCGTATACTAATGTAAACAACAACGCTCTTTACAACGCAGGCAATTCTCAAGACTTTGAATTACATGAGTCCGACGAAACAACTTTAGTTCTTAAAGTATTAATGTATGCTGGATTAACAATAAAAGATCCTAGTGTATCGCAGGTTGCAGATGCAAAAGAAACTAAAAAAATAACTCAAGAAAAATCTTAATAAATGGGACTTATAAATCAAACAGCAAGGCAGTATTATAGCCTATCAGAAATATTTATAGCAAATGGCTCTACAACTGCCTTTACAGTAACGTTTGATCCATTGCCAAGTCTTATTACAGATTTTGTTGTATTTATTGACGGCGAAGAAATAGATGATAGCAATTACACTTACAATACGGGTGTAATTACTTTTTCTATAGCGCCTGTTGATGGTACAGAAGTTAAAATAGTATTAGACAACCAAAAGCACGGAAGCTATAGATATATTTCATTAGAAGATATTATAGCTAACTTTATGGTTTCTTATGTTGGAGACGACAAGATAATAACTACAGCAAAGCAGTTAGACGTTATGTTTCATGCTAAAAGAGCAATACAAGAATTTAGCTACGACATTTCCAGAATAGAAAAAATACAGGAAGTTGAAGTTGGCCCTGCGCTAACTATACCGATGCCCCAAGACTATGTTGGGTATGTGCAGCTTGCTTGGATAGATGGAAATGGATTAGAAAGAATAATATATCCTAGCAACGATACATCAAGACCATCGCAAGCTATATTGCAAGATGATGAAACTAATTACTTATACGACAATGACGATAGCCTATTAACTGGTTCTTCTATTGCTGTAGAAAATTTTAAAGGTGTTGAAACGAATGATACAATAGGTCTATCTAATAATGATGACTATTTCTTTTCAAATGCTGATCATAACAATAGTGTTATAGGGCTAGGTAGAAGATATGGGTCTAACCCAGAAACTACTCAAGTTAACGGTGTTTTTGTTATTGATGAACTAAATGGTCAATTTGGATTTAGCAGCAACCTGTCTGGTAAAGTAATTACAATAAAATATATTTCTGACGGACTAGGCACTGACAAAGAAATGAAAGTACACAAGTTAGCGGAAGAGGCTATTTATAAGCATATAGCTCACGCAATTATTGCTTCTAAAGCAAATATGCCAGAATACATTGTAAATAGATTTAAAAAAGAGAGAAGAGCCACTTTGCGTAACGCTAAGCTACGTCTTTCAAATTTAAAATTAAAAGAACTTACTCAGGTAATGAGAGGTAAGAGCAAACAAATTAAACACTAATTAAATGCCAGAAATTAAGCACCTATTCAACGCGGGTCGAATGAATCAAGACCTAGATGAACGTTTAATACCAAATGGTGAATACAGAGACGCTCTTAATATACAATTAGCAAGTACTGATGGTAATGACGCTGGGGCTATACAAAATATTATTGGGAATTCTCAAATAGCTTCTGGCTTAACATTTGCTAACCCTATATTAATTGCTAACGCAGTAGATACTTCTACTGAAAGAATATACTGGATTGTTAAAGATGATGCTGCAAGCTATATACTATACTACGATGGATCCACCGTTGAGGTTCTTATAAAAGACATTGGCAATGTAGTGTTTAATTTTGGCAATAACTTAATTACAGGTGTTGCTATTTTTGAGCAGCAGTTAGCTATAACAGATAATATAAATGAGCCATATGTAATTGATATTGAATATTTCAATAGTAATAACGTTAGGCCAAATCCATCAACTACACATACACAAATCTTAGATAATGGTGTTTGGCAAGATTTAACTACAGAAGATGTAGTTCTTATAAAGAAAAAACCAGCTAATGCTCCTACGCTAATACTAAGTAATTCTGGCGGAGTTGAAAACGCTGATCCTTTATTCGAATTAAAGTTTGTAAGGTTTGCTTATAGATGGAAATTTAAAAACGGTCAGTACTCTATATTTTCGCCATTTTCGGAAGTTGCTTTTTTACCTGGAACTTTTGAGTTTAACGCTAAGAAAGGTTACAATACCGGAATGGAAAACACGGTAGCTTCAATTTCTTTAAAAAACATTGACACCTCTGTTAATAATATAGAGTCTATTGATGTTTTAATGAAAAAATCTGATGATCAATCTATTTATGTAGTTGAAACATTGGCTATTGGAGATTTTCCAGAAACTTACGAATTAACAAGTGAACAAATATACTCCATAGTAGCAAGCGATCAATTATTAAGATTATGGGATGCTGTGCCTTTAAAAGCTAAAGCTGTTGAAATAAGCTCTAATAGATTAATTTTTGGTAATTATGAGATTGGAGAAAATACAGCAGGAATAAAACCAGAGTTTAACATTGTTCTGCAAGGTAGGGGAGGCAATAGAAAACATATAAAATCAGATAGAACATATCAATTTGGTGTTGTATTTGAAGATATATACGGAAGACAAACGCCGGTTATATCTAATAGATCTGGATCTATAAATGTTCCTTTCGGTAATCTCGAGCAAATGAATGCTCCACAACAATTTACTGTTGAGATGACTGATACTTTGTCAAATGAAGCTATAGGCGCTTTTCATAAATTTAAATATTTTATAAAAGACACTGCTGGAGAATACTATAATGTAATTGCTGAATCTATTTTTCCAAATCCTGAAAAGCTGTCAAGTAGCGAGGTTTGGATGGCAATGCCTTCTACTGAAATAAATAAATTTAATGAGGGCGATTTCTTACTATTAAAAAAAGGTCAAAATTCTTCAATACCAATTGCTAACCCTTTAGCAAAATTTAAAACATTAGCCGTAGAATCTAGCGCCCCTGATTTTATTGGAGTTGCGCCATCAGACCCTACAGCTGTTGAAGCAGTAACAAATTTTGATTACGAAAATTATGACACTTCTGGTAGGTTTTTTGTAAAGCTAGAAGACATTGACGGAATATTGTATGATTTATATCAAGCTAATGTTGCTAATAACGCTGTTGCTGAGGAGATTACTGAAAACAACTTTGGCACAGCTTCTTATCCTTCTGGAATCTATTTAGGTGAATATAGAGTATATAACTCAGGCGGTGGGTATGATGAAAAAGATTTTTATTTTTCAGAAGTTTCAAGCGCTGGAAATGTTGCCGTGTTTACGCAAAACGGTTTTGGCACTGGAGCATCTTTTAGTAATCCCCAAGGAACATTAGTTACGGAAGATATAACTTCAGGGGCTGTCACTGTGGACGGAACTAATACTAATTACAAATGGTATAATGCAGGGACTTATACATATTCAGATGGGTTTGCAAGAACAATATATACTAAATGGGCGATTGCTCAATCACTAGGATTTTATTACGATCAACTAAATACAGTTGCAATTTTGCCTGTTGAGGGGGAAGAAGCGGGTAACATTGATCCTGCTGTTTTTGAAACAGAATCAACCGAAGGTTTCTTAGATATATATTATGAAACAGAAGAATCGTTTCCAATAGCAAATTACGGAAATACTAATATACAAGTATTAAGATACTTTAATTGTTACAATTTTCAAAACGGCGTAGAATCTAATAGAATTAGAGATGATTACAATGCTGTTCAAATGGACAAGCAAGTTAGAGTTTCAACTGTTCTAGCAGAACAATATAAAAGATCAAGAAATAGTCAGGGTTTAATATGGTCTGGATTATATAATTCAAGAAACTCAGTTAACAGATTAAATCAATTTTCCGCAGCGGAACCTATTACAAAAGATTTAGATCCCGAATACGGATCAATCCAACTATTGCATACTAGAGATACTGACGTTATAGCTCTATGCGAAGATAAAATCCTTAGAATACAAGCGGATAAAGATTCATTGTATAATGCAGATGGATCTACTAATGTGGTTTCTTCTAATAATGTACTTGGTCAAGCTGTGCCATATGGTGGTGAATTTGGTATTTCAAAAAATCCAGAATCGTTTACTTATTATGGCTATCAAGCATACTTTACCGATAAGGCAAGAGGAGCTGTTTTAAGACTATCTAGGGACGGTTTAACTCTGCTATCTAGTAAGAATATGAATTCATATTTTAGAGATAAATTAAAAGCCCATAACAGCCTTATAATTGGATCATATGATATACAGACAAGACAATATGTTTTATCTTTTAAAGGAGATGAAAGTTTAGCTTTTTCTGAAACTGTAGACGGATGGACTACAAGGCTTAGTTTTGTTCCTGAAAGTGGGGTATATTTAAATGGAGATTATTTTACATTTAATAGCTCTCAACTTTGGAAACATCACTCTAGCGGTAGAAATAATTTTTATGGGTCTCAGTATGATTCTTCTGTAAAATTTATATTTAACAACGAACCTTCAGTAGTTAAAAACTTTAAAACTATTTCTTATGAAGGAACTCAAGGGAAAACATTAAATTCAGACGGATGGACAACTACTTCAATTGAAACAG
>Ga0209137_1002104_pt1 | contig 17937 bp, 15 predicted proteins | sample SaaInl5LU_22_DNA_FD_184642 | JGI IMG/M metagenome (GOLD analysis project Ga0209137, IMG submission 184642) | Marine microbial communities from expanding oxygen minimum zones in the Saanich Inlet - ESP_105LU_22_DNA (SPAdes) (version 2) | ecosystem: Environmental > Aquatic > Marine > Intertidal... | reverse complement strand
GCTAAACCGCCAACATTACCAGTAGCCACGCTTAGTGCTGAACTAGCTACATCCGAAATGCCCCCTACTATAGAAGCAGTAGCTTGTTGTCTAGCGAGATCTGCAGCTGCTTTTCTTTGTTGATCCATTCCTAAAACAGTGGCAGTTCTACCGTATTCTCTTCCTTCAACAGATTCAGCCCCTTGAGCTTCTAAAACATTTAATCTTCCTTGGAAGCTTGCTCTAGCACCTTCATTAGCAACTTCTTGTCTTGCTATATCCCCAGCAATACGTTGTGTTTGTCTTGATTGTGATTGTGATAGCGCTTGGGCTAATGCAGCAGCTCCTGCACCACCACCACTAGACCTAAGAGCATCTAGTGTTTGTGATAATCCTTGCTGTTGTTGTTGAGCTTCAAATTCAGCAGCTTCTTTAGAAACCCTTAAATCTTCAAATGGATTTTCAACATCTGCATAGGCATTTTCAAATTGAAAGTTTTTAAAATCAGATAGAGACTGCTCGTAAGCTGCGGTTGCGGCTTTTTGTTCTCTTTTTCTTTCACCACTGCCAATGATTCCCATAGCAATACCACCTAAACCTCCAACTCCTTGACCTATAAGATTAGCCTTTTCTTGAACACTAAAACTAGGTGTTACATCTAAACTGCCACCACCAGATGTTGCAAGATCACCTGTGTTTGCTGTAATTCCCCCCGGTAGTAACCCTTGTCCCCCAGCTCCTCTTCTAATTTCTGAAGCTGATTGTATTCTAGCTGACGGAATTCCGGGCATTACCATTTCAACACCCGTTGGGGTCCTTTGTAAATTTTTAGCTGTGACAAAAACATTGTCTAATCCGATTTCTTCTTCCATAATTAATTACTACTTATAAATACTTCTGAACTTACCGCAAATATTTCAGCTTCAGAAGTTGATTCGTTTTTCATTTGTACTTCAGCATAATAACCTATTACGCTTGATGTATTTATTTCATTGTCTTTTCCAAAAAACACAAAAGAATTTGTTTGTAAATCAGATGTATCACCATCAATAGTACAAACTATTGAGTCAGTATTAATAGAGTCTACGGGTCCTATTCTTTTAACAGTACCGCTAGCGTCATAGTAAACAACATCCCCAGATTGTAGGGATGTGTTTTTGTCAAAATTAATATCAAGTGTTATTTGGCTCATATAAAGTATTATTACATTCTAATTAAGTATATTAAGTGGCGTAGTCTATAGTGTTAGGATCCGCTAAAATGTCGCCGCTGGCTGACCTTAAAGAAATCAGAACATCAGCTTGGAAATTATTGCTACCATCATATGTGACAGTTATGGTAGTTGTACCTGGACCACCTGTATACTTATCCAATGTAAAATGTGTTGCATATGTACCTCTTAAACCAAGTTGCCAGTTTGTATTAGAAGTTACTTGGAATTCGCCAGTTCCTGCTACTCCAGGAGTAATTGAACTAACAGGTCCACTAAAAGAACCAGTTGGGATTGTTGATGTACCAGAGGCTGTTGCTGGACACCCTGTTATATTTTGACCACTATTAGTATAGCCAGTTGCAGGCACCGTAATTTCGGCGCGATAATCATTTAAACCAACAGCATAAGTAGTAACAACAGTGTTATTAATATCAGTAATGGCTACTAAAGTTCCATTGGTAACAGTTGCATTTGCGCCAATTGCTGCACCGGCAATACCATCTAATATACTGAAGCCTGCATCACTACACCCAAATGTGGGCAATGCACCACCTGTGTTTATTGAAAGATTATCGCTACATAAAATTTGTGCGTCTGTATTATCCCAATCTGCTTCTGAATTACTAAATGTATAAGTTACATCAATGTTTCCACTGTTGGCAGCAACGTTTGTTGGTGCATAGCTATGTATTGTAGTGTTGGCTGATGGAGTAAGTGTAACAGCTCCCGTACCTGAATTCCAATTAACAGTTGCCCAATTTCTTGTACTACAGTCGTAAGACACTCCTGGTGCTGCAGGGGTTTCTGCAACCGGTGGGGTTGCTCCCGCGTCTTGAGCTATGTCATTAGCTATAACGTTTGAACAAGTGCCACTTGTTGCAACAGCCGTTACTGTAGCTCCATCGTCAATTTCTACATTTAAACCAGCCGCTAAAGCTCCTTTAGTTGTTGTTGATGGTGTTATTGAACCAGAACTTACAGATAACAATATTGTGTCACTGTTTTCAAATGATGTTCCAAATGTTCCTGTTATAGTGTATTGTGCCATTTTTTATTTTATTAATTATTTTTTAATTTGTCCATTCTATTATTGAATTGAAAAGAATTTGAACTGGGCTTACCGATCTTAATCTTAAACCACCGTTGGATGTCCAACTATTACTTCCATTATAAGTCAAAGTAACAGAACTAGTTCCTGAACTACCACTAGAAGGGCTAACAGTGAAATATCCCACTGCTCCACTAGTAACGTCTAATGTCCAAGATGTATTTGCTGTAACAGATATTGTATAACTACTCGCAACCCCAGGAGTGAAAGCAGCAATTGGTTGAGGACTAATGCTCCCTGAATATGCTACTGGTGCCGGTGCGGGAACTGGTGCTACAGGTGCTGGAACCGGTGCTACAGGTGCGGGAACTGGCGCTGTAGGTACAGGTGCTACTGGCACCGGTACAGGAGTTGTAGGTACAGGTACTACTGGTGCAGCTGTTGGTGCCGGTACAGGAGCTGTAGGTGTAGGTGCTACTGGTGCAGCTACTGGTGCAGGCACAGGTGCTACTGGTGCTGGTGTAGGTGCAGTTGGGACCGGGACTGGAACTGGAGGGTTAGTCCAATTAATAGAATGTGAATCTGTATATGTATCGTTTATTGTTACTCCATAGGTAACAGAACCTGCTGTTGATGAAGTAGCTGAAACATTTTTAGTTGTTAAACCTTGTAAATTTCCACCTGTCCATTCCCATTTGTAACCGGTAAAGTTATTGTCTTCCCCTACTAAAGCAACATTTGTGTTTATGTTTGCAGAAGTTTGCCCTGTTATTTCCGCTATTCTAGCTGGACCAGAGTAAACAGATGTTAATGTAATTCCACAACTGTCATCTGTAGGTAGTGGTGATATAACTGCTGGAACAAATTTATCTACAGAAATAGAAAAACTACAGTCGGTAGGAATAACTGGAGCTGGAGGTCTATTAGTAAACGTAAGTATATATTGCTTACTATGTATGTCGTAACTTCCTATTATATTTTCTGCGTTTATACTCATTTTCTTTTAATTATTATACTATTGTAAAACCAGTTATATTGCCTAAACCTTGAATTGAAAATTCTTTGGTATCTAAATTATTATCTGAGTTTGCAATACCTTTAATATTATTAAACCATTTACCCTCTTTATTTATAAAAGAATCTATTTTTCCAGATTGTTGATCCGTTTCTATTGAAGGTGTAACCCACCCACTAGTACCTTCGTAGTTTAAAGTCTTAAAGCCTTTTCTAATGGACGCATCTTGATTGTATACAAGATTAACAGTAGAATAGTTTTGAACCCCATAGAATCGATTATAACCAGCTGTAGGATCGTGGTGTTTATACAGTTCGCCGTTCTTTACAGTAAAATAATTTCCATTTAAAGAAAAACCAGATTCAGGAACAAAGGTTAATCTTGATGTCCATCCATCAACGCCTTCTCTGAAAGAAATAGATTCTGCAGTTGTTAGGGAGTTGAATTTATCTCTTATAAAATCAGATATCCCGTAATTTGAAATAACCGTTAATCCATCCATTGATAATCTTAACACTGCATTTCTTGATCTATCTGTAAAATATATTTGGTAACCATAAGAAGCAAATGATTCAGGGTTCGTAGATATACCGTATTCTCCAGTAACCGTTCTTGCTGTTCCTAAAACATTACTCGAAGCTATTAAATTTGTAGTGCCATCTGCATTAAATAAAATATCTTTTTGTACTGGTATTTTCAATAATTTATCTTCACAAAAAACTACCATATCAGTATCTCTAGTATGAAGCTTTTGTATACTACCATATTCTGGATTAAGGTCTTTTGTTATAGGCTCCGCCGTATTAAATTGATTTATATCATTGACACCACTTCTTGAGTTAAATACCCCACTTGAAAATATAAGACCATATTTATTGTGTCTTTCTTTATCTGCATTTTCAACTACTGTAGAAACACGGACCTGATTAGTCAGTGTAGGTTGATTAAAATCATCTTTTATTCTATCACTTTCAACACCATTTGCAAAATCAAAACAATTAAACCATCTTAGTACTTTTGATTGAGTATACTCAGATATATTATAAGAGTCTTCGGTTTCGTAATATAAATCTAATATATTATCTTCCGGTATTGTTTCAAAAATAGCACCATTATAATCTGACAATGTAAGATTGCTATTTTTATTAATTTTAATAAAAAAATTACCATTAAAATCATTTGCATTGTCTAATGTTGTTGGCTTAGACCCTGTGGAATTTAATACTTTAAATTCAAAGTTTTCATCAGCAACCGGGTAATAACTAGGGCCTTTTCTTTTTAACCTTATAAAGTCGTTCTCGTCTACTTTGTTTATTTCAAAGCTAGGTATTACAAGCCAAAGAACTCCTGAATCCTCCGTGTCTTCATGCCCACTGTGTACTAATACATTATAATAGTCTTTAGATTGTTCTTTTATATAATATTTAAAAGTTTTAATTCTATTGTCAAATGTTGTGCCCGCAGGTAAAGGACTCATTGAAATTTTAAATTGTTTGCCATTTTCAACACCAGTATTATAAACATCTGCTCCCACACCTCTTACTTGTGCTACTTCTGTTATAAATGTTCCAGTGCCATTAGAAATAACTGGAGTGGGCCTTCCATATTTGTCTTCAAACAAAATACCAAATTGGTAAGTTCTGCCCGATTTAATTGATTTTATAGGCTCAGTGGTTCTTTCTTGTGTAGAAATATTAAAAGTAGGAGAATAAGTTATTGATTTTTTATTAGCATCTTTTGTTATATTTAAACCATCTTTGTAATTACCAAATATGATTCTATTTGCAGATATTTCTGAAGCTTTAGCTCTATAAGGAACATTATCATATTGTCTAAATAATTGATTATCTGGCAACACCTTATAAAAGCTTTCTTTAGTAATACTAATTTCACAATCTCCAGGAACAGACCCGCTTCTAAAGCCAACTAATTCTTGTTTCTTTAAAGTTGTATAAATATATACATTTGTGTTATTAGACTCTTTATAAAGTATATCTACGGATTCAATATTAGTATCTGAACAATCTATTCCATAGAGATCAATGCCCTTTATTGCATTTTTCATTGCATCATTATAACCTTTTTCTATAGTATAGCTGCTTCTATCTCCTGCATTATTAATCATATTTTCAGGATAAAAAGCTGTTTCTGTAAAAGGAGACATAACAGAGTACTGCCCATTTTTAAATTTCCATCTATAAGCAAATCTTACAAATTTATCTTCAAACAAGACATCACCCCTTCTTACTGTTCCAGTAAAATTATCAAAATCTAAAATAGTAGTACCACCTAACCCTTGTAAAATTTTGCACTTATCAGAGGTAGCATGCATATAACCTTTAACTTTTTGAACTAAATAAACTTTAGTTAAATCATTATTTGCTAAAACAAATGTTTCTCCATTTTCAATTCCAGAATCTGCTGAAAAATCAATATCTAAAAGATCGCCAAAATTAGTGCCCGTCATATCAACGCGAGCAGTTATATTAGACCCGTTTACTTGCACAGCTTGGCCGTATGTGTTTGTAATTAACTTAGGTGCAGATTTAGGCTTGTTTTTTATTAAAGTAATATCTTGTTCTACAATGTTTCTATTTGCTAAAAGCAAATCATCATATATAGTAGTGGTGGTGGAAAAATTAACAGACCCTGATTTAAAGAAATTTATATCAATATTTTTTGGCTCAGAATAATCATCTGTCCACATTAAATATCCTTCTATAACATTTATAGCGGTTATTTGTGTGTTTGGGAAAGTTAATATTGTTTTTGTTGCATCAACTATTACAGGAGATATCGTTTCTGTTGCTTCATCATATTCAGCAATTGCATCTACTGATGTTCCGTAAATAAACCAATATATTTTATTATTTTGTGTGTCAACAACACTACCAATACAGGAAGCTCCAGAAATATTAAGAGACCCTATTTGAGCATTACTTAAAACATTATGTAAGCTACCGGCATCGCCATTTTCAGCAACCCCAACTTGAATGTTTAAAGCGTCTTTGTATTCTCCAGGTGGCAATACTCGCTCATCTGCGTCTTTATTCATTTTCCCTTTAAGAAAATTGTTTTTGATTTCCGGCATTTAATTAGTGTTTTATTTGCTTACTTTTACCACGCATTATTTGAGCCATTTCTAATGACTTCATATTTGAAAGTCTAAGTTTAGCATTTCTCATTGCAGCTCTTCTTTCTTTTTTAAATCTATTAACTATATACTCAGGCATGTTTGCTTTAGAAGCAATTACTGCATGAGATACATATTTATAAATAGCGTCTTCAGCAAGTTTATGTACTTTCATTTCTGAATCAGTACCTAAACCATCTGATATATATTTTAAAGTAAGAATTTGAGATTGTAAGTTGCTGCTAAAACCAAATTGACCATTAAGCTCATCTATTACAAACAACCCATTAGATTGTGTTGTTTCCGGATTATTCCCGTACCGTTGGCCTAAACCACTTACAGATAAAGAATTATCTAAATCATCAAATAAACCGGTGGTGTCTGTATTTTCAATTCCTTTAAATCTTTGTGTTGCTATTGATGTACCAGTAAGTAAACTATCATCATTATCATACAAATAATTTGCATCGCTATCTTGTAGAATAGATTGAGAGGGTCTTGATGTATTTGTTGATGGATACAATATTCTTTCAATGCCATTTGTATCAACCCAAGATAATTGTACGTAATTTACGTAGTCTTGAGGAAATGGTACTGTTAAAGTAGCCCCAACTTCAATTTCTTGTATTTTTTCAACCCTTGAAATATCGTAACTAAATTCTTGTATTGCTCTTTTAACATGAAATATAACATCAAGCGTTCTTGCTGTGTTTATTATTTTATCATCACCAACATATGATACCATAAAATTGCTCACAATATCATTTAAAGAAATATATCTGTAACTACCGTGTTTCTGGTTTTTTAAAACAACTTTTACTTCTGCATTTGCTGCAGGCGGAGTGGAGGGAGAGAAATTAATAATTCCTGTTCCACTGCTATAAGTATAGTTACTATCATCAATTTCATTTCCATTGATAAATACTATAAAAGAATTTATATCTAAAGGTAATGGATCTAATGTTAAAGTAAAAGTTGATAAACTACCAGTGCCTAAAAACTTTTCTGTTAAAGTATAATATTGTCTTGCTGTTTGTGTTATTAGTCCCATATATTATGACTTTTCTTGAGTTATTTTTTTGTTTTCTTTTCCATCCGCTACTTGAACAACAGCAGCATCTTTTATATTTAAACCAGCATAAGCAAGTATTTTTAAAACTAAAGTTGCTTCTTCAGATTCGTGCAATTCAAAATTTACAGAAGTACTAGCGTTATATAAAGCATTTCCTGAAATACTAGTATAGCCCCAGTTTACTGTGCCCGGCTTTTTAATATATGTGCATAAAACATTATCTATTATAGTGTCTGGATATATTTTTATAGACCAATCTCCACTGCTGTTTGCTGAATTTTGTATGTATACAGGGGAAGTTATTGTTGGTTGTGTTAGCTTAGACATTTGATAATCAAGCAGTTGCTTTCTGTCTACTTGCTCAACTTCGGTGCCATTGTAAATGACAGTTCCCAACTTGTGAAGATTGCTGGGAAAATTAAAATGATCTGTTGAATATGCCAAATTTTGCTCTGTTTTAAACTTGCTTAATTTTTCATCAACAATTTTATATAAATTAGCATATTCAGTATTATTATCTTGTTGTCTCATATACTGATTGAGATCAAAAAAATACTGTTCAAATATTTCTAATTGTGATTGATTTGCAAATAAATTAAACTCTTGAGGCGTAATGTATCCTCTATTTTCTTTATTAACAATTGATAATACTCTTTGGTAAACCGTATCTATGCTAATCATATTTGTTTTTATTATTTATAGTAATTAAACCACCTTTAAGGTGGCCTAACCACTATAAAAGGTAACTATTTAAGTTTCTTTTCTACTGCTTTATATACTTCAATTCCTTCATCTGTTTTAAACCAAGCAGCTAAAGCTGAGTATGGGTTTTCATCAAAAGGTACAGTCATTAATTTTCTATCATTACTACCAAATTTAAAAGTACGTTGATCATCTGATAATTTAATGATACCCGCTTCGGTAGCTTTTAGTCCAACATTTCTAACTTGAACATTTTCATCATTAGCCAGTTCTATGAACAATAAAGGATCTGATTTAGCAAATACTAATAAATCTCTTTTAAGTTCCTTAGAAGTCATGCTAGACACCGCAGATCCAGCATTAATACGAACAATTGCTTCTGCCTGGTCAATATCCATATCCTTAGCCATCATTAACGCTTCTAATTCGTATTCAATAATTTCTAATTCATCACCAGCCTCTACATTAGGGTCAAACTCTTTATATACTTTATCCCTAGAGGGATGATATAATGAAAGTAATTTCTGTAATGTTTGTTTATTTTTAGGTACAGTTAAAACACCATCTTCAAACACAATATGTGCTAATCTTGCATTTCCTACAAATTCATCAACAAATGGTGATTTTTGATTAACCGTATATTTCAATTCTCTTTCGTAACCTTTTTCTTCATCATACCAAAAAATATTTTTTGATTTAATAGTAAAAGTTAATGGAGATAAATTTTTTTTAAGAAGGTATGTTCTATCTTTTACCTCCCAAGTATTAGTTTTTTTAGTCATGATATAATAATATTAAATAAATAAAAACAAGTAAATACCCCCACTAATAATAGCAGGGGTGTAATTTACTCAATTAATTATGCAAAGTTTCCAAACAATACGAAGTTATTCGCAGCTTGAGTTACTAAACATCTTTCAGATAAATAGTGCACTTCCATCTTGTCAACACCAGAAGTTGAAGCTCCTCCAACAGATCCAGTGATCCAAGATTTCATTTTTCTATCATCAGCTTCAGAAGCACGGTAACGTACATGCAAGAAAGGACGCTTAAGGTTTTTACCAAGAATTTGGTCGTAAACAGTAGACGTTCCTGCAGGTACTAAAATACCAGTAACATCAGAAGCAATTTCTCCACGTGTAGCAGCATCATTTAAGTATTTCCAGTCAGTTTTGTAGAAGTCATAAGAACCTCTGCGGAAACCACTAAATCCTAAATTGATAGCCATATCCTCACTGTTGTTGAATACTCCATAAGAAGTTCCACCAGCACCGTAAGAATTTTGCGCAGCTAACATGTCATCAATATTTAAAGAAAGATCGCGATTCAAGAAAAGAACATTTTCTTCAATAGCTCCTTGCTTATCAAGCTTCTTTAACATATTGTCAAAATCTGCTAAATCATCTGAAGCAGAAGAACCATCTAGTCCATCTTCATGAATATGACCTCTGCTTGTAACAGCAGCAAATAAACCTTCAGATCCTGCAATTGTAGAAGTAGAAGTATTAATATTCTTCTCAGCTTCAACTAGTGCCATTTCTGTATAGTCTTCAAAACGTGAACGAGTTTCTCCTTCAGCTTTGATATACCATAAGTATCCAGATTCTCCAGATTCTCCAGTAACTTCAACCCATCCAATTTGAGAAGCATCAGATCCAGAGATTTCATACTTATCTTTTAAGATAATAGGGTTGTTAGTGTAAGATTGGAAACTTGGCGTTACCGCTTCGTTCATTGAATCAGTACCTTTTGCAAATTCAGAACCGTATACAAATAATTTGATTGCTGAAGCAGTTGTTGCAATTCCAGCAGCAACACATCCAGTATCACTTGTATAACAGTTAACTTTAATAGAGTTCGCATCAGGAACTTGAGATACATAAGCCTTTACTGTAGCAGTACCATCAGAGATAACAACTGTTTGACCAACACGAATTGCATGACCAGTAAGTCCTGTAATAGTATTAGCTTTAGCTGTATCAGCTCCCATAGTCCCACCTGAATAAGAAAGGTGTAGTCTTCCTTGTTCTGACCAAATAACTTGATCTGAACTCATAGGCATTTCAGCGCCTACCATTTTCAAAAATCCACCTACTGTTCTGTCACCGAATTTTTCAACTTCAGCTTCATATAGATCTGGTAAATATTGTTGTGCCCATCCTGCAGTACCTGCAGCGGTAAAATCAACGTAGTTAGTTGATAATGTTTGTTTTACTGGAGCTGGAGTTATAGTTCCGCCCCCTAGAGTAATAGCCATTTTAAATTTGTTTTAAGTTATTTTTTTATTTTTATTCTTAATTTAGAACTATCATTCCCACTAATTGCTCTTACTTTTACTCCACCCGCATCAACAAAACCATTAGCACTTTTTCGAGGATCCATATTAATATTTTTGGATTCCGCTTCTAATTGTTTAATAGCATCTGCTTTGCCTTGTTCGTAAAAGTGACTTGCAATTTTGTCAGAATTTTTAGCAGCAAATAAAGCTTTATGATAAGAAGAAGGATCTGAAAGCATACCTTTATCATCTAAGTAACTACCTAGAAATTCAGTAATATTGCTTTGTACATTCTTCACTTGACCAACATCATTTACTTTAAACCTATATTTATTATCTCCAACTTTAAAATCAAAACCTTTGAAATCTTCGTTAAAGAAACTATTAGTTTTTTCGGTAAATGTATTTGCTTTAACCTGTTGCTCGGCAGTTAGTTTCGACTGCTCCTCTTTGTAAGCATTGTAAAATTCAATTGCTTCTTGTTGTTCTGGAGCTAACTTAGAACCCAACTTGACTTCTTCGTAATATTTACTCTTTAAACCTTCAAGAAAACCTTTGGCTTTCACAAGCTCTTCTTTATAAGCTAATTTCTTACGTCTAATATCTCGATCATCATCAATATCTTCGTCATAAGAAAAATTATCTTCAATTAAAAAATCAATTTCATCATTATCTAAATGAGATTTTGATTGTTTATAGTACTCTTTTAACAATGTATCTTCATCCACGGTTGAGTAATCTGCATTTAACCTTACGTAGTCTTCAAGGCTACCCCCGGTTTCTTGCATAAATTCAACTACCTTCTGTATATTCTCAGGTAATTCAATTTTATTATCTACAGCTTCTTGAGCCGGAGTCTCTTCAGCTTTTGTTTCTGTAATGTTTTCAACTTGTGTTTCTGTAGTATCTTCTTCTACTAATTCTAATACTACTTCTTCTTTTTCTTCTTTGGAAGGTTCTTCGGTACTCCGTACTTCTTCTTCCATTTTTTCGCTAGATTCGGATTCGTTGCGAACAGGAATCTCATCTGTGCTTTGCTCTGGAATGGCATCTTCTTGTTTTTCAGGTGGTTTTGATAAATCAACTTTATAAGTTGTATTTCCCGAGTCTGTATTAACTCCTGCATTTTGAAGTACTGTTTCTTCTTTCTCCGCAGTACTAGGCGTTTCGCCTTCTACTAAATTAACTTTGTAGTCTTCCATAATAAAATAATATATAATAATTTAAAAAAAGTGTTCTATCTGGGGCTAAATTGCTCTAACCCAAATCCCCCTAATGTATCAAAACTAGATGATTCAAAATCTTTTGGGGGTTTATTGTTTTTTCTTTGATCAATCAACTCAGATTGTTGAGAGGCTTGGATTTTAGTTCTTTTATCCTTGCGATCTTCTTTATACTCTTCTTTATTGTTAATCACTTGTAAATCTAGTTCTTTAAGCTGCTTGCTTAGTTCAAACTCATACGTCATAAGTTCTTTTTTATATTGAACTTCATACCCCATTTTTTGAACTTCTAGCTCGTGTTCAGCATTTTTAACTTGTAGTTTTGTTTGAGATAAAGCTTGCTGTTTTTGTACATCAGCTTGTGCAGCAGCCTGAGCCGCTTGTGCATTAGATTGAGATTGTAATGCAATATTTTCTTTTTGCATTTCCCTATCTTGATTCATTTTCTTTTTCCTTCTAAGCTTTAATAGCTCATTAGCTAACTTTAAGTTTTTAACATTTCTAATATCAATAGCATCCTCTAAAAATATTTGATCACGTGATAAAGCCATTTGAATGTTATTTTCTAATAATTGCTTTTCTTCATCATCAGGTGATAAATCTAAAAATATTCCAAAGTCATGTAAGTGTAATTCTTTTAAATCGTCTAAAACACCTACATTATATTTACCTATGCTTTGAATAAAATTATTTCTAGTGCTAGAATATTCCAATACATCAGATATTCTTAATGCAACTGCTTCCGCTGTTTTTAACGTTAAATATAAACCAGCTTGTAGTATGTGTCTTGTAGCTGTATTCGAATTAGCAGCGGCTAACTTCTGTAAACCAACTAGTGCATTAGAATCGGGCTTGCTACCATCCCTGGCTTCATTTAGACCCGTTACATCACGAATCATTTGTAGATAATAATTATAAGAGTTTATTAAGCTAGATATTTTAGCATTAGCACCCGAAGTTTGCAGTTCTTGAATAGGTACTCTACCGTTATTAAACTCGCCATCTTGGTTCATAGATCTACCAATTACTGAACCCGTTTGAAAATACATATTTAATGCTTCCTGCGGATTGTAATTAGTACCATTGCCTAAATCTATTTCAGCAATACCGTCTGCATCTAAAAATACACCATCTGGTACCATTCTCGACAACACTTGTTGTAATTTTAAATGAGTTAATTGAATCATATCAGCAAACGTAGTCATACGTCCTACTAAAGATTCAATAGCTCCTTTGTAAATTCTAGGTGCTACAATATTATAACTAAACTGTGCTTTTGTAGTATCAGTTTTTGGCCTTGTCATATTTTCAGCCAATTGCCATTTTAAAAGTTTGTTGTGCCCAATAACTTTAGCACCTTCATATATAACCTCTATTGATCTTGAAACTTTCTTAAACCTAGCTTTGTTGTCCTTAGGTGGGTCAAAAGTATCATCTTTTTTGATCACTTTACTCCCGCCAGTACTAGTATCTTTTATTTTATATACTTGATTATTAAAAGTTTTATACTCAAAATACAAAACATACACATAAGAACTATCAGAAGAGTCTTGAGCATTGTGGGACCTATTATATAAAATGCCATTAGCTCCTTTATCTTCTATTTCTTTTATATCTTCAGTAGTTAAATCTGGATATTGCTTTTTTAAATCAACAATAGAAACTCTACGCACCTCACCAACATAATATATATCGTCAAAATAAGGTGATTCGGTATAAGAATAAACAAGATCAGAAGGATCTACGTAATCTATTTTAATCCCTTCAGCAGTGTTGAAACTGTTTTTACACGAAGACATACCAATGGTTACAGCATCATAATTTAATCTTCTTTGTAAAAGATCGTATTTATTATGGTCAAGAACATTGTTTATAGCTTCTTCTTCGGCAATCTCAATAGACTGCTTGTATTCAAGCTGCATGTGTAACTCTAATTCTTCTTCTGTTTCAGGAAGCTTTTCTTTATCATTCTCATACACATCAATACCTAACTGTGCTTGAATTTGATCAGATATCTCTCTTGTTTGCATATCCTTCAACATGGATTCTACATAGCTACTTCTTTTCTTTATAGAAGCTGGATCCTGAGAATATGCTTTAATATCATAAGCTCTTTCAGACATACCATTAACTACAATATCAACAAACTTTGGTATAATTGGAACAGGCTTCCAATCTAAATTAAGATAAGACAAATCACCATTAATAGATAATTCATCTTTATATTTTTGAATAGACTGTTCGCCTCTTGCGTATAGTCTTAATCTGTGAAAATTATCTCTACTTGCGAAGTAACGCATTGTTCCAGAGTCTCTCTTGAACCATTCGCTTTCAATTGCCCGCGCTATTTCTAAACCATATGCATTTGCTTTTTTTTCAGAATCTGAAACCGCTTGGCTCGGAAATATACCTTTTGTTTGAGTTTTTAACATTTATTTTATTATTTTTGAAGCATTACCCTGGTTGTTGTATTTTTTAAAACCAAAATCTAATACTTTTTTTGTAGTATTTGCTTTAGGTTGATATGAATGTTTATTACAAGCTATAATAGCTAGTCCTGAACTAATAGAGGCATCAAATTTAGTTCTATTATTAATATTAAATTTAGACCAATCATTCAACGTATTATTGAAATATATATTCCCGTAATCACCGTTTTCTTGTAAGCCAACATAATTTTCTATATAAGTTTCAATTGCAGCTGCGTGCACTTGCTTTATATCTTCTGAGGAGTTAGGCATTCCCCCAATCTCTTTTTCAGTGACAGATAGTTTGTTTATTAATTTATCTGGTCTATTCATTGAAAACCCTCTATATCCTCTTCTTTTTAAATAATATAATAGTCTTGGTTTATTGTTTTCCGCAAGTATAGGCATCCCATAAAATACTAAAGACATCAAAACGTCTTCAAAAAATATTTCAGCGGTTTGAGGTCTAGCAATGTATTCTAAAAAAAACGTATTAGCTGGAGCATTTTCCATACTAAATTTAGTTAGCCCGTGAAGAGCTCCTTTTGATCCATTGCCGTCAGTTGTTCCTGATATATCATATGAGTCACATCCAAATGCTCCCACGTGTTCATTACCAGGGTATCTGCCTCCATTTTTTAGTATTACACGGTTTTGCAAATTTAAAGTTGGAATCCATGAAATATTAAACCTTCCGTCCTTACTTGGATAAAATATTACCTTAGTATCTTTAATACCATTTTCCCATTGAAAATTTCCTTTAACAACAGCTCCTGTAGATAGTGTGCCATCATTATAATCTATTTGTTCGTATATTTTTGTTAAATTAAATATACTGTTTTTGCTTTCGTCACGAAATGCATGCTCTTCAGATCTTGGGAATTGCCTATAGAATTCATTTAAACCGTTTTTATCATTCTTAAGTCCTTCTGCTTCGTTTTCCCAAAACTCAATAACACCTATATCTATGTACTCATTATCGTTTCCAACAACGGGTTTTTCTGGTGTATCAAATACAGGGTATCCATAAGAATCAATGTATCCTTCGTAGTTCCATTCCATAGGAATGAACAAACTATATAATCCCGAGCTAGTCTGTCCATTGCGATTTCGTTTTGTAACATCTGATGCTTTGTATAATTTTTTAAAATTTTCTCCACCTTTGTCTAAAGCGTTTGATGTTGAGCCCATTAAACATTTACCTATTATCTTACTACCTAATCTTAGCGTAGTTTTAGTAACTCTCCAATTGTTTAATATGTTGTCAGGCTTTTCCCATTTCCCTGATTCATCATGAACTAATAACTTAAGTTTTTCTCCATCATAGCTGTTATCACCCGTGTTTTTCCAATCTATTGTTGTATCAAGGCCTTCGAGTTGTGTACGGGTCTCGCTGGAAGTGATGGATTTCCTGGTGAGCTTTGAGGCTGGGACACGGAAGGCAAGTTCCGTTTTGGGGCGGTCCATTCCGTCTTGTATTGGTTTGAAAAAGAATGGATAGTTGATGGATATTGGGACCACCTTGTCTGTAAACATCTTCTTTGCATCAGATCCCGTTTTTGATAATATTCCAAACCTTGCATCGGAAGTAATGGTAGCCTCATGTACTGTTTCGGAACTGGACATAAAAGAAAATCCCGAGCGCCTATTCTTAAGGTAACACATTCCGTAGCATCTTTTATCTGCTTTGCAAGCTTCCCAGAAAATGAAGAATAATCTATTTGCTTCTCTAAAGTCTGGTTTCCCAACATCAATTTTGGACCACTGCAGGTACATATAATGGGAACCAGTAATATAAGTAGGTACGTTTTTGTTTTTAAACCAAAAACCTTCTTCACGCCTTGTAAACTCTTTATTAATATAGCCATACCACTTTTCTTTAAATTCTTCTGAGTATTTTTCCCAATCAAAAATAGTTTTAATATTTTTTAACTCTTTAGGATATTCATTTGGCACCCATCTATTATTAATTGTAGAAACGTCCTTAGGTTTTGGAAGAGCAATTTTTAAATTTTGTATTTCGTATATATCTCCAATTTCACCTGTATGGCTTATTACAATAACGTCATGCTCTTGATTATACCCATACTTCCAAGCTTTTTTCTTATTAAGTCTGTCCATTGTGGTTAACTTAATTGGCTCAATTATTTTTAATAACTTTTGCTCGTACATTACTTAGATCTTTTTTCAGCAAAACCACTAAAAGATTTTTCTTCTTTTTGTAATGTTTTGTTTTCTAGCATTGCTTTTTCTAACTCTATACGATTAAGTATTTCAAAAGCATCAAATATTGCTAATTTTTTTGTGGCAGCTGCATTTTTTAATCTGTCAGCAGCTAATTCATCTTCAGCACCATCCACTATAATTTCTTCCTCAGCAACTTTTATTAGCTCTTCAACTGCTTTGTACCCAGACTGGATTATACGGTTCTTCTGTTCCTTTGCTGTCATATTTAATAGTAATAGATTGTATTGGTACTCTATATAATCGTTTATCTTCTATAATAAACTCATATTCTGATTCAGGTGAAAAACCTACTAGGGTATTTTTGCTATACACGCCGCTAGAATACGTTACAAAGCCTTTTAAGGGCTCTTCAGTATCTTCTGATATAATAGTATCAATTTGTTTTTTAATTGGCTGTACGAAGCAAAAACCTTCTGTAGCTTTCCACTTGCTGTTTTGTTTATATAAAAATATTTGATCTAAGTAACAAAAGTACAAATCATCTTTAAAATAATTTGTACTGTCTTTTTCATTACCGCGCACATCATAAAATCTTCTAAAAATATTATGATGTACTATGATTTCATCACCTACTTTTATATTTGTTTTTAAAGCTTTAGGAATAGATACAACAATAGCATTTCTACTGACAAACTTATGATCCTCTATAGAGGTGTTTAATATTAAACTTTTGTCTTGTATTTTTTTTGTATTATTATATCTATTCTCTTTAGGCTTTATTATGAAAGAATAAATGCTATTCATAGTTTAAATTAAACTCAATACTAACCGCCATGTTTTTATTAAAAGATTTCCATGGTAGCACTTCATTATTCTTAACTATATATACTACATAATTTTCTTCTTTTTCTAAAATATCGCATATCTTATGGCCTCCGTATACTTCTTGTCCTACTGCATAATGCATTGCGTCATTCTTATAGTCTCTGCCTATAGATATTTTTCGTATTAAATTCACTTTAAATTATTTTTTATTCCGCAACAAGTAACTCAGGCTCCGTCTGCTCTTCTTCAACAGGAGTTAATTCGCCTGTATTTATATCTAATGTAGACTTCCCATGCTCTTCTTCAATTTCTTTTACAATCTCATTCATTTTGTTTTGAATGACAGAGTATTCTGAAAGTAAAGCACTTTTTTGAAAACTGTATTGCATTTCTAAATCTCCAAGACTATTTTTGATTTTTGCAATTGCTGAATAGTTTTCTTGAACTTTTTTAAGTTCTTTTTCTGATAATTTTTGTTTTTCCATTTTATTAAATATTAATTAATTGTTATATAGTATATTACGAATATTATTCATTATTTATGTCTTCAACTATTTCATTTGTAGCTCCTATTGTTTTAGTCACTACCGTGGGTGTTACTTGTTCTGCAATTTGAGCATCTATACTAGTTTTTAATTCAGCAACTGTTTCTTCTCCTAATGCTGTTTCAACCCATCCATTAATATCTTCTTCCGTAATATCAACAAATGCTGTAAAATTAGAAAGGTCTGAAGTTTCTAAAGATTGGGTTCCGTAAGTGCTACCTACATTTCCATTTTCATCTTCTCCTATAC
>Ga0209137_1002102_pt1 | contig 17951 bp, 14 predicted proteins | sample SaaInl5LU_22_DNA_FD_184642 | JGI IMG/M metagenome (GOLD analysis project Ga0209137, IMG submission 184642) | Marine microbial communities from expanding oxygen minimum zones in the Saanich Inlet - ESP_105LU_22_DNA (SPAdes) (version 2) | ecosystem: Environmental > Aquatic > Marine > Intertidal... | reverse complement strand
AAGCCCAAGGAGTAAGGCATGCTACTTTCAGACGTTGCAGTTAAACGACCGGTTTTTGCTTTGGTGCTGAGCGCCTTGCTGGTGGCGTTTGGCGTACTATCGTTCGATCGGCTGCCGCTGCGCGAATACCCCGATATTGAATCGCCGATTGTGAGTGTTTCGACGAACTATCCTGGCGCGTCCGCTGCGGTGGTTGAAAACCGAATTACGGAAGTGATAGAAGATCGGCTCGCAGGTTTGCAGGGGATCAAAATCATGCAATCTTCGAGCTACGATGGGCGCTCATCAATTCGTCTTGAGTTTCAGTTAAGTAGAGACATAGACAACGCCGCAAATGACGTTCGGGATCGAATTTCTAGTGTCTTGAATAATATTCCGCAGGAAGCTGAACCACCCGAAGTTCGCAAAGAAGAAAGTGGAGAAGATGTGGTGTTCTGGGTGCACCTGGTTGGGCCCGAAATGTCGCAGCTTGAACTCACCGACTACGCGCGCAGATATCTAGAGGATCGATTTTCCGTACTGGATGGTGTGGCCCGAGTGCGAATATCGGGTGGCAAAATATACGCGATGCGGATTTGGTTAGATCCGCAAGAATTGGTGGCGCGCCAACTGACCGTTAGCGACGTTGAAAATGCGCTCAGAACCCAGAATATCGAGTTGCCTGCAGGTACTCTGAATTCCGTGTCTAAAGATTTCATCATTCGGATTGAGCGCAGTTATTTGACCGAGGACGATTTTCGGTCGTTGGTGATCAAGCGTTCCGATGATGGCTATTTAGTGCGTCTTGGAGACCTAGCACGCGTTGAGCTTGGGAGCGCCGAAGATCGTCGTTTTTTTCGCGGTAACAGAGAGCCCATGGTGGGCTTGGGCATCGTCAAACAAAGCACAGCAAATGCCTTGTCTATTAGCCGTTTAGTTCAGGCCGAAATCGGCCAAGTCAACGAAGATCTGCCGCCGGGACTAAATCTAATTGCTAGTTATGACGACAGCGTATTTGTAGAGGAAGCTATTTCTGAGGTGTATTTCACCTTGTTGGTGGCGGCTGGCCTCGTGGTGCTCGTCATCTTTGTTTTCTTGGGCGATTGGCGCAGTTTGTTGATTCCTGCTCTGACGGTGCCTATCTCGTTAATTGCATCGTTCTCAGCCTTGTTGATCATGGGGTACAGTATTAATCTGCTCACGCTGCTGGCACTGGTGTTAGCCATCGGGCTGGTCGTTGACGATAGTATCGTTGTGCTTGAAAACATCCACCGGCGACTGACTTCGGGTGAATCGCCACTCGTGGCGAGTTTTCTGGGTGCTAGGCAGGTAGGATTTGCGGTCGTAGCGACTACCCTAGTGCTGGTCGCCGTATTCGTGCCGATTACCTTTTTAGAAGGTGATATCGGGCGTCTTTTTAGCGAATTTTCCGTGACCATGGCCATTGCGGTGGGTTTTTCGAGTTTTGTCGCGCTCACGCTGGCCCCAGTGATTGCCAGCAAAGTTCTGAAAACGGCCGATACCGAATCGCGCTTGGTGAAGTGGGTAGACACGGTGTCAGGACGCTTAGAGCAGGTTTATCGATCTTCATTACAATCCTTGCTTAAACAACCTTTATGGGCTGCGGCTATTATCGTAGTGTCGTTTTTTGGCGTCGCCGCTTTCTACCAGAGTGTTGAGCAAGAATACGCGCCCAATCAAGATCGAGGCATGTTATTCCTGCGCGTCAATGCTGCAGAAGGGGCGTCGTTCGAGTACACCAAAGAGGTACTGGAACAGGTTGAACAACGTTTAATGCCTTTGGTTGATCAGGGGGATATCAAGCGTTTACTGATCCGAGCACCCGGTTGGGGTGCTGGCGAGTCATTCAATAACGGTTTTGCATTGATGGTATTGGCGCCCTTTGACTCTGATCGACGCGATACCAACGAGATTTTAGCTGATGCACGTTCGCGTGTTGCCGATGTTGCGGGCGCTAGTATCTGGATTAGCGGTCCTCGCTCGTTGGGTGGGGGCAGTGGCTCGCCTGTCGATGTTGCTATTGGAGGTAATTCCTACGAAGAGCTTGCAGGTTGGCAAGATGTACTGTTAGAGAAACTGGCTCAGAATCCAAAAATGATTAACGTGAATACGGACTTCAAGCCCACCAAGCCTCAGCTTAGGCTGAGTATTGACCGTGATCGGGCGGGTGACCTTGGGGTAAACATCCGTGACATCGGTCGTACCTTAGAGACTATGATGGGAGGGCGCCGAGCAACGACTTTCTTGATGGGGGGGCGTGAATATGACGTATTGTTGGAGGCAGAGGCATTTAATCGACAAACGCTCGCCGATTTAGATGCACTTTATGTTCGCTCTATTAATACCGGTGAATTGGTTCCGCTGTCGAATATTGTAACGATTACTGAGGAGGCTGACGCCGCTAGTTTGAATCGACACAATCGGGTTCGTTCCTTTACGCTAACGGCTGATTTGGCCGAGGGGTACACCTTAGGTGAAGCCCTTGATTATGTTCGGTTGGCGGTTCGAACCGAGCTGCCGGATCACGCCAGTATTGCCTACAAGGGCGAGTCTTTAGATTATCAAACAGCAGGGTACGACGTGATGTTTACGTTCTCTCTCGCATTGCTTATTGTCTATCTCGTGATGGCAGCACAGTTTGAATCGTTCGTGCATCCTGCGGTTATTTTACTGACGGTGCCTCTCGCTCTAATAGGAGGTTTGGGTGGTTTGGTCTTGTTTGATCAGACCCTAAATATTTACTCGCAAGTGGGAATGGTGATGCTGGTTGGCTTGGCGACTAAGAACGGTATTTTGCTTGTTGAGTTCATCAATCAGCTGCGCGACGAGGGTCTAGCGTTTGAGGAGGCTGTGCTCGCAGGGGCCTCCAGACGGTTACGCCCGATCGTTATGACTGCGCTCACCACGGTGATCGGTGCTATTCCTTTAATTTTATCGAGTGGCCCGGGTCATGAGTCGCGAACGGTGATTGGTGTGGTTATTATGTGCGGTGTTTCGGTGGCAACACTTATCACTCTGTACGTTATCCCTATGGTATATGCTAAAGTGTGCCAGAATACTGGGTCTCCCAATGCGGTTGCGCGACGACTGGAGACTGAATTGCACCAGCAAGACGAGGCGGGCGTATGAGTCGCATACAGGAATGGTTAAAAACATTAGCGCGAGATAAGGGTTCTGATCTGTACTTAAGTACAGGCGCGCCGCCGTGTGCCAAGTTTCAGGGCAAATTGAAGCCAATAGCCAATGAAGTGTTGAAACCCGGTGAAATTCGCGAAATAGCTTACGAATTGATGGACAACACTCAGATAGCCGACTTCGAACGTGAGCTGGAGATGAACTTGGCGACGTCAATTTCGGGTTATGGGCGTTTTCGAGTCAACATTTTTATTCAGCGCTCTGAAGTCAGTATTGTTGCTCGTAATATTGTCGCCGAGATTCCCAATTGGCAGGACCTGCGTTTGCCCGAGATCATGCTTGACGTGATTATGCGAAAACGCGGCTTAGTGCTGTTTGTGGGCGGAACAGGATCCGGTAAGTCGACGTCGCTTGCGGCCTTGATTGACTATCGAAACAGTAACTCAAACGGCCATATTGTGACCGTTGAAGACCCAGTGGAATATGTGCATCGGCACAAAAAATGTATTGTGAACCAACGCGAAGTCGGAGTAGATACTCGTAGTTGGCACAACGCCCTTAAAAACACCTTGCGTCAGGCGCCTGATGTTATTTTGATCGGTGAGATTCGTGACCGTGAGACCATGGAGCACGCTCTGGCTTTCGCGGAAACGGGCCATTTATGCTTGTCCACCTTGCACGCAAATAACGCTAACCAAGCATTAGACCGCATCGTTAACTTCTTTCCTGAGGAGCGGCGGCCGCAGCTTTTGATGGACCTGTCTCAAAACTTGCAGGCCTTTGTGTCGCAGCGGTTGATCCCCACAGTTGACAGTAAACGAGTGGCTTCCATTGAGATATTATTAGGCACGCCGCTAGTGTCCGATATTATTTTGCGCGGCCAATTCGATGGACTGAAAGAGGTCATGGAAAAATCAGAGAATCTTGGGATGAAAACCTTTGATCAGGCTTGCTTCGAGTTGTACCAAGAGGGTTTAATTACTGAGGAAGAAGCTTTGCGTAATGCGGACTCCGCTAACAACGTTCGTCTAAAAATTAAGTTTGCTGGCAGCAAGATGGGTGGGGAGCTTGAGGATGAAGACGATCTTGGCTTGTCGCTTGATGGTGACGACTTCTAAGGTTTTATGCTGCATGTATGAGTCCCGTTAGGGACGCGTGCTTAACGCGCCAGCGTAATGAGCTCGTCAACAATATACTCTAGCTGCCCTAATGTGTTGCATTCATGCGCGAGTTGGCACACCCTTTGGTAGCGCAACATCTCTGAATCGCCGCTGCCCCATTGATATTTGCCTTCTGGGTTTAGCCAAATAATTCTGCGACAGCGCTCGCTGATCTCGAGAAGGCGCTCGAATTTATGCGCGCCATAATTGTTGCGTGCGTCGCCCAGTATGATGAGGGTGGTTTGTTTGGTGATATCGGATCCTGCAAGTTCCCAGAATTTTTCTAAACTGGTGCCGTAGTCGGTTGCGCCGCCGTAGCGCCAGTTGGCAATCTCAATCGCTTTTTCAACTGGGTGCTGTTCAAAGAGTGAGGTAATTTCGCCCAAGTCGTGTGCGAAAGCGAAGGAGCGAGTTCTGGGTAGTACGTCCTGTAAGTAGTACAGCAGCATCAACAGAAACTTGGCGTAGGCTGAGACGGATCCGCTGACATCGCAGATTGCCATAATTTGAGGCTTCCGTTTTTCTGTCCGTCGCCAAAATGTGTCGAACATCACGCCGTCATGCACAATGCCGCGACGCATTGTTTTGATCATGTGCAGCTGTCCGCGCCGAGTCTGCTTGGGGCGTTTACGGTGTTTTTGGGTGAGCTTGCGAGCCAATTTTTGGATCAGCCCTTGCAATCTTTCGGTGTGCCGGCGCTCGACCGCGCTGAGTTTGGTCTTGCGCAATAGTTCGGCCATAAGTTGATCGTGCTGCCCCGCAGCATTGAGCGCAAACGCGCGCTCGATAGCCTGTTTGGCCTGTGCCTGTATTTCTTCTTGAAGTGACTTCAACGCTTGCTTTGCTTGATTATCATCCGACATTTCTGCCAGCGTTTGGCGTATGGGGGCGTCACCCAAAGCGTCTAGGAGGCGGCGGGTAAATAAACCTTTCTGAGTGAAAAACGACAGCTGCTTTAGCGGTAATGCACCTAATGCTTCAGCCATCTGAGCGTCAATTTCTGCTTGATTTTGACTTAGCAGTGCCTGAATAAACGTGGTCTGCTCCAGCAGTTGTTGTGCTTGCTCGTCGTTTTTTAAGGTATCGGCGAGTTGCTGGTGATCCGTTAAAGCGGAATTTGGATCGGTTGCGGTCGTCTTTGATTCCACTTGGGTCGCGCTGGCTGGATGCAAAAAAAATTGATCAAAACAGGCTTTGCAAATTGCCTCTTCTTCGATGGTTTTTGCGAGTGTCATTGCCATCGATTCACGCAGCAAGGCAGGGGAGTCAAGTCCCACGGCTTGTGCAGCTTGCAGGGCGTCCATACTTTCCGCCGGCGATATTCTCACACCCTGCTGTCGCGCCAACTGCATGAATCGTAGCAATTCAGTTTGCATCAATTAACGGCTCTGGATGCACTGCCCATTGCGGGCTTTAGAAGGTCAGCTAGTTTTTCGGTCGCTGCTTCAATATCGTGTTCGAATTTGAGGAGAACATTCAGGGTGTCGCGCACTAGCTGTCGATCGAGTTGATTCGCTTTGAGTAGCACCAAACTGCGCGCCCAATCAATAGTTTCTGATATTGCGGGTGCCTTCTTTAAATCTAAAGAGCGCAGTCCGTGGACAAAGGTCACTAGCTGTCTATTTAAATCGGGATCGATTTCTGGCAGCCGCGAGGCAACGATTTTTTGCTCTAGGCGTTCATCAGGATAAGGAATATACAGGTGTAAGCAGCGACGTTTTAGGGCATCCGACAGGTCGCGAGTATTATTGCTGGTCAGGAACACACGCGGTACAACCTCCGCTTTTATGGTGCCTAGCTCGGGAATAGATATCTGGTAGTGGCCAAGCACTTCCAGTAGCAAAGACTCAAATTCTTGATCGGCCTTGTCAATTTCGTCGATCAACAGTACGGCGCCCGTGCTAGACGTCAGAGCCTTTAATAGCGGTCGCGGTTCGATGAAATTATCGGAATAAAACACGTCGCCAAAGCTGTGCAGGCGTTCGATGGCACCGTCTAGGCCCTGGGTGCCCTCGAGTAATTCTCCAAGTTTTTCCTTAAGAATTTGGGTGTACAGTAATTGTTTACCGTATTTCCATTCATACAGTGCTTTGGCTTCGTCTAGTCCCTCGTAGCACTGCAGGCGAATCAACTCTTGCTCGGTAATCATTGCCATGGTGTTGGCAAGTTCAGTTTTGCCAACGCCCGGAGGCCCTTCGATCAGAATAGGTTTTTCCAGCGCATTGGCCAAAAAAACCGCGGTTGCAATCTTTTCGCTGCAAATGTAGCCGTGCTCAGCAAATGCGTTAATGATGGAGTCGATGCTGCCCAGAGTGCTGCTCATTCGTTATCCTTGTTCGAGGTGTGCTCATTTAACCGCCGGTGGCGTTCATAAACCTGAGAATTTGTGGCTGATCCGGGTCGTAAAAATGATGGCGCTCTGGCTTAAACGCGAGCGCGTCGATAATCGAAGTTTTCAATGTTTCTCTTGTATAACCCTTGCCACGAAGTATAGCCCTTAAATCCAGAGAGTGCTCGTTACCAAGACAAAGAAGCAGGCGGCCCTCTACCGTGATTCTGATACGGTTGCAGGTTGAGCAAAAATTGTGGCTGTGGGGTGAAATAAAACCGATACGCGTATTAGTGCCTGTTATGTTTTGATAGCGAGCGGGCCCAGCCACCGACTTTGGTGTGCTTGAGCTCTCGATGGCATAGTGTGATTTAAGGCGTTGTGCCAAAGTCTCGTTTGACAGCCAGCGTTCGTTGCGATTTATGTGTGGCATGCTCCCTAGTGGCATTTCTTCGATGAAGGCAATATCTAGGTCTTTTGCAATTGCGAAATCGACGAGCTCGGTCACGTCATTAAGATTGTAATTCTGTAATATCACCGAATTGAGGCGGATTTTCTCGATACCGGCCGCTTTAGCCGCATCGATGCCAGCGAGCACCTTAGCTAAATCACCGGTGCGGGTGATGGTTTTGAATTTAACGGGGTCTAAGCTGTCGAGACTAATATTTATCGAAGTCACACCCGCTGCAGCCAGCGTGTCAGCGTAAGAGGTGAGTTGCGAACCGTTGGTGGTAATCGCTAGCTGCTCAAGTCCGTCAAGCGCGCCTAGTGACGCTACGAGTCTGGTAACATCTTTTCGAATCAGGGGTTCTCCGCCCGTTAAACGAATTTTCTTGCCGCCTAATTCAACGAAAGCCGCACCAATCTCACTTAATTCCTCTAAACTCAGGATGTCTTGGCGCGGTAGAAAGGTCATATCCTCGGCCATGCAGTAAAGGCAACGGAAGTCGCAGCGATCCGTCACCGATAAGCGCAGGTACGAGATGGTGCGTTGAAATTGATCGGTTAGCATGAGCGATTATTGTCGCGTTTTTAAGCGCATGGTCCTTTACATATGAAATGGCTTTGGACAGGATAGACCAAGCGAAACATGATGGAAACGACAATGATAAAAATACTGGTAGTCTCTTTATTGGTCTTGTTAAGTCAAAGTTTGAAGGCCGCTAACGATTGCGGTGAAGGAGCCTCACTGCGCACTGTCTGTGGGTTTACTGCACCAGAAGATATTGAGTTGGCTGGCGACGGTCAATCGCTTCTGATCGGCGAGATGGTGGCAGGTGGCCGCTTGCTTAGTCTCAAACTGGATGACTTGAGCGCGGCGCCTATAGAGCTTTACCCGGCTCTATCAGAAGCTGGCCCTCCCGATTGGGGAAGCTCGGACTGCCAAGATTACCCACGCCAAATGGTATTCCATGGCATTGACTTATCACTGCGTGCAGACGGCAGCTGGCAACTACTGGCGGTCAACCACGGGGTGCGCGAATCGGTCGAGTTTTTTCAGGTTGTTACGAATGAAGACGCAAGCCCTCAGGGTTTAATCTGGCGCGGCTGCGCGCTTGCGCCAGGCAGCGAGAACTTGAATGATGTGGCAGCGCTACCTCAGGGAGGGTTTTTAAGTTCTACGCCTTTTGTTGGCAGCGAATTGTGGTCGATTGCCAAGGCTTTGCTGGGTTTTAATACGGGGCATGTGAGACGTTGGGATCAAGCCGCTGGTTGGCGCACAATTCCGAATACCGAAGGACGCTACCCCAATGGTGTCATCACCGATCCGGATGGTCGTCGCTTTCATGTCAATATGTACATTGACGGTCTGGTCAAAACCTTTTTGCTTGATGGTACGGAAGTGGGGTCCGCGAAAGTCATTAATGGTGACAATTTGAGTTGGGGGGAAGATGGTAAGATCCGCATTGCTTCACACCGAGCCGGCATGTTGGATATGGTAAGAGCGCTTGAAACTCCCCCTGACACTAATTTGCGGGTGCCTTTTGCCATTGTTGAGTACGAGCCAATAACGGGGATGGTCACTGACAGCTTTGTTCATGATGGGAGTGAGTTTGGCGCTGCGACGGTAGCCCAGCAAGTGGGCGATAAGGTCGTTATGGGCTCGTTCAAAGGCACCAGAATCGCAATAGCTGAGGTTCTCTAATGGGGCTAGGCACTGGTCTGTGGTTTGGGCCTGTGCTCAGTATTGTGGCGTATGGTTTTACGGTGTTGAGTGGCGGCAGCAGTGAGATGGCTTTGGTGGCCGCCACCGCGTGCCTTTGTGTTGTCTGGTGGGTCTCTGAAGCTGTTCCCATACCTGTGACATCCCTGTTACCTCTGGCGATGTTTCCTCTTTTTGGTGTGCTGACTCCGGCACAAGTAGGGCAAGCCTACGGATCTCCCCTGATACTGTTGCTGCTGGGTGGGTTTTTGTTGTCGAAATCTTTGGAATACAGCGGCGCGCATCGCCGTATGGCTTTGTGGATGATTCGCGTGGTTGGAACGCACAGCGGCCCTAGGTTGGTTTTGGGGTTTATGTTGGCCGCGGCACTGCTAAGCATGTGGATATCGAACACGGCAACGACGCTAATGCTGCTACCTGTGGCCTTAGCCGTTATTGACGCATCCCGACACCCCGAAAAACTCGCCATACCTTTGCTTCTAGGCTTAGCGTATGGCGCCAGTGTCGGCGGTCTGGGTACTCCGATAGGCACGCCCCCGAATCTGGTTTTTATGCAAGTGTATGAAAACACCGTGGGTGAAAGCGTTTCCTTCAGTCGCTGGATGTCTTGGGGAGTCCCCGTTGTTGTTATTTTAATTCCCTTGATGGCCTGGGTGTTGTCCCGCCGGATTACTGAATCTGTCGATGTCGAACTGCCTCGTGTGGGTGTCTGGCAGATCGCTGAAAAACGGGTGCTGTGGGTATTTGGTTTGACCGCTTTAGCATGGATTACGCGCGGCGAGCCCTTTGGGGGGTGGAGTCAGTGGCTGGGGTTGCCGAATGCTAATGATGCCTCAGTTGCTCTGCTGGCCGTTGTTCTTATGGCCATGATAAGCGATGGGAAAGGTGGTCGCTTGTTGTCTTGGGAGCGTGCTGTCACGATCCCCTGGGGGGTGTTGTTGTTGTTTGCTGGGGGTATATGTTTAGCCAAGGGCTTTGCGAGCTCGGGTTTGAGCGACGCGATGGGGCAGTCGCTGGTTCAACTGACAGTTATGCCCTCGTATCTGCTCATTTTGGCGATATGTCTGATTGTAACGTTTGCGACCGAGACCACCTCGAACACGGCAAGCACAACCCTGCTAATGCCCATTTTAGCGGCGACTGCTATGTCGGCGGGTATCAGCCCAGAGTTGATCATGGTGCCGGCGGCAATGAGTGCGAGTTGTGCTTTCATGTTGCCAGTGGCAACAGCACCTAATTCCGTTGTGTTTGGCAGTGGTCGGTTAACAATACGAGAAATGGCTGTGGAGGGGTTTAAAATGAATTTATTGGCCGCCGGTGTCATTAGTGCCGTATGTTACGTGGCGTTGGCTTGAGAAAAGAGCGATGCAGAGCATCGCTCTGTGTATGCTTATAACGATTGCATGATCGTTTCGGCGGAGCTTACATCGACGCCTGGACCAGGTTCGACATTGAGCAGAGTGACCTTGCCGTCTTCAACGATCATGGCGAAGCGTTGGCTGCGTGTGCCTAAGCCGAAACCTGATCCATCCAATTCTAGGCCCAATGCCTGAGTAAGCTCGCCATTGCCGTCAGCCAGCATCAGTATTTCGTCGGCGTTCTGAGCTTTACCCCATGCGCCCATAACAAACGCATCGTTAACAGCCATGCATACGATGGTGTCAACACCAGCTGCTTTGATTTTATCGGCATTGACCACGTAGCCGGGAAGGTGGGTTACGCTGCAGCCGGGTGTAAAAGCGCCAGGCACGGCAAAAAGGACCACTTTTTTACCGTCAAAAATCTCGCCTGTGGTAATGTCGGCCGGACCCTCAGCGCCCATAGTTTTGAGTTTGCAAGATGGAATCGAATTGCCTACTTGAATTGTCATATCGTACTCCTAGATTGTGACTGATGTGTGATCGCTGATTGTAAATGATTTTCGTTCTCTGTTGCTTTTCTGGGACGGATTATTTTGCAAATTTTTACAAGCTTACGCGTTGTAATGAGAGCTAGATCACATCTTTAGTTTACGTGTGTCTGCCAAGTTACTAGACTCCTGTAAATGGCATGCAAAGATTGGGGAAATTCCGCTTTGGCGACGGTGAGTGATACATTAGCGCTTGCGTTTCGTGCGGCTGTTAAGCTGTGCGGTCTGCTTTTAGTGTTGTTGGCACTTATTTCCGATGCCAGTGCGCAGCCCGGTGATGTCAGGCTCAGCGTTTCGCAATTGGATAAACCTATTGTCGTTACTCGCGACTGGTCCCGCCAGCGCGGAGATTCTTTGGACTATTCAGCCGTAACGTATGACGACACGAAATGGGAGCAAGTGCCTTTGAATGCCGTTTGGCCAAGGGATGGTTTTCCTGAGTCCAATCAGATCGCATGGTACCGGCTGACTATCGATTTTGGCAGGCAGGCTCGCTTGAGTGCTGAGTTTTTGGGTAATTTGGGACTAAAAATAGGGCGCATTTACAGCGCCTTTGAGCTGTATGCAGGCGGGGAGTTAATTGCTACGCGCGGCGAGCTACCGCCCAAGGCTATTCCGGATTGGGATCGCGATTTGGTTGTGCGGGTACCGCCAGAGGCAATCGCAAAAGACGGTACTCTAGTTTTGGTCTTGCGTGTGTGGGGCGGGCCCGAGGCCGTGACATCGCGTTGGGGGGGAGGCGCGTACGGCGATACCCTGTGGTTGGGCGATTATTTCACCTTGGCATCTGCAGACTTTCGCACCGCGTTGGCTCCATTGTTTCTTGCTGCTCTATTTTTGTTGAGTGCTTTGTTTTCGCTTTACATCTATAGCCGCAGTGCCAGTTTGCGCTCGTATCTTTGGTTTGCTCTACTGTCCAGTACGCTGGCGCTCTATTGTTATTCCCTGTCGGATTTGCGTTACCTCGTGCCCCTTGATTTTGTGACGTACGAGAAAATCGAGTATGCATCTGTTTGTTTCGTGGCGCCTCTATTAGTGCGCACGGTGTGGTCAATACTAGAGGTCGAGCTCTCGTCTTTTGTGCGTGCGTTGACCAGCGCCTGCGCTGGCTTGGCCGCAGTGATTGTTGTGGTGCCGGGCTTAGAAATCAACTTTGCTGCGATTGATATTTTTAGAGTATTTGCCGCTGTTCTAGTGTTTCAGTATTTGCGAACTATTTATAGCGCGTGGCGGCAAGGTGACGATCGAGCGTTTGTTTTTATTTTGGGCAGCCTAGTCTTTATTTCGACCTCGGTGCACGATTTGTTTTTGACACTCCTGTTTAATTTGGCGCCTGGCGATATGTTATCAATGTATGGATTTTTCTCGCTCGTCATCTGCATGGGGGTGCTGATCAGTCGTCAGTACGCCGCCGTTCTGGATAATTTGGGTGAGTTGGTCAATCAGAGAACCCAGCAGCTGCGAGACGCCAATAGTAGGTTGGCGCGATTTGCGCGCGAAGATGCGCTCACACAACTTCTCAATCGCCGCGGATTCCAAGAGTCTGCGGAGGCTATAATTGAGCATGCTCAAGCGCAAGGTTCAACGCTGAGCCTGATTTTGTGTGATGTGGATCATTTCAAGAGGATTAATGATCGCTATGGTCACACCGTTGGCGATAGGGTGTTACAGCACTTGGCCCGGCACTTGGGTTTGAATATCCGCGACGTCGATATATTGGGTCGCTGGGGAGGCGAGGAGTTCATTCTTGTGCTTCCTGAATTGAATCTGTCGGGCGCCCAGACGTTAGCACAACGACTATGTGATTCTCTGCCATCTCAGATTTTCCGCATTGATGGTATCCGCTTGGGTTTAACGATGACCTTTGGTGTTGCCCAATGGCGTTGGGACGATTCCCTCGAGACTCTGACAGCGCGGGCCGATGCTGCTTTGTATGAAGGTAAGACTCGAGGCCGCTGCCAAGTGGTATCGGAAAGGCTGGTCTCTGCGCAAGGATCAAGGTTGTGATTCGCGCCGCCTTAACCTTGCTAATCTGGCTCGCGATCAGTGGTAAGGTATACTCGATGCCTTTAGCGTCAGTGCTTGATCATGGCCTATCGATCAATGACATGTGGGCCTTCATGCCACAAGATGATTATCGGTACGCCGAGCTGGGTTACGACCATTCGACATGGCCTACTAAGAATTTAACTGACGCTTGGCCTGACGCGGGATACCCTGCCAGTGGTAATGTGATATGGCTGCGTAAAGAGCTGCGTTTCGACTTGCCCCTGGACTATGCACGGGCCGCTCGGTTGGGTCTTCGCTTTGGGCCTGTCAGGCAGGCCGCCGATGTCTATGCGGGCGGCATTAAACTGGGTTCTATAGGTCAAATTGACGACCAAAGATTGCCAGATTTTCGCAAAGTGAATGTATGGCGAATTCCCGCAGAAGCCATTACTACCGATGGCCGTTTAGTGATTGCGGTTCGGATATGGGCTGAGCCTCTTCGGATGAGTGATCGGGGTGCGCGTTTCTCGGAGTACTCCCAGGTGTTGGGTGATTACGTCTCCCTCAAACGTGAGTTAAGAGGTAGCAAGTTACCCGCTTTGTTTATTTCTTTTGTTCTTCTTCTGTTTGCGATATTCGCCTTTTATTTGTATCGGCGCTCACACGCCTTGCGCGATTATTTTTGGTTTGGGGTGGTCACGCTCGGTACTAGCGTGTTTACCTTGATATTCCACGATTGGCGCGAACTGCTGGGCTGGTCGGTGCAATTATCTGAGCGCTTACTCTTCCTCTCGTTCGTTGGCTTGGTGCTTGGCGGGCAGCGTTTGTTGTGGAGTTTATTGATGGCGCCGTTCCCGCGATGGCTGACGATTTATCACCTAATAACACTCGGTGCTTGTCTCGTTATTGTGTTGCAACCCTCTCTACCCCTGCTGCTTGGAGTCAGAGACATTTTTTGGTTTGTTTTTTTATGGTCTGTACCCGCCGTCGTTGCTCTTGTGTGGGAGAAATTGCGCGCAGGTGTTGCTGAATCTCGCGTCGTCGCGGTGGCGGTTATTCTGTTTTTGGTGCTTGGTTGGCACGACATGGTGCGTGAATTATTTTCCTATCATAGTGCATGGGCCACTCTTTACCCTTATGGATTTTTAGTGCTCGCAGCGATGATGGCGATTTTGATTGCTAATCGATTTGGTGCTCGAATAGAGATTTTGGAGGCAGCCGTAGCGGTCAAAGTTGCCGAACTCGAGGATATTAACGGCAGGTTGAGATCACTGTCAGAACGCGACACGCTCACGCAGCTTGATAATCGCCGTGGGCTAGAAGAAAAGGCGCAGTCACTCTTGGCAAGACCGGCTGATGTCAATAAAGCACCAGTGTTCGTTCTGTTAGACATAGATCACTTTAAAACGTTGAATGACCAACACGGACACCAAGTGGGTGATCAGGTGCTGATTGAATTTTCTGAGCGACTGCGAGCATTTTGCCGTTCGCATGATTTAGTGGGACGTTGGGGTGGAGAAGAATTCATGCTTATCTTAGCCGGGCTAGAGCAAGCCTCGGCGCGAGCTAGGGTAAACGAGCTGCACTCATTAATAGAGTCTCGCCCTTTTTATTGCGAAGCGGATTCCGCGCCGCCACTGTACCTTGATGTGACAGCGACAATCGGTGTTGCATTTTATCGATCAAGCGACACCTTTGACACGGTGCTGAGTCGTGCCGATCGAGCACTCTATAAAGGTAAGGATTTGGGCCGCAATCAAATTGTTTGCATTGATTAGCGGCCCGAACCACTCGTTAGTGAAGGCGTTTTTTGTAGTCGCTGTATGCAAGCCCTGTCCAGCGGCGAAACGCTCGGTAGAAGGAGTTCGTTTCACTGTAGCCTAACTCGAACGCTAAGCACTTACCGGGTAGCCACTTTTTCGCGAGTATCTGCTCGCATCGGTATTGTCTGACGCGATCGCTCAGATGCGAGAAACTGGTGTTATCCTCTTTGAGTCGCCGCCTTAGTGTACTGGCACTGATCCCAAGAGATCGGGCGACATAGGGCGCATTGCAACAGCACAGCTTGTTGCTCAAAAGAGCCCTTAGTACGGCTTCAGTGGTATTGCTTGAGTCGTAATGACGTTTTACATGGGGAGCGCGGATGATTGGGGTCTTGCTGCACAATGTGTCGCGCACACTTAAAGATAAACGCTGCATCGTAACCTCCTTGTTAACGATAGTGCGGTCTGGTATTTAGGCTTCCTGCCTGACGATCATGTTGCACTAAAACCTATTTGCCCCGCAAGGCTGTGCGCAAAATTGATGACTTTGTTTGGCTGTTATAGCGAATCGGGTACACTGGTACAATGCAATAAAGGAGCAGCAGTATGGACTGGCTTACGCTATTAATTCCGCTAACGCTGACGGTCGTTGTTATTTGGTTGATCGCGACCTACAACAATTTGGTCGCACTAAAAAATCGCTTCAAGAACGCCTTTGCGCAAATAGAGGTGCAGCTAAAGCGACGGCACGATCTAATTCCCAATTTGGTTGAAACGGCGCGCGCTTATATGGCCCACGAAAGCGCTACTCTGGAAGCTGTGGTGGCAGCGCGTAATGAGGCCGCGGGCGCACTCTCTGCTGTAACCTCGGGTGGAGGTGTTGCGGCGCTAGCCGATGCTGAGTCGGTGCTTCAGTCGGCTTTGAGTAAGCTGAGTGTGACTATGGAGGCCTACCCCGATTTAAAGGCGTCGGCCAATATGCTGCAATTGACTGAAGAGCTCAGCAGTACCGAAAACCGTGTGGCCTTTGCTCGTCAGGGCTATAACGACAGTGTTCTTGCCTACAATACCTATCGTCAGGCTTTTCCTGCTGTGCTCGTTGCCGCAAAGGTTGGTCATGGCGTCGATGCCGAACTGCTGGTCTTTGCCGATTCTGCCGCGATTCAAGAGGCGCCCAAGGTCAGTTTTTAAAGCGTATGGATTTTTTTAAGGGTCAAGATCTGGCGCGACGTAATACTCGGCTGTTGATATTGTTGTTTGTTGTTGCGTGTGCAGGGCTTATTCTTGCGGCGAATCTGTTTGTCTCGGTCTTTGTGTTTATGGGCTTGCCTGCCGGGTCCACTGGATGGCTTGACTACTTTGCCACGCGTCAGTTTCTGTTTGTAGCCGGCGCAATGATCATTTTGATCGGTATTGTGATCCTCTTGCGTTGGGTAGAGCTGTCTGCGGGCGGCGCGGCAGTCGCGGAGATGTTGGGGGGTGTCCGAGTGCCACCTAATACCGATGAGCCCAAATTGCGACAATACCAAAATGTTGTGGCCGAAATTGCGCTGGCAGCAAATATGCCTGTGCCGGGTGTTTATCTGTTACCGAGAGAACGAGGTATGAATGCCTTTGCGGCAGGTATTGCGCCGCGTGATGCTGTTATTTGTGTCACTGAGGGTTTGTTAGATCACTTGCAGCGGGATGAATTGCAGGCGGTTGTGGGTCACGAGTTTAGCCACATACTTGAAGGCGACATGCGGCTTAATATTCGTTTGGCGGCAATGCTTAAAGGCATTACTTTTATTGGTGATATCGGTCGTATGCTGATGTGGTCAGGGCGCCGTTCCTATCGCTTTAAAGAGCGTAACCCTTTGCCATTCATCGGCTTGGGTTTATGGCTTATAGGCTCCTTAGGGGTGGGTGTTGCTAGCTTGATACAGGCTGCGATATCGCGACAAAGGGAGTTTCATGCCGATGCGAGCGCCGTACAGTTTACCCGTGACTCGGCCGCCGTGGCCGATGCCTTAAAAGTCGTCGGCGGGTATTTGCCTTCAACGCATGTGCAATTCCCGGGGGCGCGTGCGTTCGGGCACGCCTTTTTTGGTGCAGTAAAACCCGCGGTTTGGTCTTGGGCATCGACTCACCCGCCGATTGAAGAGCGAATAAGGCGCATAAGCCCGCGCTGGGATGGGCGCTATCTCGAGCGTCCAATGATTCATTACACCAAAGAGACAACGGGTGCCGATACTCCCGAGAAAGCCCGGATGGCGGCGGCCCTATTGGCAGGATCGGATGCTAGTTTTCTGCTGGCTGAGAACATGCAGCCAGTTTGTGCTGATATCCCCCTCACCGATCGCGACAGTCCTGCAGCGTCAGATGAATCGCTACGGGTACTACATGACGCATTGGTTGAGCCGCTGGTCGCGTGTGCCGCCTTGGTTGCCTTGTTCGTAAGTCGCGACACCGAGGTGCGCGCTAAACAGTTTGAGTTGGTTGCAAGCTCTAAGCTAGAGGGCTTGGTGTCTGAATTAGTGAAGGTTGAGTGCCGTGTCAATGCTGCGCCCTCAAACCATAGGTTACCGATGGTGGAGTTGGCGTGCGCTGCGATTCGGCAATTATCTTACCCGCAGTATCAAAACTACAGGCTCTTGCTAAAAGCTCTAATTCGAGCTGATAGCGTCATCGATCTTACTGAGTGGGTGTTGTTTCACCTGATCTTGCATTACGTCGAGCCGGAATTTGTGCGGTCGGCATCTAGACCCCCCAAATACCGACGTTTGCATCAGGCTGAAAGGCAGGTGGTCTGCGTGCTATCTTTGCTGGCACATATGGGCAGAGGGGATCCGGAGCTCGCGTTCACCGCAGCGGTGGAAGATTTAGGATTGCGAGACGCTCGTTTGCTAACGCTCGCCGATTGCTCGGTCGCTGATTTTTCCAAAGCCGTTGACGACTTGGGCTTGCTGTTTCCCCTCTTAAAGCCTCGCGTCTTGAAGGCGATGTCAATTGCCGCGCGTTGCGACGACGATATGTCACCGCTAGAGACCGAGCTTATTTATGCCGTAGCGGCAGTTATGGACAGCCCCGTTCCAAGTCTAGACGCGGGTGGGTTTTGATCTGATTGCCTCGAAAGGCTAAGAAAATGGAGCTGGCGAGAGGAATCGAACCCCCGACCGGCTGATTACAAATCAGCTGCTCTACCTACTGAGCTACGCCAGCCAAATGCGGATCGCAATGATAGGCAAAGCCGTCAAATGATGCAATCTTTATGGATAAACTTTTTTAAGACTTTTTTGGTTGACAAACACCTGCCACGTCTGGAAAATGTGCCGCCTTTCGGAGGGGTTCCCGAGTGGCCAAAGGGATCAGACTGTAAATCTGACGCGAAAGCTTCGGTGGTTCGAATCCACCCCCCTCCACCAGATAAAAGTTGTTCTGTTTTGCTGCGTGGTGGACCGGAACAGTGTGTGGAAGGTTAGTGTGGGTTCGAACCAGCTGGTTCGACCGAGCAGCCACTGAA
>Ga0209137_1002101_pt1 | contig 17952 bp, 21 predicted proteins | sample SaaInl5LU_22_DNA_FD_184642 | JGI IMG/M metagenome (GOLD analysis project Ga0209137, IMG submission 184642) | Marine microbial communities from expanding oxygen minimum zones in the Saanich Inlet - ESP_105LU_22_DNA (SPAdes) (version 2) | ecosystem: Environmental > Aquatic > Marine > Intertidal... | reverse complement strand
CGTTCGCAATTCAGTAGTTCCATATATCTTTTCTCCTCTTCTTTTTGCGTTCTCAAGATTAACCATACACTTAAGAACGTATTCCTCGTCATTTACTAGACTATCATATTTTATAAATGGGTAGCCAGTATCTTGTGTTATAAGACTAATTGTATTTGAAGGACCGTAAAACTTTACAATTGCAGCATTTATTAGTTTATCTTCAAAGCTACATTTTGGATTATAAAATACATTTTCGTTTAACCAAATAATCTCATCGTGGAAGGATCTATTTGGATGGAAGTAGGGAACGGATCTACCTTCTACAATAAATCCTGTTCCAAAAGTGTCCTCATTTCCTTCGTGAGTAAATGTATCGAAGGTACAGCTCTTTTCAAATCTGACTAGATGTTCTCTTCTGTTCATTTCATGAACAAAGTCTCTAATTAATTGTCTTTTTTCAGTAGGGATTAGATTCACAAGCTCCTGTGAATCCATCAACATTAAGTCTTTATTTGATTTCATTTATTTATTTTTTAAAAAAGCAATCATATGCCATAGTTCCACCAAATACAATTAGAGGTTCTATTTTAGAGTGCGTATATTTTTCAGAAAATCTTTGAATTGCATCATCCATCAAGTGTTTATGTTTTCCACTATGGAATTCTATAAATAAAACATCTGGGAAGTAGTCTAATATGTCGTCTAACATAGTATACTCTGCGCTTTCAACATCTATTTTTACGATATCTGGTTGATATTTCTTAAATAACTTTTTGATGTGCGTGTTTGGTACTTCATCATACTCTCCAAATCTCATTTTAGAAACAATTGAAGTACTACAATGACTATTATTACTATTAGATTTATATATTTTTAACGTTTTGTCTTTCAACCCACTAACTGCGGTAAATATTAATTCGACGAAATCATCGTTCTTAAAGTTATTTTCAAGCATCTCAAAGTTTCTTGCATCACAGTCTACTGCATAAACCATTTCAGCACCGGAATCCAGTGCAACTTGTGTAAATCCTCCGATGTTTGCTCCTAAATCTAAACAAACTTTTCCTTTATAATCTACATCTTCTAATAGATAATTATCAATAGACTCATTAACCATATCTCCGTCTACTCCTTCAGCACAGTTTAGTACTTTTTTATATTTTTGTCTAAGCCTTCTTCGGTCTAGCCTTTCTAATGGTAATTTTGGTAATTTAATTCTTGGCATGTTGCAATTTTATTTCTGTACTAATTCCGATACGATATGAACTACCGGTAGTTCTGGATGAGATTCTTTAATTAGATCCAGTTGAATCGGATCATCTTCAAAAAATCTAACAATATTCATACCTTTATCTTTTAATCGTGCAATGGTGGATGCCTTGTGTTTACCTGAGAACGTCCTAGCCTCAACAGTGTGATCACCTCTTTCGGCAAGAGTCATTGGATTAAAATAAACATCGCATTTAATTCCACGTTTCTTAAGAATACTCTTAACATGTCCTTGTTCGTCAATACATCTTCCTGTGATTATAATGTCTTGTTTAGATCTTGGTGTTATTCCTATTGAGATAACTCCATCAAAATCATATGCGTATATTTCTTCTGGTACTATTTTATACATTGTTTTTAAGATATGAAGTGGTATGGTATACATTGCTTTTATTTTAGATAAAAAAAGAGAGCCAGTAGGCTCTCTTTTTATTTAGATTTATTAAAGAGTAGCTTTAGCTGTTGTAACTAATTGACTTCTTGTAGAATCTGTTAGACGTCTTGCGGCTAATTCAGTACATTCGTGAACTGCATCTGCAAACATCATTTGATCTGGTGGAGTTTTTTGAGTAAATGCTGAAGGACCTCTTAAGGCTCCTACAACTCCTAATTCTCTTGCAACTTTCACATAGCGAATTGCATCAATTACAACTCCTGCAGAGTTTGGCGAATCTTGTACGCTTAATTGAGCATCTAATGTTACTGGAGCTCCTCCAAATCCTTCAAGTTCTAAACGGAAGTTTGCAACTTTATTATCTCCATAGAATGGGATATACTCAGAAGGACCTGCATGTAAGAATGAATCTTCAGTTCCAATTCCACGAATTTCGTTTTGAGCACGGATTACGTTTTCTTTAGAAATCTTCTTAGAAGATAGTCTTGTAGAATCTTCCATATTCAAGAAATCAGTGTTACCACCTACATTTCTTTGAATGTGAGCTTTTACGTGATGACCTCTTTCAAATGCAAGTTCTTGTAACATTTGAGAAAGAATACTTGCTCCAAATTGTGAACGCATATCATCTCCAATTAATGGAATACCTGCATCGATGAATCTCTTTTCCCAAACTGGGTTTGAAGCGATAAATACAGGAATACAGTTTACAAAAGAGATTCCAGTTTCTAGACAAATTTCAGCCCAAAATTCTGTAGTCTTTTGAGAACCTACTGGTAAATAGTTTACCAATACCTCAACATTGTGTTCTTTTAGTTTAGAGATGATTGAATCCTTCCACTCACGAATTTTACGTGGAGATAGTGAAGTGCGATTACCATCAGTTGTGTTTCTTAAGTTTTCATCAACTAAGAATCTGTTTGATTCTGGATAATTATCCATATGTCCAGCGTATCCATCGATTACTGGTGCTTCATATACTGGTGCAGTTGATTTGATTTCATCAACAATGTCCCATGCACAGTTTGGTCTTTGCTTTAATGCATAACCTAATGTTTGATTAACCTTACGCTCATCGATTTCGAATCCAGCTACAAAGTTAATGTGTTCTGCTAAGTAACCTCCGATGTCTGATTTCATCATCCCAGTTACGTTGTTTGGATTTTCAGTGTAATATTGTACACCTTCAACTAATGACTTAGCACAGTTTCCTGTTCCAATAATTGCTACGTTAATTTTACTCATGTTTTTAAAATTTAATTTATACTAGTTATATTTGTGTTTTTAAAAAAGTTTCAAAAAAGTGAATTAATCACCTTATTCAATGCTTTATTTTTTTCGAGTGTAATAAAATCATATTGATAATATGCTCTTGATAGGTGTACAGATCCTGGTTTTTCCATATAAGTATCCGCGAAATACTTAGGGTCTGAAGTGTACCAATCGCTTGGCCATTCGATTACATTCATATTATATATAGCCGAGAGATTGTCAACCTCTTCATTAAAGATTTGCATTAATTGAGTTCTTTCGCGTTGAGAACCTGCAAATGGCTCTTTTTTATACCATCCTGTTTTTGGAATTCTGCGACCTTCAAATTCGATTGGTAATAACTTGACTACTGAAACTTCTTTAATGTTTAAAGATTTTAAATGTTCAAAGTAATCTTTAACCAGTTTTTTGGTTGATTCAACAGGTTTATCCTGTCTCATTAAATGATGTCTAATGTCGATATTTCCAAAGTAGGTTATAAGATGGTCAGTTCCTTCAGGAATATATGAATCCATTCCTTCTCTAAGAACTCCAAAAAGAGTTTTACCATCATTTCTACTAATATTAGAACCTGGTTGCCATACTGAAACTGAATGAGAATCACCTAGAACAAACGTACTTGATTCTAATGTCAAATCAATAGTTTTAATATCTTTACATTTTTGAGTAAGACCTGCAACATCTAATTTAGCCCATAGAGGGGAACATGATTTCATTCTACTCTGTGCAAACGCTCCAACGTCTGGCATTTCTCTATTTAAACAAAATACTTCTCCTTGAAAATCTAAGAGTCTTTGTATTCTTCCAGCAGGTTCATCTGTTGCTCCTCCAAATAGATTATAAGATCCTGCAAATTCCATCGGAAGCGCTACAAGCCATACATCGTATTGGTGAATATCATTACTCTTATTAAGAACCTCAGCATCCAGTCCTACGCTTTTTAACTGGGCAGCCAATAGATAAGACCATGCACTTTTATGACTAGCCTCTTTAGAGCTATAAGTTGTCACTACATCGTCGATTGCAATCTTTTTATTAGATAGAGAATCTAATAAATCATTAATCTTTAGCATTTTCCTTTTTTTCGTTAATGTAATTATCTAATCCTTGGATGTATGCAACTGCATCTAATAGATTATCTTCCTTGTGATTGTAAGATTCTCTAGAGAATTTAAGAGCTATAAGTGCTTTAAACATATGTTCTCCAGTTACCTCTAATCCTGTCATTCCTTGAAAAATCATTGCTGCCCTGTCCATACCTTCTGAGAATGGGCCATAATTACGATCAGCTTCTTCGCTTCTGTGATTTACAATTGAGTTTGCCTCTTCTAAAATATTCATTGTTTAATTTTTAAGTATTATATTTTATTTATCGATTTTGTTTTTTATTAAGTTTTCGAATGAAATGGCCAAATCCTCTATCCCTTCATTATATGCGCATTGTGTAACGTCTTCTGGCATCATGAATTTAATCGAGTCTGATGCCTCTTCTAATAGTATTAATAGTTCTTCTAATTTCATATCTTATCTTTCTAATATTACAAAGTCTCCAAATGCATCGTCAAAGACCTTAATTAAGTTTTCGTAATCACCACTCGACATTTGGGCCTGTATTTCTTTGTAGTCTTTTCCAAGATCTTCTGAGAATTTTTTAGCGTATGTCAATAACATAAATGCGTTTCCTTCTGGTCCTGTGAGATCTATAATGATTGGAGTGGTTTGTAGTTTATGTATTTTCTTTCTAATCATTTCTTTTATTTAATATATTCCGGTTTCCATACTATACACATAAGCATCATGTTCATGCTCTGAATAGAGTCTAAGATTTAAATAATCTCCGTACTTAGAATAATCTCCAATATATGAAGTGTCTATTCTAACGTCATCGGTGTTTGCGAAACAAAAGTCGTACTCCTCTTTTGTAAGGTACTCCTTCGTGTTCATAATGTTTTCTGCGATTTCTTTGTTGCTTAATTCTTGGTTCATGGTGTATGTTTTAATTTGTTATATGTAAATATAATCATTTTTTATGAATCGGAAAAACTTTTATTGAAGTATTTTCAAAAAGTTATTAACAATCTATAGGTATACGTCGCATCCTCCGTTTTCATTGTAAGTAATATAGTCGAGTAGTTCCTCGATCTGATGCGTCTTATTACTAAACGTTTTTGACTCTAGTTCTACCCCATCAAAAACTACGATAGGTGTATACTCTTGTCCTCTACTAAAATCGATTCTTAATGATGTTTCTTCGTGTATGCTCATAGTGTATGTTTTAATTTGTTATATGTAAATATAAACAAAAAAAGTGAAACAGAAAAATCTGGTTCACTTTATTTTTAAAAAGTTATTAACAATTTAAACTTTTTCTGGGAAGTATTGGTCTAAAATATCTAATTGTTCTTGATATTGTCCAATTCCTTTCAATTCAATTTCAATAGCTTCAATAATATCTGAATGCTCTCCAATTCCAGTAGGATTTGCTAAATAAACTTCGATGTTTGCAACATGCTTTGCAATATGTCCTTCTGCATGCAATTTTACAGCTTGTAATAATTTCTCTCTCATTTTAAAGATAACTTTTTTAAATTAATTAATGTCCAGAATAATCTCATCGCCTCCTCAATTTGAACCTCCTCTGTATCTTCCTCAAGTGCAGAAATAAAAACAAAATTGTTGACCATATTTTTTGCTACCTTTAGTTGCTCTAAAGTTTCGCAAGATTTTATAGTTGCTATTATCTTTTCATATGCTGGAAGTACCCAGGAGTTAAAATCTTTTGGTCTCGCAATGTAATTCATATTCTTTATAGATTTATATGGTTATTATATAAGTCTAATCTGAATTGTTTCAGAAAAGTTTAACTTGGTTTAATCCAACCAATACTTATCCAGTCTTCAGTTCTTACTATTCCATCGTCATATGGTCTTTCATATTTAAAAGACTTGGTTATAGGTCTCCAATTCCAGTGTTCTAAATATGCTTGAACATGTTGTGTCCTTGCGGCTCCACCATTCAAATATACAAATATTCCACCAGGCTCTAAAATTGAATCTACTTTATTTGTAAAAAGTTCCCAGTCGGGCCTATCAAAACAAAATGTATCAAAGTAAACTCCAGTAAATTTTCTATTGGATTCAACACATTCATCTACAAAATCAATCCAATCTCCTTCGTATACATCAGAATATCCAGATCTTCTTGCTCTCTCGGCTATTTGAGGATGAATTTCAACTATAGTATGTTCTTCTATATTACTATCTTTAATATAACCATCAATAATACCCATACCATGTCCTATGTTTAATACCTTTCCTCCTAGACTTGTTACTAGATCGGCATCTTCTTTCATTATAGGCCTTTCCCACTCATGCATTATAGATTGCTTGTAGATGTTTGAGTAATTTATACACTCTTCGTCAGTAGAATTTAAAAATTCACTATCTATTTCTATATTGGAATTAATCCATTTTTGTAGTAATCTCATGTTTGTTGTTTTATTTAACAAAAAAAGCCTGAATAAATCAGGCTTAATTTAATTCGATGATACTCAAATTATTAATATTCAAATGGGGGGGTTCCATAATCTGCTATTCTAACAGCGTACCAAGTTCCTTTGTTTTTAAAATACCACCAATCATCAGATTCAATAATCCATATCTGTCCCTTAGGTGATACTTTTTTAAATCCTCCTCTTGTAAAGTATTTTGTAACAGGTACTCCATCATCCCACATTTTAGTAGTAGATTGAGCATCCATTGAAGATCCATTAAATGTTGCTAAATAAATTTGAGCATCTTTACCTTCTGATTTTTCATCATCGGCAAATTTTACTAATGATTCAGGTGCTTCACTAGCCTCATTTACTAATTTATTTTTTTCATTTACAAATTCTTCAAAAGTTTTAGTTTTCATAGCCCTTTCCCTTTTCTTTTTCTTTTTCTTATATTCTTCTTCTGCACTTCCTGTTCCAGACAAAATATCTCCTGAACCTACTTCCGTTCCGTTTGGTAGAAATGTAGCTCCCATACCTCCAAGATTACCAAGTGTTAAATTTTCATCAGTAACCTTGCTTGTTGATTTTTTATTTGTCTTTGAAGTACTTGGCATAATATTAAAGTCCTAAAAATTCAGCAGCAGCTGCTTTTAATTCGTCATACGTATATTTACCAGTTAATGCGTCATCTAAAATAGTTCCGCCATTTTTACCAATAGCATATAGTGATACGTGATCAAATCCTAACCATGGTCCAACGAATTCGTCTGATGCATTTAAACCTAAATCAACGGATAATGTCCATGATAAAGATCTTCTTCCTAAGAATTGATCATTGTAACCTAATTTTCCTGCTTTAATGTAACCTGATGCATTTACTGCCTCATTTACTTCAGAATTAAACTCTTCGTATAATTTAATGTGTTTCATTTTAATTTTTTTTTTTGTTTTATTATATATCTTTTTTACCAAACGTAACCGAAAGTTTCTACTTGTTTAATTTTATCTGTGATTTCTTTAGCAGATTGTTTAACTCTTCCTGCGTAATAGTCTCCGTCATATCCTGCCTTCTTTTCGACTTCAGCTTGATTTGTATCATTTACGTATCTTTGAAATTCATCAAGAATATTTTGCATGTGTCTTGCAGCATCGGATAATTTACCTTCGTTACCTTTTTTGTTTCTTCCTACTACAATCTCTCCATATCTTCCTTTTTCTCCTTTAACAAGAGCATCTTTAATTTGTTTAGAAATAGTATCGATAGCGTCAGCAACCATTTTATCAATAGGCATTTTAGCGGCTCTATCGGCAATAATTGTATTGTATCTACTTAAGTTTTCTGCTTTAAAATCTTTGTCATTTTGGAATGCTACAGCACCTTTTTGGGCAGCGCTTCTCTCGTTTCTTTTTGCAACTGTTGAATATCTTGCTCTAAGAATATCTAGGTCTAATACGTATGCTCTATCGGCCAATTCAGAAACTTGCTTCATTGATGAAATACCACTATTGTATTCTCCTTTTCCAGATTTTTTAAATCCTGCAGCGTCTTCGCGTTTACCAACCTTTAATGTTTTAGTTGAGTCTTTACTCCTAGAATAAGATCTTTGCCATTCAGTAGCCATCCATTCGTTTTGACCATTTGTGATTGCTAATAATGTGTTTGCTGGAATCTCTTTCTCTTCTCTCCATGCGCTATTCCCAGCATATGGATTTTCTTTTGCATTTGTTGTAAAGTACATGTAGATTGCGTTTGCTCTCTTCTCCTTCTTTGCAGTTGCTGGATCCATTTCAATAATATCTACATCTTGAATTTTATCAAGTGCAATTTTAGACATGTTATAAAAAGCTTTAGGAAGATCCTTGTCCATTTTATTACCTCCAGTTAAAATGCTTGCAAGTTTTGTAGAAGCAAATGCCTCATTTAATGTTCCTGCTGATTCGTTTAAAGAGTTTACAAAGTCTCCAAATGATTCATAAATAAATTTTGTTTTCATACTTGTTTTATTTTCGTTTAAATCCATGTCCCATCCAAATTCTACATATTTAATAGCGTCATCTAAATCAACACCATGCTTTCTTGCAAGTTTTGATACTGTTGCCATATCTATTTTAGAGTTTGGTAGTTTAGAAATTGCCTTATCAAATTCTCCAGGAACCCATACTTCTGGATTCTCTTTGGTTGCTTCGTTTACTTGCTTTTTATATTCAGCATATGAAATCTCATCTCCATTATTCATTCTAATAAATATTTCAGAACTTTTTAGATCCTTAGTTATTTTTCTATAGTTCTTTTTAACCCATTCAACATCAGTAGTTTCTTGGTCTTCATAGAATTCTCCACCATCTTTAAATGTTCCTTCGATATATATAGTATCTATTTCATCTTCAGAAACTTTGCCTTCGTTTACTGTAATTCCTGCAAGTATCTTTTGTCCAAATTTAGATAGTGAAATACCATCTTCTGATATTGTAAAATATTTAGCGTTATTTCTAGCCCATCTCTTTGAATTATTAGAAAGTTCAGAAACAATATTGTCAAACTCTTCTTGAGTAATTTTACCGTCTTTGATCGCCTCTAATACTTTATTTCTGATTTTAGCTCCTTTTCCAACAGTAATTGCCGGATGATTTTCAGTATATCTTCTCTTAAGGGTAAGATTTCTTTCGTTAACTACTAGTTGAACATTCTTGTCCTTTCCTGCAACTGCTGAATCTAACTCTTTGGTTAATTCCTTTTTCTTAGCGGTAAGTTCTTTAAGTTCTGCAAGTATTGCATCTTTAGCAGCTCCTTCGGCCTCTTTATATTCAGTGGCTTTTTCTGCCATCTTATTAACGGTTTCAGTAAATTCCTTATTGATTTTGTTAATTGATCTCTCGTTTAACGCTTCAAATGTCTCATTTACGTATTTTTCAAATGGATTCATTTATTATAGTTTTATTTTATATTATATGATTATATATCAATATTTATTTATAAACTGTTCAAAGGTCATAATACTCTCAGTTAGAGTGTTTCCTTCGGCAACAACTCCCATTGAAGTTTCTAATTTCATTTTTAAATCATCAAACATAGGGTGAATTGATTTAGGTGTCATTGATTGAAATAATTTAACATCTCCATCTAACATTGCATTTCTAACTTTAGTTGCAGAAATATTATCGTCAGTTCTTTTAATTTCAAAAAGTCCGAAATCAGCTCTACAATTTAATTGATCTCTATAAGAGTCATTGTTTACTTGATAGCCATATCCTGCCATTCTGTCAGTTCCTGTTCCCCATAAAACTGGCTCATATTTAGGTCTAAGTGCATTAAATATAGTGTCAATACCTCCAGTTGGTATAATTAAAATGTCCTTAAGAAATTTATATTGCTTCTTAACTTTATTAAACATTTGAATTTGAGTCTCAGTGCCGTATGGTTTTTTAAACTCATCTCCTTTTTTAGGCTTTGAATTTTTAGACTTAACAAGCAATATTACAACAGGATGTCCGTTTTCTTTATGAAGTGCTTCTAATACTTTAGCATGTCCCAATGTAAATGGCTGAAATCTTCCAACAAACATATTTACTAATTGTTTTCCCTGTTCAGTTTGGTCCATCTTAAGAGCTTCGTTAAGATTAACCGACGATTTAATTTTATTGTGCATCATAAAGTTTTGATAATTGAATATTGCGTTTTCATCAGTGCTTTCGACAAAAACAGTAGATTCTATTTTTTCTATAATTTCGTTCATTCGATCTAACATATCTTGATTGATTATATCAGTAGTCTTAGTACGCTTTTTTCTAAAGGTACCAAGCATTATCTTAAACAACTCAGAAAGTACTCTGTTTTCAACCAGTTTAATAGTTTTTTCGTTTTGAATATATTTAGTATTAAGTTTAAAAGATTCAGCAGATGAAAACTCTGCACTTTCAAAATTAACTCCAACAAATTTAGAAGAGTTGGCATCTATATAAGAATTGAAGATAACTGAAAGCATTTCAATATATCTCTTGTCTGCGTTTTCTTCTTCTAGTTTTATTTGTGAAAAATCATACGCAACCATATATTCTAAAATGTCTGCGATTGTGATTTGATACATATGACTAGAATCTCTGTCATAAGTATTTACATCTTTCTTAAAATCTTCTAATTTAAAAGATTCAATTTTCTTTCCATCTATAAAATTAACAATTAGTCCTTCAATTTCTGAACCAAGTCCATTTTGAAGTGTTGTATCTATTCTTGAATTATCAAATAGCTTGAAAATTGCGTTTGTAAAGCTTGTCTTTTCTGAAGATTTATCGTAATCATATGTTTCACTAAATTCACGATCACTCATTTCAAGTATTGTTATGAGTTCTTCTCTTTGATATTGTGTTAGGTAATCATCAAACAATACGCTTGGACCTTGAACTTCAAGTACCTTTGCCCATTTATTAAGAATTGATGGGTCATTTATTGTCTTTTTGATTTTACCATTATTTGTATTAATCTCTTGTATATGAGTTAAGATTAAGAAATTTTCTGGTTTTTTATCGTATTGAATGTCCCCTAATTCAAGTTCAGGAACATATTCAAATCCGAATTTAAAATCTCTTGGCAACTCTTCTTTTTGTTGAGATGATATGCTCTGTAAGTGGTTAATGCCATTTTCATACAGAGACATTATTGTTCTATCAACAATATTTAAGGGTTCTGACTTTCCAGATTTAAAAAACTCAAATCCATCAGCATTTCTTCTCATGTAAAAAGAAGGTGCAGCTATCTTTTCAGTAACTAACACTCTATTCTTTAACATTTCAATAAAGTTCTCTCTATTCGTATTATTAAAATGCTCTCTTAATTTAGTAAGTGCCATATATTTTTTTATTATTTATTCTTGCCTCTTCCGTATTTAATGAATCCCATTAGTTGGTTAACTGCCGCAAAAGTTCCAGTTAATTTCATAACCTTTCCTTTATAAACAAATACTAAACCTTCTGTCGGTATGATTGATTCAATACCTCCGATCCTGTCTAGTCTTTCAAGTTCTCTAGCAACAGTTTCAATATCTGATACATTGCCGCTTTTTCTAATAGCTTCGGCCTCGTCTTTTAATTGCTTTTGTAACCTCTGCATTTCAGCATCTGGGTTTGCAGCAACAAAGTTACTTGCGTTCTTTAAGATAACACTTCCTAATTCTAAGAAAAGATCTTCAAATGGTCTAATGTTTTCTTTTTGCTTCTTTTTAAAGTCCTCTTTATCAAACTTTTTAATTGCAGCTGCCTCTTCTTTACCAATCTCTTTAGCAAGACTTCTCATATTAAGTGTCTTTTTGTCTCCATAGGCCCATCTTAATAATAAACCTTCTTTATGGTCTTGTGATATATTAGAGAAATTCGTATCGATAGTTTCTCTCCACCACATTTCATGGTATTTTGAAACAACATCAGCGTCTGTTAATTTATATTGATTTCTTAAATCTTCAACTTGTTTAATAAATTTAGCCTTGTTTTTTTCAAAATCAACGTCCTTACCTAATTTAATAATTTGAGGTGGAATTACTGAAAAGGTTTTACCTATATCAAGTTTAAGATCTTTAAGAGCCTTTGCTATTGAAGATGCATACTTAGTATCTTCCCCTATTTCATTACCTTCACCGTCGGTGTGTTTAATTCCATGAAATTGAATAACGTCTCTGTCGTAATAAATTACATTTGGATTCTTTGAGTAGATTAGCTCCATATTCATGAAACTCTTACCATTGTTAAAAACTTCCAAGTCTTTTGCTGGTAATTTGTTTAATGAATTTGCTAAATCTTCTGCTGCGAATTGAAAAGTATCTTGAACTAATGGACTTGCATGTCCTTCAAATTTTTGTTTAAAGGTTTGAAGATCCATTGGGTTTTTCATTTCACCCTTATTTCTTGCGAATTTAACTTCACCATCTTGAACGGTTGCAAATACATTTTGACCGTCTGTTTTTTCAGTTGTTTCCTCTTCGAAGTTTAATTCACCCTGTAAACCGGCTTCAATAATTTTCTTAAAGTCTCCAAATGTTAAATCAGTTTCATCAAATGGATGTGACATGTGTCCGGCAGCTCCACCTTCTAGGATTAGCGATTCATTAGTATTGACTGAATATCTTTCAGTTAAAAATTCATTGTAGTTGAGTATTCTTCTTTTCATATTCTATATATTATAAATATAAACAAAAAGCCTGACATAAAAAAATATCAGGCTAATTATTTTAATAAGTTTTATCCTAGTGAACTTGTCAACATTCCAACTGCTGCTCCATAGTCTCCATCAGAACTCTTTAAGATTCCGTCTACAATTTCTTGTCCTTTAGTTTCATCAAAATCATCTCCAAATGCTTTCTTTAATACAGTGAACGCATATTCTTGAAATTCTTCGTCAGATTTAATTTCACCTTCAGTAACTACTGATTCATTATATAAATGAACATAGTTGCTTCCTTTTTGAGAATAAACTGATTTGATTTCAAATTCTTCTTGTGCTTTAGTATAATATGCTTTAAAGAATAAGTTACCGTCTAATTCTCCAAAGAAATGATCTGATTTACCGATAAAGAATTCTGCATTTGGGTAAAGCTCTAAAACTTCTTCTTTTGTTTTAGCGTTTAAAACATCTCTATTGAAATCTTTTACAAATTTAGCTTCGGTAACTACAGATTCTTTAATCCCTAGTTCTTTTAAGTTGTTAACATATTCTCCAGCCTCTTCTTCATTGTCTTCATCAGCATATGCTAATAAACCTGCTGCGATTAATCTTTTATAGATTTCAGCCTTAACTATTTCAAAGTCGATAGAATCACTTGAATTTTCCCAAGTATCTGCTACAAATTCTGGATCGATCCATCCATATCCTCTTTTGATATTTTTAATCATATCGCTAAGGTCCATTTCGAATTGTTTAACTCTACCTTCAGTAACTACAGCTTCTTGAACCCATGAGGATCCAGTGTCTCTAAATACTATTTTATCACCACCATCAAATGTTACCTCACATGTGTCATCATTATGCACAACTGATACAACAACACCATACGATGGGTAATCTTTTCCAATTTCCCAAGCAGCTGCTTCTAAAACTTTAGATTCATTTATCTTAGCATTAATATCAACTCTAACTTGTTCTCCTTCAAATGCAGCATTAAATTTATTTAATGCTTGTTGTCCCATTGCTTCATACTTAATTTGTTCTAAGTAAAGCGCAGTTCCTTCAACAATTCCAATTCCTCCCCATCCAGCAGCATTTGCGATGTCTGAGTAATATTTGTCTAATATTTCTTTAATAGTCTTTTGTCCAATTTTTACAAAATGACCTCCAAGTCCTGGCATTTTAATTTCTAAAGGTTCAATATTTCCTTTAATCATTTTTCCAACAGGTTCTGCTTCTCTATGGAAGTTTGCATCATGTAATGCTTCAACCATAAGATATTTAATACAACCTAATATAGATCTATCAGACATTGCTCCTAAATCTACTAAGTTTTTGTTAAAAATTCTATTGTATACTGTAACTACCTTTTTAGCATCTCTTTTACCTTCTACTTTAATAGCTTCAGTAATTGCTTCGGTTACTTTGTAAGTTTTACCTTCAAATTCAAATTCTTTATCTCCAGCCTCTTTAGCCTTTCTAACAGCATCTCCGAAAGCATTACCTTCTTCTAGACCCTGCTCTTTGTTCTGCTTAGCAGCATATCCTTCAGCCTCTTCTTTGGTTTTAAAACATTTTACTTGAACGTCTCCTTCCCAAACTGACCAAGGAGTTCCCTCCTCTTCACAAGGTCTAACTTCATATTTGTCATTTGGATTGTCAGTATGGTGTTCAGTTACTTTGTAAGTTTTACCTTCAAATTCAAATTCTTTATCTCCAGCCTCTTTAGCCTTCCTAACAGCATCGCCGAAAGCATTACCTTCAGAAACATTTGATTTTGAAGTAACTTTGTAAGTCTTACCATTAAATTCAAATTCTTCTCTGTCTTCTTCGATAGCCTTAGCTCTTGCGCCTAAAAACGCATTTCTTTCGTTTAATTCAGATCCTAGTACCCTAGTGATAAAATTGTTTTGAGTCTCTTCGTCTAACTCATTGAAAGATGTTATACCCATCTCATCTAAGATAGATTCAAATTTTTGAGCTAATTGTTTTCTTTTAGAGGAGTTTTCCTCTCTTAATCTTGTTTGAGCTTCTTCGTTTCTAATCTCTGTAAAAGATTTGAATGAGTTGATTTTATTCATTTCAGCCATTTTATTTATATTTTTTTATTATGTTAATATAACTATATATCACCATCAAATTCGACTTTCTTTACAGTGTAGTCAAATTTTTCTTGCTTATATATTCCCTGTCTTACTTTTCCATGTTTAAATAGGTAGTTATCCCACTCAGTTGTTCTAATATCATCGACAAAATCTACAATTAATACTTTGTCTTTTGACTTATGTTGTCTCAATCCACGTCCAATTGATTGTCTAATAATAACTTCACTTTTAAATGACTCTGTAAAGAATATGTTGTGGATTTTTTTAATTGAAATACCAGTTGAGAATGTACCATAACTTGCTACAATAACAACCTCATCTCCAGCTTCCATCTTCTTTTTATATTCTTCTCTAATGTCAGTGTCAGTTCCTCCGTCAACATAGAAAACTCTTTTTCCACTTTCTTGTCTTAATTTTTCATATAATTTTTTACCATGTTCAATTCTATGAAACAATACTAGGCTATTTCTAGGAATTCTTCCAATAACTTTAGATATAAAATTAAGTCTAGCGTCGTTGTTAATTACAAAGTTTTGTTCTAATGAAAAAACGTCTTTGTTCTCATATTTGTTTTGCGCCAATTCTTGAAATGCAAGCTTTTGTTTGTCAGTTGCGTAATCCATATGAATTACTTTAACAGCACATTTTGCAATATGTCCTTGTTCTTGTAAAAAAGAGGCTTTAACTTCACTAATAACGGGTCCAGTTTGACTCATTAAGGTTAATTTGTCAAGTGTTCCATCTTTTGGAATTGTACCTGAAAGTCCAAATCTATATTTTGCGTTAACACATTTTTGTAGAATAGTTTTAATACTTGCTCCTTTTGCTTTATGAGTTTCATCAACCATAACGGCATCAAATTCTGCAAAGTATGCTGCATCTTTTTTAATTAGAGATTGATAGGTTCCAATTATAATATTTTTATTGCTTTTGATTTTTTGTCCTGCGAATATTTGTTGAATTCTTAAGTCAACTCTATTCATATAATTATAATCATGAAAATCTTCATGTGCTTGCACTACTAAAGAAACATTAGGAACAATAAAAAGTATCTTTTCAGCTTTTTTATGCTCTAACATGTATGCAATTGTTAAGAAGGATATAAGAGTCTTACCAGCACTTGTAGCCAATTCAGCAAGACACCTTCTATATTTCATTATATTATATGCTGTTTCTATTTGATAGTCACGAGGAGTCATCTCTGAACCTTTAAACAAATTGATTGCCCACTCTTCGAATTTCTCAGCATTAATATCTGGGTCGATTAATCTTTTAATTCCATTAATTTTAAGCTCGTATCTATATTCTTTACAAATATGCATAACATATCTCCATAGACCTGCTGGAATCCATTTATCGTCTTTAATATATGATACGTACCCGTCCCAAACACCCCTCTTGACTAATGGATTAAACCTCCAAGAGTCAATTCTTTTTGTTAGAGATATTCTTATTTGCTCTAACTCTATTTCTGTACATTCATCAATTCTTAAAAATTGATCATCATCCGTTAATGTTAGTATCAAATTTCATAACACTATTTTTTATAGCTTGTTAATATCAAGGCGATTCTTTATTGCAAAGCCCATATTATCAAGTGTTTTTACCGATCCCTCAATAAAAGATTTTTGAGTCTGTAATATCTCAAGGATATGAGTATCGTCAGCAATGTCTGCTTCGACGAATTTCTCTCTTTGTCGATCTGTTAATTTATAGTCAAAGCTATAATATTCCATCCACTTTTCTTTATACTTCTTGTCGATCACTGATTTTTGCGATCTTATTTTATTACCCATTGTTGCTAATTGCTCAACTAATATTTGGCGATAGCTTAGGGTATATGCACTAACCTCTTCTAAATTATTACCTAATTTAAGGTCACTTGTTAGTTGCTTTATTTTTTGTGTCCATTCATCTCTTTGCTTACTTAAATATTCATCAAGCTGCGATATTCTTTCTTTAATTTCTAATGCCATGTTTTATTAAAATAATGAGTTGTTGTTTTTATTCTTTTTAATATACACACTAGTCTTAAGCTTACTCTTGTATTTTGGTGATGTAAAAGTAATACTTTTCTCGTTGTGAGTTATATTTGTTGTTCCAAAATCAACTAGTAGTTTTAAATTTCTAGTTCTTTTTCGCTCTTGTTCAAAGTCCTCGAATTCCTCTTCGATCATTTGTAAAAATTCTTTTTTTGTCATAGGTGATATGCATCAAGTTTTGAATTACTAAAATACCTTTCTAAATCTTGCAAACATTTACTTTTAGTTAAAAAGCTGGCAATAACAAGATCATTCAAGTCACCTATCTGTTTAGGATATTTATCCCTATTTTCTTTATCAATGCTTTTTAAATATTCAGACCACTTTTTATCGATTTTGCTCTCATCAAAGAATCTTTTCCATGTAAATATTTTCATTCCTCTTTTAAGCTTTTCCATCATCTTCTTTTTTCCTGTAGAATCATTATCGAACATGTACCTTACTGTTGGGATTTCATCAAACTCAATAGTTGATCTTCCAGCAGTTGCAAGTCCTAACGCGTTATTCATAAACATTGCATCAATAGGTCCTTCAAACATTGTAACTTCTCTTTGAAAATCAACCATCATTACTCCAAATAGAGTTGATAATTTTTTAATACTGTTTAAGACATCCTCTTCAATTTCTAGTGGCTTTTCAATTTCTTGATATATTTTCTCAATATCATAAGTTAAGTATCTAGAATTGCTCCGTTTGTTTAGAGAACGCGTCTGAAACCCAATTACTTTATCTTCAGGCGCTAGATTAAGAACCACAATTCTCTTGTCTCTTGGTGAATATAAGAAGTTTTCAAGTTTATTTGAAAGTAATCTATTTCTTAGGTAAAAGAACGCAGGGTCTCCAACTTCAACCTCTTTAAATCCAAATTGCTTACAGATTTCTTGTCTTGTTAGCGCTAAATCAAATGTAGTTTTAAAAATACCATGTTGTAGTACTTCAACTTCATTTGCTTCTAATTTATGTTCCTTAATATAATCGATGATTTCAATTGCATCGTCTGTATTTTGCATCTTTATGTGATGCTCTTTAAATACTTGGTATACATTTGAGTGTTCACTACAGTTGAAACAGTGGTATTGTAAAGTGTCCCAGTATATATTACCACGTTTCTTTTTTGAGTCTGTTGTTGAATCACCACAATAGGGACATGCCATCGTTATTCGACCTGGCATTTCTTTAAGCATCCTTTTGTCTGGATGTGTATGTGTTTGAACTACTACCTGTTTAAGAAGGCTTCTTATTTT
>Ga0209137_1002096_pt1 | contig 17978 bp, 18 predicted proteins | sample SaaInl5LU_22_DNA_FD_184642 | JGI IMG/M metagenome (GOLD analysis project Ga0209137, IMG submission 184642) | Marine microbial communities from expanding oxygen minimum zones in the Saanich Inlet - ESP_105LU_22_DNA (SPAdes) (version 2) | ecosystem: Environmental > Aquatic > Marine > Intertidal... | reverse complement strand
TCTTACTTATTTTAGGATTTTTAATATGTTTTTGTATTGGAGTTTTTGGTTTTTCAATTAAAACAAAATCTATTAATCGTCTTTCATAATCTTCATATTGTTTTTTCCATTCTTCTACAGATTTTTCTTCAAGTAAAGGAATACAAGTATTTTTTATAAAATCAGAATCAATCCACTTATTATATTCTGTTTTTGAGTTTTCAATCCATTCAATACTTACATCACACTTTGGCTGTTTTACCATAAATTTTTCATATTTCTTTAACCATTTATTCTTAACAGTTTGAATATTATCAATTATTTCAATATCTTTGTATTCTTCTAATTTTGTTATTGTTCTATTTATTTTTTCAGCATAATTATGATAATTTTTAATATCATCATCACTAATATTACCATTTTTATTTACAAGCACATATTCATTATTTAATTCATAGAATATTTCATTAATATCTTTTGGTATTTCATTTTCTTTAAAGAGTGAGTAATCAATATTTTTACTCCATTCATTTATATTTTCTTCCATTTCTTTTATTTTCTCTTCTGTTTTATCTAAGTTTTCACGTAATTTATCTAATAAATCCGGCTCATAATCAGTATTTTTCATTTTTGAAATAGTACTTAAAGTTGTTTTAATATGTTGTAAAACATCTTTATGACCTAACAAAGATTCTTTTAAAATTTTACCATAGATAGAAACTGTATCAAGTCGTAATGCTTTATCAAGAATATGTTTTTGAGAATCCTGTTTTAAATGGAAGAAGTTATTTAAATCAATTTGACAAATAACTGTACTCATTAATATTGATTCCATATCTCCAATATGTTCTGAAACCCATTTATTTACTAATGTGCTTCCTTCACATACTAATTCTTTATAATTTATAGAATTATGTGTAATAACTTTGAATATTTGAATACTTGTTTGTAAAATTAGATGTTTTTTATTAATTGCCGCTTGTTTTCCAAATGCTCTATAGATTTCATATGTATTATCTCCCATCTTAAATAATATTTTTACAAAAGGAGCTGTTTTATTTACAGGTTTATTATCGTGAATAATTTTATCAGTCATTTTCTTACCATTTACAAGATTTCTCATTTTAGTTGGTTCTCCGTATAGACCAATACATATAACATCCAAGAATGATGATTTTCCAATAGCATTTTTACCATTTAATAATGAAATTTTATTTTTCATACTGTTAAAATCAAAATAGTTATTCGCACCATAACACATTAAATAACTCCAGTTCATATTTAATAATTCAATACGTTGAGTATTTTTTTGGGATTGTCCTATCATATTAGTATATTCATCTATCGCTTGTTGTATTTTAATATTTCTATCTTTATACTTTTTTGAAAATTCAAAATCATTATCTATAAGAGGTAATTTTAGATTTTCAGGATATATAATATACTGTTTTAAATCATCAGTATTAGCATATTTAGAAATATATTCTAACCATTTATTACTTGTATTTAACTCTTCCAAATTATTTACCCAATCATTATTTTCATTATTAGAAATAATATCTAATTCGTCTAAGTTTTTTCTATCACAATTCCATATTTGAACTGACTTTGGAGATATGTTATTTTCCTTACAATATTTTTCAAATAGTAAAAAGCATTCTTTATTAAATACACGAATTGACGGATATTTTGGAAACTTTACAGTATCTATCTTATTCCATTCTCTTAATTTTTTATGAATATATAATTCGTTTTTAACATTTTTAATAGTACAAAATCCATAATTATTAAATATAGGATGATGTAAAGATATTTTATTTTCTAAGTCCCAAATTAAATATCCGTGCTCTCCAAAATGTTCTCCAAAATCTTGTTGAATTAATGAACCAGAATATCCCCATAATGTATTTTCACTTGAATGAACTTGTTGTCTATGATTATCTCCAAGTAATAAATAAGGATAGTCACCAAACCACTCTAAGTCATAACCATCTGTTAATTGTAAATTATTTACTAAACGGCTTGGTAAAATAGTTCCGTGAAATAATCCAATTTTATATTCTATATCTTTTTTATCATCCCAATAACTTTTATTAGGAAATGGTGATATAACTTTTTTCTTACCATATGTATTACAATTATTTAATGTATCACGAATATCAACAACAGAAAAACCAATATTATTATATTTATAGTATCCAGTTTTATTTAGATAAAACACTTTATATTTTGTAATACTATTCTGTTGAATATAATTTTTATAAATTGTTTCAATCATATCAGGTATTTTAATATCATCTTGTCTATAATCATGATTACCACATACTAAAATAACATCCATATGTTTCAATAATATATCCATAAATATTTGTGCTAAACGAATACCAGACGGCTCTATCTTTCCCTTATGATGAAAAATATCCCCTGTAATTACAATTACTGTATCATCTTTATTTTTAAGATTATCTAAATGTCTATAAAACTCTTGAAATACATATTCGTATTCATCATATCTTGATTTTTCTAAATCACCTGTGCGAATATGAATATCAGATAAATGTAAAACATATTTATATTGTTTATTAGTATCTTTTAATGTATTTGAAAAATATATAGATGTCTCCATTTTTATTTATTATTTAATCAATATTAAAAGCTTATAAATAATAAATTATTACTTCTTTAAGTGAAATAATAATAATAAAAAATGATTTTAAATTAAGCTCTATATAGTAATAAAATATTAATTATGACTTCTATATTTTTAGAAGACTGGTTAAATCATCCAGAATACTGGTTTAATTCTAAGAATATATATGATGATTATATTAATACAAATTATAATTATTTAATTGAAGAAAAATGGGATAGAACAAATAAAGATATAAAGTATCATTTAAGTTATATTATTATATACGATCAGATACCAAGACATATATATCGTGGTAATAAAAATAAAATAGATGATTATTTAGAAAAATCTTTAGAGATATATAATTTTGTAAAAGAAAATTATAATACAGATAATTTATCAATTGTAGAATGGTGTTTCTTTTCTTTACCTATGAGACATACAAATATTCATAAAAATATTTATAAAGTTCTAAAAGAAGCTTGGAATAAATTAGAGAAAATTGAAAGCAAAGAAGACCATAATAAATTAATTGGTTTTATAAAAGCTTCATATGAAAGAATACCTAAAAATCAAATAACAGAAATAGAAAAATATATACCAAATAAAAATAATATTATAGAAAATATTACATATTTTCTCAAATACGTTGATATCTTAGATTACTGTCCTATCATTTTAAATAATAATAATAATAAACATATGTTATATGATGTTATAAAACAATCTATTAAAAATAATCATTTTAACTCTATTCAAATTTCCTTATCTGGTGGTGTTGATTCTATGGTATGTTCTTATATCATTAAGAAACTCGAAAATGAACTACATATTAATGCTAATTGTGTATTTATTAATTACTGTAATCGAAGTAACAAAGAGTTTGAGTTTGTAAGAGATTGGTGTAATTATATAGGATTACCTTTATATGTAAGACATATAAATGAGATTACAAGAGATTTAAGTATGAAATATTCTTTAAGAGATACTTATGAAAAATATACAAAAGATGTTAGATTTAATACTTATTCTACAGTATGGAATAAACTTGGTCATTCTGGAATTCCACAAGTTCTATTAGGACATAATAAAAATGATTGTTTTGAAAATATTTTAACAAATATGTGTTATAAAATAAAATATGATAATTTGAAAGGAATGAAAGATATTCAAATTGTTGAAAATATTATATTTTATAGACCATTATTGGAAATCAAAAAAGAAGATATATATGATTACGCTCATAAAATAGGTATTCCATATTTAACAGATAGTACTCCTAAATGGTCTCAAAGAGGTAAAATTAGAGATATTGTAAGACCTTGTTTAGAACAGTGGAATAATAGTATGATTGATTCTATGTTTAATCTATCGGATAGAATGTCAGATTATTCTAAATTAGAAAAGAGTATATGTGATAATATGATTGAACTTACAAAAAATATCAATAATGGGTATGAATTATATATATCACTTAATCAATTAGTAATAATTGAAACTATTTGGAGAAAATACTTCTATATGTGTAACGTAAATATTTCTAATAAATGTATGGAACATTTTATTAAATATCTTACTAGAATTGTAAAAAATAAAAAGTATAATATATCTTATTCTATAAATATAAATGTAAAGACGAATATTATTACAAAAATATCAAAAGAAAAAATAGTATGTTTAAAAATACTTAATAATTAAATAATTACTTCTTTTTACTTGGTTGTTTCTTATTTTCTATTTTCTTAGTTGATTCTTTCTTTTTACTTGGTTGTTTCTTATTTTCTATTTTCTTAGTTGATTCTTTCTTTTTACTTGGTTGTTTCTTAGTTGATTCTTTCTTTTTAGTTTCTTTCGTTTTAGTTGATGCTTTCTTTTTAGTTTCTTTCTTTTTTAATAATGTTTTACTAACAACTAAAATACCTACTTTTTGAAGACCATAGAATGGTGTATTTTTCTTATATTTATTAAGTTTTTTAATAGTTTTTATATTATTAGGAATATATATTTCTAATGTTTTGTTTGTTTTTTTAGAACCTCCTAATAAATTATCTTTTATTTTGTTAATATCATCTTCAGTATAATTATCTTTTATTTTTTTTATATCAGGCATAGTATATTTATCTCTTGTACTTGGGTCAAGTAAAACATTATTGTTTCTGTCTTCCTTATTAATATTTTTTAATAAATCTAATAAAGCTGTTCCATAATAACAATGATATTTAATATTACTATCGTTAATATCTAAATCGCTTATATATAAAATTTTTTTTGATTCTCGATTATAAAGCATAATCTTTAATAAATCAAATAAATCAAACTCATTCCACTCGTTAAATGTAAAAATATCTTTTTCGCTAAAACATACATTATTCAAGAACTCTACTAATTTTTCTTTTTGTTCTTCTTCTGTATTTCCTAATTTTTTTAAAAATTCAATCATATTCTTATTTTTAATAATCTGTTTTTCTTTACTAATTAACATCAAATAATCTATTATTTTATTATCGGCATTCTTTTCAATAGCAAATTTTAAAGTATCTGCAATATCAGCTCCTTCTTTTACTAATAATTTTATAAGATTTAAGTTTTCAGCTTTTTCACTTATAGAATTTTCAGCTATATTTAAAGAATAGTTTATAGCATAGTTTATAGCTGTATCACCATTTTCGTCTTGATAATCAATATTAAAATTATTAATATTATTTTCTTTTATATAGCCTAACAAATATTTTGTAAAAACGTAATTGCTAAGTCCAGATGAAATAATTAAAAGCTTCTCACAAATATCTGGCTCTTGTTCATCGATCATTTCATCTATTCTTCCTTCATTATCAAATATTTTGAAAATACTTATAGCTGTATCAGTATTCTTATATAATAATTCAACACTAATCATACTAATAAAGTCATCTGGATAAAAAGTTGTTATCTCTCTATTCACAAATAATAATTTAATAGCATCTAAGTAAATTTTATTATAAGTATTTCTATTAGTAATTATTTTATCTTCATAAACATCTCTTCTTTTTTCTAATAACATTTCCATAACATCCTCTTCGAATATATCTTCATCTGTTGCATCTAAGAAATATTTAAGAATTTTAATAATATTTATATTAAATGGTGGTCCATAATCATCAACATATTTAGCATCTTTCTTTAAAAATAGTGTATCAATAATTTCTTTTAGAAATGTAGTATCTTCTGGTCTAAAATCTTCTATTATTTTATCCCAAATATATAAATCTTTATTTTTATCAATTAGTTTTTTTAACCTACTAAAATTTGTTTCTGTAATAGCAAATATTAGTTGCATTTCAATTTCACTTGGAGGTCCTCTTGTAGTCATTATATATTCTTCTATATAAAGAATATGAAAAATTATATATATAATATACTCTCAAATAAAAACTTTAAAACTATATAAATAATAATTTATATGGATACATTTTTTAATACAGATACTATTTTAGTATCGTGTTATTATCTTGTAGATCCAAAACCTGGTAGAAGTCACGAGAAATATAAAGAATGGTTTAATTATATGATAAAATCACTAGTTACACCACTTATTATATATACTGACATAGATTCTATGAAGTATTTAAATGTTAAACATAGTTTAATTAAATACGAAATAGTGCCTTTTGAAGAACTACATTATTATTGTTGGGGAATATCCTTCTGGGAAGGGCAACAAAAAAAAGATTTGAATAGAACAAGATCTTGGAAACTTAGTTTATTATATAATGAAAAATGTTATTTTATAAAACGTGCATTAACTAAATACAATGCTAATTGGTTTGTATGGTGTGATATTGGTTGTTTTAGAGATATTAAAGATTTCTATTTCCCTTGTGTTAATCATTTACCAGAAAATAAAATGACTCTATTATCAATTGAACCTTTCCAAGAGTACGAATATAATACTGGTTATATATTTCATCCAGAAAGACAAATTAGAATTGGTGGAGGAGTTCAAATAGCTACTGCAGAAGTATGGAATAAATGGTTTAAGATATATAATGATATGTTCTTACATTATGTAAATAATTCAACCGTTAATTGCGACCAATCATTATTAGCATCTATATATATGAAACATACTGATTTAATAAATTTAATAAATGCTAAAACTACAAAATATACAGTTGATAAATGGTTCTATCTATTAGAAATAGCTGGAAGAAGAGAATTAATTACAATATTATTGCCATTATACAATGGAGTTGAATATTTAAAAGAAGCTCTAAATAGTGTAATAGAACAAACATTTGATAGATGGAAAGTTATTATTGGTATAAATGGTCATAGTTATGAATCATCAATTTTTAAAACTGTAAATGATATATTATTAGAATTAAATGATGATAGAATTATTGTTAAAACTTACCAAACAAAAGGTAAAGTAGATACTTTAAATGAAATGACAAAAGATTGTTATACACATTGGGTTTCGTTATTAGATGTAGATGATAGATGGCATACAGATAAATTAAGAGAACAGGTTCCTTATTTATTTAAATATGATGTAGTTGGTTCTTTAGCTAAGTATTTTGGTAAGAGTAATAGCACTCCCATTATTCCTGCAGGAGAAATTCATAGATTTCATAATTTCTATGAATCAAATCCTATTATCAATTCATCTGTTATCATTCGTAGAATAGATGCTTTATGGATAGATAGATTTTATTTAGAAGATTATGACCTATGGCTGAGATTATTCAAGAAAAATAAAAAGTTTTATAATGTTGATAAAATTCTTACTTATCATCGTATTCATTTAGATAGTTATTTTAATTCATCAGGTAATCAGGATGTAAATGGATTAATAAATTATCATAAGAATAATAAAATATAACTACAAATTTAACAAAACTTTTTGATTTTTTTAAAAACTTTTTTGAAAATTGATTTTTAAATTTCTTTTTTATTTTTTTGATTTTTTTATTAAAATTTGTAGTTATATTTTTAATATCTATTATTAATTTAGATTATGGAACTTCTATTATTTCCAAATCAATTATTTGATATACAATTATTAAAAAAAGAATTTAAAAAATATTCGATTACAAAAATACATTTTATAGAAGATGAACTTTATTATGGAAATCGTAATGGTAGTAATGCTGTATCAAAATTGAAATTAAATAAACTTAGAATATTATTTATGTATATAATCCACCAAATATATGTAGAAAATTTAAGAAATAGTGGGTTTGAAGTAATGTATCATAAGATTGAAGAAGGAAAGTTTAACTATCAAAATATTAGTAGTTCTGACATTATAATATTTGACCCTTGTGATACTGTTTTAATTTCGAAAATTAAAAAATATAATAAAAATATTAAAATATTAAGTTCTCCATCATTTGTATTATCAAACGAAAAATTAAACGAATATATACAAAATAAAGATGGGAAACAATTACAACATAACCATTTTTATAATTATGTTAAAGAGCATTTAGGTATTCTAAAAAATATTAAAAATCTTGATATTATGAATAGAGAACCTTATAAGAAAGATTTGGAAGAACCAAAGAATCCATTTAGACATACTTTTACAAGTGTTAAAATATGGGAAGATGGTGTAAAATGGTTAGAAAAATCTGTTTTTAAAAATAATCCTGGACCTACTATATCTTTCGATGAATTAATTAATTCTTACTTAATATATCTACCAATTACAACAAAAGATGTTAGAATATGGTTAAAAGATTTCTTAGTAGAAAGACTGAATAATTATGGAAAGTATCAAGATATTGTTTATTTAGAAAATCCATTACTGTTCCATAGTGGTTTGTCTATATATTTGAATAATGGTATGATAACTCCCTTAGAAGTTGTTACAAAAACTCTTAAAATCAAAACAAGTATGAATAATATTGAAGGTTTTATAAGACAAATTATAGGATGGAGAGAATATTGTAGATTATATTATTTATACGTATCAAAAGATATATTTAGAAAAAATATTTTTAAAAATAATATTAAATCACTTAGAAATGAATGGTATAAAGGAAATATTGGGGTTGAACTTATTGATAAAACAATTAAACACGCTATGAATTATGGATATATAAATCATATTCAAAGGTTGATGGTAATGTCAAATTTTATGACAATAAATGAATATCATCCTGATATGATTTATAAATGGATGTATGAGTTCAGTTTAGATTCATATGAATGGGTAATGATATTTAACTGTTATTCTATGGGATCTTGGAGTGATAAAGGATTTGCTATGAGAAAGCCATATGTATCAAGCTCTAATTATTTATTAAGAATGTCAAATGTTAATAAGAATAGTTGGAATATAGAATGGGATAATACATTTAAAAGATTTATTCAAAAAAATAAAGATATTATATCTCATACATCTTTAGCAAATTTAATTAAATAGAACTTCCGTTAAATTATATATAAGTAAAATAATATATAAATATAGATGAATGAAAGCAACAAATATTATTATATTACCATCAAATAATGGAAATAAAAAGTATATACGAAATAATAATAATGGTATAAATGAAGGTCTATCAAGAACTTTATCACAAGTAATTACTTATCCATTTGAAGCTAAAAAAATTAGATTACAGGTATATGGTAATAATAATGGAAAAATATCTTTTAAAGGTATAAAACAGTCATCTATTACATCAGGTATAGTATATAGCATATATTATACAGTTTATAATAACTTAAAAGGTAATCCATTAGCATCTACAATTGCTTCTGTTGCTACATCATTTATAAAAATACCAATTAGTAATTGTATGAGAGTATTACAGTTAAGTGATTCTAAAACTAATATTATTAAATGTGGTAAAAAAATTATATTAACAAAAGGTTTCAAAGGTCTATATATTGGTTATAATCTAAATATAGTTGAAGATATAATAGAACATAATATACGCAATAATATATATGATATTGGAAAAGAACTTATTAATGAACCATTCTTAAATATGATAATAGGTTGTCTTGGAGGTTCTATCGCTGCTGGTATTACTACACCTTTTGATACTATGAAAGCTAAATTAATTAATGAGAAATCTAAAAAAAATATTTTTGCTATTATTCAAAATATTAGTAAAAAAGATGGATTACATACTCTATATTATGGTTGTAAAATTAGGACTCTATCAAATGCCACAAGATTTGGTATGTATTATATATTCTTAGAAATTATTAATATGATTCCTATATTTTAATATTTTCAATTTTGTAAGATAATGCATTTTCTAAATCAGATTTAGTAATACCTAATATAGATTCTATTTTTTTCTCGTGTTCTAAACTGTATGTAGAATAATGATATATAGATAATACTATTTTCCTATATTCTTGAATATATGAATCCATATTATAAATTAGCGTTAAGTTTGTTAATTCTATAATATAATCCATCATTACTGTATTAACTTCAATAAAAGCGTTTATCGTGTTTATTGATAATTTTTCAAAAGATTCATTTGATGGAATTACAATATGTTCTCTATAAATATCTTTATGTTCGTATAATTGTTTTAAGAAATCAATCAACCATAAAGATATTATAGAATCTTCAAATTGTATTTTTTTTATTAAAACTATAATACTCTCCATTTTTATTTTAATATTTTATTTATAGAGTATGATAAAAATTATTTTTCATTTTTTAGTTTTCTTTTCTAAGATCTCTCTTTCTCTCATATAGAACATCCAATTAATCACAGTATAAAACATTACAAATAATACAATACCCTTACCAATTATATAAGATTCCCATATCCAATCTAATGTTACTATATTATTTGAAGTATTAAATACATTAGATACTATATTTCTTGTTTGTAATTTTGGAATATTAGTATTTTTAACTAATGTAAAATTATTTTTATTAATTAATGGTCTATTTCTAATATTATTATTTACAAATGACAAAGATTTTCTATTAATATTATTATTATTAATTTTTATATTTGATAACATTTATTTATATTGATATATTGATTTAATATATAATGCTTTAAATATTTTACAATTAAATTATTTTATTAATTATAATAATAAAAAATATAACTACAAATTTAACATAAATTTTTGATTTTTTTAAAAACTTTTTTGAAAATTGATTTTTTAAATTTCTTTTTTATTTTTTTGATTTTTTTATCAAAATTTGTAGTTATATTTTTTGTAGTTAATATTATATATTTTTGGAGGTAGATTTTTTATTTGTAGATGTAATCATAGCTAAACCTATAATAATTAATATAGAACCTACAACACCTTGAGTACTAAATTTATCTTTAAAAATGATAGAAGTTAATATAATAGTAAATATCACACTACTATAAGTAATCGCATTTACATAACCCATATTTGGACTATTAAGTTGTGCTTGTCTAATTAATAAAAATCCAATAAAACTTAATATACCTGAAATAATAAATAAGCCACTTTGTTTTAGTGTTGGTTTTGTTAGTTTTATATTTTGATAATAAACATAAATTATAGCAGCTATAGTTGTTGGAACTATTCCATATAGTACTATTTCTATAGCATTAAAACCTATTTTCATAAAGTATCTATGGACTACATCGTGAAAAGCCCATAGAAACATAACTATAAAACTTAATGTGATCCATTCTGACATCTTTTTTATTTTTACATTAGAAATTAAACTTTGTGAGTTATAGAAACTATTTAAATAGTTATATAATTTATATATTAAAATAATATAAAATGAGTTATAATTACAGTTTTAATAAATCTATTATCAAGTTAAATAGTAGTTTTAAAAGAAATAGAGTTTCTTATAATTCTATTTCTTTAAATATTAATTGGAGAAAATTACCCATATTACTTGATAAATTATATGATAAAGACTTTAATATTTCAAAAGCATATATAAATAATAATGACACTACTTTATTCATAAAAAACTTTTTATGTTTCGAACAAATGGAATATATTGATGAAATAGTTGAAGATGCTAAAAATGATGATACTATTTGTGGTAAAAATAATATTATACTACCTTCTAATACTGAAATACTATTGTATAATTCTCCTAAAACACTTAAAAATAGAACAATTTTAGAGTTTTCTTGTGACGATAGAATTGGTCTATTAAGTGATATGATAGAATTATTAAGTTGTTTTCCTTTTGAGATTAATGAAGCTTATATTAATACTATAAATGATAAGTATGTAAATAATATATTTTTACTACAAAAAAATAACAAATATTTAACAAATAATGAAATTGAATATATTTCAAACATTTTTGAATATGAAGTAAAAAGAAAAATGGAAGGAACCCCTTTATACTAAACTATATATTTCATCAGCAACTCCGTTTTTAACACACTCATCTGCATTCCATATAGTGTCTTTCTTTAGTAATTTTTGTAGTTCTTTTAATTTAAAAGGTGTTTTTTGTGTATAAAAGCTATACAAATGATTCATTAATTTCTTAAGATTTTCAAACTCCTCTGTTATTTCACTCATCTTACCCCATACACCAGAACGTAATTCGTGAATTAACATATAAGCATTTGGTAATATATATCTCTTTTTACCTGCTAAAGAAATCAAAGTTCCTGCAGAAGCTACAAAACCATCAACTACAGTATATACAGGACAGCGTAACGAATTAATACAATCAATTGCAGATAAAGCTGCGTGAATAGAACCACCATTTGTAGTAATGTATAGATAAATAGGTAAAGGTTCAATACGATAAGTAATACTTACTACAGACATCTTATCATCTATCATTCTAAGTTCTCTATTCAAAGCAGTCATACTTTCATTTGAAATATCATCATTAAAATATATGCGATTATGAACAGTATGTATGTTAGTATTATTTGTTTTAGGAAACATTAATGGAAAAGGTATCATAGGTCCTCCTTCTTCTTCTTCTTCATCTCCAGTAGGAACTGGTAATTTTCTCTTCTTAGAACATTTAGAACTCCATACATTATTTGAGTAATACATATTCTTTTATATAAATATAGATTAGATATAGATATAGATATAAATATAGATTAGATATAGATATATATTATATTATGTTTAAATAGTATTATATATATAATATATTATGTTTAAATAGTATTATATATTTATATTTCTAAAATCTGTATATATTTTATCCTTTTTATATACTTCCAAATAATTTAGACTATTTATATAACAATTATCTTTATCTAATGGTGTATAATTATAATGTCTTATCTCCCAATCTTCTCCTGGTGTATGGTTAAATACTCTCCATACTAAATCATGCACAAAGAACTTCTTAATATCATTTTTAGATACTTTAACATCTATATATCTATATGGTGTTCCAGGATATCTATTTCCACTTGTTATATAAAAGATACTTATATCCATATATTGGATTTTACCACTTGAAGATATTCTAAGGTTGTTATCACCTATTTTAATCATCCTCCATTCTATATTTTCCAATAATTCTTTATCAAATATAAAATCTTCGTGTTCTGGATCATCTTCTTTTACATAATTGTAATATGTTATATCTTCATCATATATTTCTTCGTCTGAAGATACTGATATATTATCGTCGTAGGTATTTTTAAAATCTTCTTTTGTAGTATTCATACTAATTATTACTAATTATACTAATTATACTATATTTATGTTAAAATATTGTTGATAATTCTTAAATAAAAATTGATTTTATTGGAATTATTATTTTCAAAACATTAAATTAGTAAAATATTTAAATTAAAATAATATAAAATAATATATAATGAATCATACAATTGAAAAACTATTAACAAATATTATTAAAAAACAAAACAAGTATTTATTAAAAGAAATTGCAAAGGATTATGAATTAGATGAAAATTATATGATGAATATGTATAATAGAAGCACCTTCTACAAGATAGATAAATTAGATGATAATAAAACATATAGAATTATAAAAAAATGATAAATTGTTTAAACAAAAGAATAAATGTAAATGTAAATATTTATACAATAATTATAAAATGACATCAAGTAATCATCCTGAATATGCCTATCTTAATCTTATGGATAGGATTTTAGAAAAAGGAACTTACCATCCTGATAGAACTGGAACTGGTGTATATTCTTATTTTGGAGAGCAAATTAGATTTCCTATAAAAGATTCGTTCCCTCTTTTAACTACAAAAAAAATGTTTTCAAAAGGTATTATTGAAGAATTATTATGGTTTCTAAAAGGTCAAACTGATAATAAAGTTCTTCAAGAAAAAGGAGTTAAGATTTGGGACGGTAATAGCACTCGTGATTTCTTAGATAAACGTGGTTTAACTAACTATGAGGAAGGTGACTGTGGTCCTATTTATTCATTCCAATGGAAACATTTTGGTGCTGAATATAAAGATTGTCATACTGATTATAAAGGACAAGGTGTAGATCAAGTTAATTACATTTTAGAAGAATTACGGAAAGACCCGAATAGTCGTCGAATTTTTATGAGTGCTTGGAACCCTTCTGATTTACCTAAGATGTGTCTTCCTCCTTGTCACGTATCAGCTCAATTTTATGTGAGAGAAAATAAGTTTTTAAGTTGTCATATGTATATGCGTAGTTGCGATGTATTCTTAGGACTGCCTTTTAATATTGCTTCTTATGCTTTACTTACATATATGTTAGCAGCACAAACTGGATTAACTCCTGATGAACTTATTATTTCATTTGGAAATATTCATATTTATTCTAATCACGTAGAACAAGTAAAAGAACAACTTACCAGAGAGCCGATGGAATGGTGTACTCTTGAATTAGATGATCCTTCTACTTGGACTATGGATACAATTACAAAGGAACAGATTAAAATCAATAATTATACATCAAATGGCACTATTAAAGCAACTATGGCAGTATAAAATAAAAATTAAAAATATATACATTATATAGAAATAAAACAAAATAAAATGGATAATTTCAGATTATATATGTTTTCTATTTTATTATTACTTACATTCTCTCTATACCACGCTGTAAATACACTTCTTGAAAAGAATGGTGTAATTGCTAAATTTATTGCTATCCTTGTTATAGGATATTCTGTTTATTTAGCAGTAAATAGAAATACTTATTTACCATTCCTTGGTCCTACTGTATTGCCCATGTCTCTATTAAAAGAATCTTCTTCATACGGTGGTTCTAAAAAGGAATTACGTGTTCCAGTTGATATAGATGCTCCTGAAAATACAATTGTTATGTATTGGGCTTCTATGCCTAATGAAAGTATTATTCAATCACCTTATGAAGCATACAGTAAATTTGAAAATGCTGGTGTAACTACTGTAAATAATAAAAAGGCTTTCTTTGAAGTAGATTGCCCCAGTTCATATAAAATACCTTCTTCAAGAGTATTATCTCCCCATATTCATTATAGAATAGTATATCCAAACGGTATTGCTGGTTCAGTTAGAACAGTCTATGTAGATTGTGCCAAAAATAAAAATTAAATTATTTCGATAATATTAAATCTAAACTCTTTTATTCTTTTTTAATAGTTTGTTTTTGAACGACAGGCTTCTTTTCCAATACTGATATACGTGCTTCAAGAGCTGAAAGATCAACTGGTTTAGGTTCAGGCTTAGATTCAAGAGCAGCTACTCGGTCCATTAACTTAGAATGACTTGTTTCTACTAAAGCTAAGGTGCTTACAAGTTTTGTTACTAAATCTTGCATATCGTTTGAAGATGAACTACCACTTAGAGAGTTGAGTTTTTCTTCGATTTCATCAAAACGTCTTCTTACTGCACGGTCCATTTATATGTTCTGTTATAACTAGTGAAAAAAATTTTTATTTTTATACGCGCTTTTTATTTTTCCAACATTCAAAATTATATGAAAAATCATTTTGTACAAACATTTTTGTTCTTGCTTCTAATAAAAATACATCTTCTGATATCTTCGGGAAAAAACGGTCACAATTATATTCTCTATCAATAAAAGTTCTATAAATTGTATTTATATGTAAAGTATCTAATGCTTCCTTATATATCCTTTCACCACCTATGATAAATATATGATGTATGTTATTTAATGTATCTATTAATAATTCAGCCTCTTTTAAAGAATTACAAAAATATAGAGCAGTATTTTTAGGATTATTAATTTTAATAATTTCTGGATTTGATGTTATAACTATATTTATTCTATCGTCTAATGGTCTATCTAATGTTTCAAATGTTACTCTACCCATTATCATAACATTTTTTAACTCTGGTTTTGGTGTAGTTGTTGTTATTATTTTAAAGTTTTTAAAGTCTTTACTTATATACCAAGGTATTTTATTATCTTTTGAAAAACCATTTTTATTATCAGTTGCAACTATTATATTATAGTATTTATTCATATTGACCCACTTATACTTTCTATTGATATAATTTTTAACTAATAATTATTTAAAAAATATTATATTCATTTATATAAAAGCCTTATAGTAAATACTGTAATTATAAAAATATGTTTTCAAATATAATTCTTAGTAATCATATTACTATTACTAACACTAATAATAAATCAAATATTAGGAATATAAAATGTCGTGTTTTTAATAATAATAATATTAGAAATACAAAATTATTAGAAAAAATTAAAAAACTAAATGATTCTTATTACTATACAAATGATATCCACGGATTAGAATTATATAATATTATTGAAGATACTTTTAACAAACCTTGTAAAGTATGTTTTGAAGTTAAATACAATAGAGTTTATTTTAGTATCTATCCTGATATTACTGTAACAAAGAATGTATCATATCTACAACATTTACAGAATATGTGCAAATATATAAATGAATGGGAAATAGAATATTATATTAAGACTACGTTATATAATATTAAATTAATGAATGATAATACAAATTTCTGTTGTATAACACTTCCATTAGATGTTAGGTATTATTTAACAGATAATTTAATAAATCCAGATTTATTTGTAAATACAGATGATTCTATCCATATAGATTATTCAATCTATAAAGATGACTATTTGAATTAAATTACTATATTTTAAATTATTTTTTATTTATTTTTATAAAAATAAAAATCATTTTATATGTTAGAGTAATTTAGAGATAAATGGATACTATTATTACAAAATTAAAAGATATTACATTACCTTTAGTTCCTATATCTGTAACAGAAATAATACTATTTGCTATATCTATTACACTAATAGTAGTTACAGTAACATTAATATATTATACAAACGTTCAATTAAGTGTTCGTAAAGACTCAAGATGTTATAGAGATAAACAATTATATCGTCCTGGTGTAGGTATTTATAAAGCAGTTGGAAGTTCTGTAAATGGTGATGAAATTTTCGAAGTTTCATATGATATTGGTGCTAAATCATATGAAATTAAACAAGTTTGTAGGAATGGTCCTATACAATTGAAGATTTCTATTCCTGTATATGATCTTCAAACAAGAACTCCTCAAATGGCAGATAAAATATTTGAATGTGAAAGTGATTTCGGTGTAAAAGATAAGGGTGTAATATATTCTGGGTATCCAGGTATTGTTAAGTTTATGAGATTCGATAATACAGAGTTTTTTGATTCAGCATTAGAAAATTAATAATTTTTACTTATTTTATTTTTATTTTTACTCTATTGAATATTTATTGAAAACTTCTTTGAATTCGTCTTTTGTAGTATTATCTAATTTTATTTCAGGATACTTAATATCAAAAACTATAAATAAATCACCTGTATTTTTATTTGTTTTCATACCTTTATCTTTTATAATATATTTCTTATTTGGTTGAATAATACCAAAATCACTTATATTCATATTAATTGTTTCATTATATAATGGAATTGATATATCTTTACCTATAATGCTTTCTTTGAATAGTATTTTTTGTTTATATATCAAATCTAAATTATCTCTTTCAAATATATTATCAAAATTGATTAATATTTCTATTATTAAATCTCCTGGAATATCACCAGACCTTTGCGGTTGATCTCCACATCCTTCTATCAATATTTTTTTACCATTTTCAACACCAATAGGTATTTCTATTTTTATAATTCTCTCTTCATATATATTTATATTTCCATTACAGTTACTACAATTATTATTAGATACAGATGCCTGACCACTACCATTACAGTTATTACAAGATGTTGTAGAAATTGTTGTAAAAGGACCCATTCTTTGCATTTGATTAATTTTTCCAGAACCTTGACAAATATTACAAGTAGAAATACATTTCATACATTTTTTTGCTAATTTTATTTTAATTGTTTTGTTAATTCCAAAATACGCATCTTTATTTGAAATTTGTATAACGTGATTTATATTTCTACATTTTTGTC
>Ga0209137_1002093_pt1 | contig 17986 bp, 15 predicted proteins | sample SaaInl5LU_22_DNA_FD_184642 | JGI IMG/M metagenome (GOLD analysis project Ga0209137, IMG submission 184642) | Marine microbial communities from expanding oxygen minimum zones in the Saanich Inlet - ESP_105LU_22_DNA (SPAdes) (version 2) | ecosystem: Environmental > Aquatic > Marine > Intertidal... | reverse complement strand
CAATACGCGCTCTTCGGATTGCGCTGCTGCCTTGGCAATCGCCTGTGCCGACAGAGGTTCTAGCATGGCGTCTAGATTGGCTTGCGCGGCCACCCAGCTTGGGCCAGCAGTATCATTCCAATACACCTTTTGAGCTGAGTTGTCTTGGGACATAAGCGGCTACCTTAAAACGAATACGATAATTTAGCCCACCATGTTCGGCCAGGCTCGCTGACCTTGTCAATTGCTGGGTAGCCTTCAACTGCGCTGCCCGCACGTGACAAATGCTCGGCGTAGTCGGTATCGGCAATGTTATCCAGACCTAAAGCTAAAACCACATCCCTCGCCAGTTTGGTTGAGGTGTGCACAGATAAGATCGTGGCGTCGCCTGTGGCGCTAATATCTTGGCCGACGATGGTGCCATAGCCGCGATCAATACGGTCTTGTTCGCTGATATAGCGCGCTACAACACCACTCGTCCAAGCCTTACCTTTATGTTCTAGGCTCACGGTTAGGTCGAGCGGGGGTGTTTGTGCCAGCGCACGATCGTGCGTGTCGTTATAGGCGCGAACCCAAGCTACGTTAGCCTTCACACTGAGTTTGCTGCTGAGTTGACCCTGCACGTCGGCTTCAAACCCGTAGCGTTCGGCGTCGATATTGCCGCTGCAGGTTACGCTCATCATGCCACTGGCGCACTGATTTAAACGAGGGCTGGGCATCATGCCCGAGTAAATCAAAATGTAGTCGTCCACGAGTCCGTAGAATGCCGAGACGGAGCCATTCCACTGCCCTTGGCGCCACAAAAATCCTAGGTCTACTTGGGTGGTTGCTTCGGGTTTAAGCTGTGCAGTGGCGGTAAGTCCCCCGGCGCTGACGGCCTCCCAGTAATCCATCGGGCGCTCGGTGTAGCCGATACCAAAGTAGGTGGTTGCCGATTCATCGGCAAAGTCATATTCAAACCGAGTAAACGCCGCACTGAGAGTCTCAGACGCGCTCACTGGCGTCGCAAGCCCTAAACGGTCGGCATCCCAGTCATCGACGCGCAAGCCGCTAATCCAGCGGGTTTGATCGCCTAATTGTTGCTCTAACTCTGCAAACACACCCACAGACTCTGTGCTTAAATCGACCAGACGAGGTTTGCTTGTGTAGGTGTCTGCCATGGCTTTCGTCATACCCATCATCGATCGGTTACTATGCTCATCGCTTTGCCAAACTAAGCCTGTCGTTAAACTGCGAGCGTCGGTTAAATGCCATTCCAGAGTCGCATTAATGCCGTCAGTTGATCGGTCAGGATTACTGACCATATAGCCCATCATCGGAGCCTTTTTACGCAGACTGTAGTTGTCCATCACGTGATCAATGTAGGTGTGGTAGGCTCTGATTTCGGCGCTGCTAAGATGTTCGCTGATGCCTTTATGGCGAGCGGTGATGCCATAGCTCTCGCGGTCGAATACAACGCCGTCCATGCCGCGATCTGCGTAAGCCGCTTCGGCCTCGCTTTGGGTGTAGTCAATAGACAGTTCGGTGAGTGGCGTGGGCGTGTACCCTACACGAATGCTGCCACTGCGACGTTGGTAAGCACTGTGGACTTCTTTGCCAGCACCATCTTCGTAGTCGTCTGATTCGGCGTGGCTAGCACTCAAGTCGACAAAGCCTTGGGCGTTGGCCCAATGGATATCCGCCAGAGCGTCGGTGCGGTTCCATGCGCTGCTCAACAGACTCAGGTCGCCGGAAAACCCGTCTGCTGGCTTAGCGGTGTTTTCGAATAAAACCACGCCCGCAGAGTGCCCAGCGCCATGCGCAACGGTTTGCGGGCCTTTAATAATCGTCACGGTATCGTAACTTTCCGGAAAAATGTAGGCCGTGGGCGGGTCCATGCGGCTGCCACAACCGCCGCCAAAGGCCATACCATCCATGACTAAATTTAGGCGCGACGCCGCCTGTCCTCGAAATACCGGATCGCCGCTCGTGCCACCTTTGCGAATAACAGTAAAGCCCGGCGTCGTTTTCAAAAATGCGGCCCCATCGTTAGCCGGCATGGGCTGTTGCGGAGCCTTGGCATCAATGGTTACCGTGAGTGGTGCAGCCATAGCGGGCGCCGTCACGATAATCTCCTCTTGATTTTGGGTATCACCTAGGGTTTGAGCGCTTAAGCAGGCAAAGCTTAAAGCCAAGTAAATTCTAGAGCGTTGCATTGATCGTTCCTGCATCAAAAACGCGTATTCTAAAGCCCGAAACAGAGTAAGGCGTGCGACAAAACCGCACACCTCAGCAGTAGTTTACCTCGAGGTTTAGTAAATGCTGCTTGGTGTTTAGGCCGCCGCCAAATCCAGTGAGTGAGCCGTTGCGGCCTATGACTCGATGGCACGGGATAATGATAGCGATAGGGTTGCGGCCATTGGCAGCTCCCACTGCGCGCACCGCTTTGGGGCGCCCGATGTGCGTGGCAATATCGCTGTACGCACGCGTTTCGCCATACGGTATTTGCTGCAGTGCCTTAAGCACATCGCGCTGGAACGGGGTTCCGCTTGGTGCTAGATCTAACTCAAAATGTTTTAGCTTGCCGGCAAAGTAGGCGTCGAGCTGTTGTCGCACTGCGGTAAACGGCTCCTCTTGATAGGTCCAGTCGTCGGGAGCCTCGCCTACCGCAAAAGCGTTCGGGAAGAATAATTGGTGCAGTGCTTGATCGGTACCCGCCAAGCGCAGGGTGCCTAAGGGTGAGCTGTGGTAGCAGAAATACATGATCGTGATTCCCCGTGAATGTTGCTACAGTATGCCATGGGCCAGGTGTGTGCCTTACATCAAAACGACTCAAATCACATCGTAGCGGAGCAAACCAAAACATGCCTGTATCTTACCCTGACGTGTGTTTAGCTCTAGATACGCTCGCCGATCGTTGCCAGTACGTTGCACAAGCACTCCAGCAAGTAGGCTACCCGCCAGAGCGCGTGGGCAAATCCGACGATATGGCACTCGTGCGCATCATCGTCGGACAGCAATTAAGCACTAAGGCGGCCGCGACCATTAATCAGCGCTTATCGGATTTATTGGGTGATGGGGGTTACAGTAAAATTCCCAGTTTCAGCGACGACGAATTGCGAGCAGTCGGCATGTCGCGACCTAAAATACGCTATTTGCGTGCGCTGACAGACGCCTTGCTCACAGGAGAGTTGGTGCTAGCTGACTTTCCCAGTATGGACGATGAATCCGTAGTTAAGGCCTTGACTGCGCTGCCGGGATTTGGCCGCTGGTCCGCCCATATGTATTTGCTTTTTAACCTGCAGCGCACTGACGTTTGGCCCACGGGTGATTTAGCCGTTAGGGTAGGTATCAGTCGCATGGTGGGTGCCTCGGGGCGCTTGACCGAAGCTGAGCTAGAGCAGTGGGGCGAGCGCTGGCGTCCGCATCGCAGTGCGTTATCGCTGTTGGCCTGGCACTACTACGGGGCGACGACCGACGTGTAGTGCTAGCTTAGGCTTGGCGTAAATGGTCCCAATGAAAGCGGATATGGTCCTCAATAAAGGTGCTGATAAAGAAGTACGAGTGATCATAACCCGGGTGTTTACGAATGATGGCGTTGTAACCGGTGTCTTCGCAAACGGCCTCCAGTTCATCTAAGAGCAGTTGTCCCTCTAAAAAAGAATCGGCCAAGCCCTGATCGATAAGTGTGGGTAGCTCGGGAGCGCCGGCCTCGATTAGCGCGCAGGTGTCGTATTTTGCCCAATCCTCCTCGTTGTCGCCGAGGTAGTTAGAAAATGCTTTTTCGCCCCAGGCGCAATCCATGGGGGCACAAATGGGGGCAAAGGCTGATACTGACTGAAAGCGCGAGGGATTCTTTAATGCAATGGTTAGCGCGCCATGGCCGCCCATTGAGTGGCCCGAGATCGACATGTTGTCGGTATCGACCGGGAAGTGCTCGTCTAATACGTCGGGTAATTCTGACACGATGTAATCGTACATCTGATAGTTCTCATCCCAGGGTGCCTGCGTGGCATTAAGATAAAACCCTGCGCCCAAGCCAAAGTCGTAGGCACCTTCGGGATCGTCGGGCACATGCTCACCGCGTGGCGAGGTGTCGGGTGCCACAATCGCTAGGCCCAGCTCGGCGGCTGCCCGAAAAGCGCCCGCTTTGGTCATAAAATTCTCGTCATTGCAGGTCAGCCCCGACAGCCAGATCAATAGCGGGGCGTGGGATTCGCGTATTTGTGGCGGCAGAAATAAAGCCGCAGTCATGACGCAGTTATTGCTCTCTGATTCGTGAGTAAAGCGAATGTGCTCGCCGCCAAAGACCTTAGTGCGCGAAAGAATGTTAATCATACAAAACGACCGAACGGATACTTTTGCCAGCATGCATCAAGTCAAAAGCGGTGTTTATTTCACTTAACGGCATAGTGTGGGTGATGAGGTCATCGATATTGATTTTACCCTCCATGTACCAGTCGACAATTTTTGGCACATCGGTACGGCCTCTGGCACCCCCAAAGGCGGTGCCGCGCCACGAACGGCCTGTTACCAACTGGAAGGGTCGGGTCGAAATTTCTTGGCCCGCGCCGGCTACGCCAATAATACAACTTTGCCCCCAGCCTTTGTGGCAGCACTCTAAGGCGTCGCGCATGACATTGACATTGCCAATACACTCGAAGCTGTAGTCGACACCACCACCGGTCATTTGTACGATGTGGTCGACCAAGTTTTCACAGTCTGCAGGGTTCACGAAATCGGTCATACCGAAGTGGCGCCCCAGGGCTTCGCGCTCGGGATTTAAGTCCACGCCAATAATACGGGTTGCGCCGACCATTTTGGCGCCCTGAATCACATTAAGACCAATGCCTCCTAGACCAAAAACGGCAACGGTCGATCCGGGCTCGACTTTCATGGTGAAAGCGACGGCACCAATACCCGTGGTGACACCGCAGCCGATGTAGCAAATTTTGTCGAAGGGTGCGTCTTCGCGTACTTTCGCTAAGGCAATTTCAGGTAGTACGGTGTAATTCGAAAACGTTGAGCACCCCATGTAGTGCAAAATGGGTGTGCCATCTAAGCTAAAGCGGCTGGTGCCATCAGGCATAACGCCCTGGCCTTGTGTCGCACGAATGGCTTGGCACAGGTTGGTTTTGGGGTGAAGGCAAAAATCGCACTCTCGGCACTCGGGGGTGTACAAGGGTATAACATGGTCGCCGGGCTTTAATGAGGTAACGCCAGCGCCCACTTCGCGTACAATGCCTGCGCCTTCGTGACCTAATATGGCTGGGAAAGCCCCCTCTGGGTCGTCACCCGACAGTGTAAAGGCATCGGTGTGGCACACCCCGGTGGCTTTGATCTCGACCAAGACTTCGCCCGCTTTAGGGCCTGTGAGGTCGACCTCGCAAATTTCAAGCGGGGCTCCGGCTTTGAAGGCGACGGCGGCTTGGGTTTTCATGCGTTCTCCTACGTTAAGCTTTTGAATAAGTGTGCTGGAAAATTGGGTATAAAAAAAGGGGGCCTAGGGCCCCCTTCAGGTTTATGCGTCAAGCATGATTACATGCGGTAGTTGAAACCACCGTAGAAGTAACCGCCTTCAGGCATATCCCACGCCATATCGAAGCCATGTGAGAAAGAGTCGAAAGTCTTTGGAGGTTCAGTGCCAAAGATGTTACGACCGCCAACGAATACGTTCATGTTTTCGTTGATCTCATAGCTGATCTGTACATCGTGGTAAGTGGTTTGCTCCATTTCCTCTACGCCGTCATAGCCGAAGTTGTTAGGCTGATTCGGGTTAGAGCAAGGTGCGTCAGCGATGTAATAGACTGATATCCAGCAATCTTCTTTCATGTCATCAAGGAAGCGCATGTTCCAAGTAACACTCCAAGCATCGTACATCCAATCTACAGTAGCGTTTGCTCTCCAACGGAAGTCCGCTGAACCGTCATACCAGCCGAAAGACTCGGAAGGCGTGCTGGTTGAGCTTTGTGCATACTCGTCTTTGGTGTAGTAAGTCGCATCGAAGCTGAACCGGAAGTTGCCCATTCCGTCAGTATCCATCAGGTACACGGCGCTCATGTCTACACCTTCAACAGTGTTGACAGCGGCGTTAGTGCTGGTGGTACGCACGGTTTCAATTGACCCGTCACCTTTACGAGTGATTAGCGCGCAGAACGCATCATCCTGCTGGGCTCCGTCCAAGTAACAACGGTTCAATACTGTTGAAGCACCCAAAGTCACGATTACATCGGTTAACTCGATCGACCAGAAGTCGACGGCAACGCTCAGACCTTCTACGTAGCTTGGGGTGTACACTAGACCAACAGTGTAGTTTTCGCCTTCTTCTGGGAGCAGATCAGGGGCACCACCGACCAGTGAGCGAAGCTGCGTCGTTGGCTGCTGAGCACCGCCAGCGGGCGCACCGGCCGCTAAGCAGCGCGCCTGCACTGTCGCACTTTGATTGTCAAAGTTGTTTTGGTTACAGGGATCTTGTACCGATGGGAAGCTTTCGCCACCACCACTGTACAGGTCACCTACTGAGGGAGCACGGAACGTCTCGCCCATGGTGGCGCGTACTAGCAGATCATCAATCGGACGCCATTTCAGACCAATCTCGTAAGTAGATGGGCTGCCAGGGTCGTTTGATGTATTGATCCCGCCAACTAAACCGCTTGCCTCGTAGTCTGACTTGCGGCCAGAGACTGTAAGCTCGAGCTCTTTAGCGAAAGGCGCGTCAGCTAACAGAGGAAAGTTAACCTCGACGAACATTTCGGTAACCGACGTTTCACCTTTAGTTGGTTCGCGGAAGTTAGACGATGAGCCGCCACTTGAGATCAGGGCGTCTGGCGTGTCGTAGTACTCGTTAGAGCGTTTCTCGATACCTGCTGCAAAGTAAACGTCACCTGCAGGCATAGAGAACAATGGCCCAGAAACTTCAGCCCAGTAGTCATGGCTCTCATAGCCTTGGTTCTGAACGCCGTCATAGCTTACGTAATTAACCATAGCATCGTATTGCGCTTGAGTGATTACACCGTTGCTCAAGCCTAAATCAGGACCGCCGAAGATGTTGAATGGGGTACACCCTGAAATAGGTGCTGTTGGGGTTCCACAAACCAAATCGCCAGCGGCATTTCGGAATGATGGGCCTAAGCCGTTCGCTAGGTTGAACAGGTTGATAAAGTTAAAGATCTGAGAATCGTACTGCGCGTCGTTGTACTGATAACCAACGGCCCAGTTGTACTCGTTATCTGCTAGCTCGAATGATCCTTCTAGTCCTAGACGAATGCCTAAGATGTCGTAGTCGTAGTCATAGGTACGAGGGCCAGCGAATACCGACCGAAGGCCGATTTGTGTTAAATCTTGACCAAACGGGTTGAAGACGTTGTCCGCAGAGGTGGTGATATCCCACTGTGGTCCAGATACACCAATAGTCAATGGAACCTCAGCGATCTGTTGCACAGATTTACGCTTAGAGTACGTCGCTTGTACGTAGCCGGTTAGGCTGTCGGTGAAGTCAAACGTTGAACGAGCGTATGCCGAGGTGCGATCCAGGGGCAACTGTAAATAGTTGATTGGGGCATAGTTGTAGCGCGCTGCGTTGTTCCATGGCTCGAAATCAGCTGCGTCTGTACCTGGTCTTCCCGGGATTAAGGTCGCGTTGACGTCAAAGTAACGGCCATACTCGGGGTAAGACGACCCACAAATAAAGCTGTTTGCGGGGACACCAGAGCCGGGGAAGTTTTTGCAGCCCCAGTAAGGAACGCTTGAGCGTTTGCGGTCGCCAGCCAAAATTTCGCCTTGAGAAGCGTAGCTTAAATTCAGTACGGTGTTGCTGCGGTCGGACGAAGTACCCCAAGTCATGCTGATGGTGTCTTGCGCGCCATCTCCCGCTTCGTATTCGCCCGTCATCATGCGCAAGTCAAAACCTTCAAAATCTTTTCTGGTAATGAAGTTGATTACGCCCGCGATCGCGTCAGAGCCGTAAATAGACGATGCGCCGTCTTTCAAAATCTCTACGCGCTCAATGATCGCTTGGGGAACAGTGTTCATGTCTACAACGCCGTCCGCGTTGGTAACCCAACGACGCCCGTCTAACAGCACTAATGTGCGGCCAGCGCCAAGGTTGCGTAGCGAAATTTCGTTCGATCCGTCCCCACCGTTGGTGGAGGTGGACACTGGGCGAATACCGGTACCGTCCGATGACGTGATGTTTTGCAGTACGTCACCAATGTTGTTCAAACCGGTTTTGGCAATAGTGTCAGCTGAGATAATTTCAAGAGGCTTAACGCTATCCAAGTTCGAGCGCTTGATGCGTGAACCAGTAACAACTACCTCTTCAACTTCTTTTGCTTCCTCTTCTTCATCCTGAGCATAGCTATAACCACCCGACAGCAAAAGCGCGCCGGTGGTAATACCTAATGCAAAGCGAAGAGCTGTTCGCAAAGCTAAAGGTTTTGACATGTTTGTCTCCTTAACATTTCCCACAAAAGGGTTCATGTTGTCCCTGTTTTAGTTAGTTAGTGCAAGCCTAAGATTACTCTTAACTTACAACATGCCCTTTTTATCGCGTTCTCTGGGTGAAAGGAAGGGTTGATATAGGTAAAATTTCTATAATATTTCGAAAAGTTCCCGATAAAGGTAAAAAGTGTGCAGTATTCACATTTTCAAGACCTTATAGCCACAAGCCAGATTTTAGTTCACCATAAACCGTGCCTGAGATCGATAAGCGAGGCAGTTCAGAATACGTGATGAGTAAGGGGATAGATCAATGAGGAATAAGGTTTCAAAAAGCCCGTTGGTAGTTAATGTCTTTTTAGTAGTGTTGTGGGCAGCTGGTCTGTTGAGCCCAGGTTATGCGAACAATGCGGAGACCTTCGCCAAACATGCGTTATATCAAAATGTTGTCTTGTCACCTGATGGGGAGCACTTAGCGGTGCGCTTGTATTACCAAGACGAACCTGCGTTAGCCGTCATTAATTTGCAGACCAAGCAACCGATATCATTAATCGAATTTACGAGGGATCGCGAGCCTGCGGCGTTTCGGTGGGCAAATAACGAGCGGTTGATCGTTTCTCTGGCGACGCGCAGTGGTTCTTTGGAGCAGCCTCTATTTACGGGCGAGTTATTCGCCATAAATAAAGACGGTAAGCGGGGAGTTAACATATTCGGTTATCGAGCCGAAGAGCCTCGTTACGGATCGGGTACGATGCTTGCGGCGGTAGACGACAAAAATATCCTAGTGCAAGTTCAACCTTGGGGTCGGGCGGGTATGGATAAGCTGACAGAGGTCGTAAAGGTCAACACCTATAACGGGCGAACTCGCAAGGTAATACGCTCAGATTTACGGGGCGCCAGTTTTTTGCTCGATCGCGATAAAGAACCGCGGTTTGCTATAGGGGCGGATAATAATGCAGATACCGTGATCTCAATAAAGGAAAAAGGCAAACTCGACTGGAAAGAATTCGAATCACCATTCATCGAAGATTCCATTCCAATTTCGTTCGACAGCAGTAATGAAGTCGTGTACGTATTAGGTGCCACGAAGAACGATAAATCGATCTCAGGTTTGTATCGTTTCAATCTCAAGACGCGAGAGTACGAAAAGCTCTATCACAATGGTGTTAGCGATGTGGTTGGCGCGTCCATCGACAGCGACGGCGATTTAATAGGCGTTACAACGTCTACTACGTATCCTGAGTTTCACGTCCTTGATGCGGACAATTCTCTCGCGGGTGTTGTTAGTTCGCTGGTGAGTAGCTTTGCTGATTACAACGTCTCAATTACCTCCATTTCTGAAGACAATAAGCGGATGGTTGCCGTCGTGTCGTCACCCGTTAAGACACCAGAGTATTATTTATATGATGCGAAGAAGGGAAGCGTAGAATTCTTGTTCGATGTGTTTCCATGGATAGACGATACGGCGTTGTCTCAGTCGGATGCGTTCAAAGTTGAGGCCCGAGATGGGTTAACCCTTTACGGCTATATTACGTTACCGAAAGGTGCAGAAAAGCCGCCCTTGATCGTGATGCCACATGGTGGCCCTCACGCTCGCGATTACTGGGGTTTTGACCCATCGGTTCAGTTCTTGGCTAATGCCGGATACGCGGTCCTTCAAGTAAATTTCCGAGGCTCTACAGGTTATGGCAAGAACTTTATGGAGGCGGGTTATGGTGAGTGGGGTCGCAAAACACAGGAAGACATTATAGACGCGACGCGCTGGGCGATTAACCAAGGCCTTGTCGATGGCGATCGTGTTGCTATATTCGGCGCGAGCTTTGGTGGCTACTCCGCGCTACAAGCGCCAATTGTTGAACCGGGCCTGTTCAAAGCCGCTATCGGTTATGTCGGTGTGTACGATCTTGACATGCTTTACACCACTGGTGATATTGAAACGACGCGTTGGGGTGATGCCTATTTGGATAAAACGTTGCCAAAAACCGAAGAGCAGCGACGCGCGCAATCGCCTGTCCATAATCTGGAAAAATTGGATTTGCCACTCTTCATTGTCCACGGCGTCGACGACCCTAGAGCCGCCTTCGAGCACGCCGAAGCTCTGCGCGATGCATTGGATTACATTAATTATCCCTTCGAGTGGCTGGCAAAAGACGGGGAAGGCCACGGGTTCTACGACGTGGATAACCGTACTGAGCTAAACAACAAGGTGCTGGCGTTTCTTGAAAAACACCTTAACTAAGTTTATTGATGTCTAAGAAAGGGCCTGAGGGCCCTTTTTGATGGACAGGCATAAGTCCTTTATTTTATGGGCGAAGACGCGTTTTGAGCGCTAACTTACGGTCGGTGCGTAAAGGTGTAATTCCTGCAATTCAGCCCGCGCCGCGCAACCTCCATCTCGACATCGGGAGTGGGCAAGTAACCTTTGTCTGGATAGGCCGCGTCGCACAATACTTTATTCGAGACTGCAGCGAGATCGTTGGGCTCCAAATTGGCGGTGTGGGCGGGGTGCCCGGCACAGCCGGTAATGCCAGAGATACATACGCTTAATAATAAAGAGGCGGGGATTAACTTCATACGAGGGACCTGACCTTCGGGCTCAGTTTGTCTTTAAGGCTGTAGAATAACATGCCAGCCACCAAACTTGGCCATCTAAGCAGTGGCCCTCCCGGGAAGCTCTTTATTGGAATTTTTCCAAATTGCGCAAAGTCCTCGGTCTGCCCCGCAATAGCTTTCGCCATTAATTTACCCGCCAGCGTGCCAATAGATATACCGTGACCCGAAAAACCTTGGGCATAATAGATTTGCTGTTTAATGTGGCCTACGTGTGGCAGGCGGTTGCGCGTAATGGCGAGCGTGCCACCCCACCCGTGCGTAATCTGCGTTTGGGTTAGCTGTGGGTACCGACTGAGCAGATGCGGTCTGACAAAAGCTTTAATGTTGTCGGGGAAGCGTCTCGAATAGGTCTCACCGCCTCCAAACAAAAGGCGCTTATCTGCCGAAAGCTTCCAATAGTTGACGATAAACTGTGAATCGGCAATGGCTAAGTCTGAGCGAGTGATTGAGCGAGCCAGCTCTTCGGATAGCGGTTCTGTGGCGATCATGTAGTTGTTGATGGGCATGATCTTGCTGGCAAGGCGGGGCTCTAATTGATCGATATAGGCGTTGCAAGCGAGCACGACTTTATTTGCACAAACAGTGCCATGCTCGGTGTAAATCTTGACGGTATCGGAATCCTGTTGGATGCGAGTGACTTGCGTGTGCTCGGAGATCTCACAGCCTAATGTCTCGGCGGATTTAGCCAGGCCGTGCACGTACTTGAGTGGGTGCAGGTGCTTGGCGTTGGAGTCGAGCACACCGTCAATTAGGCCATGTGCCTCGGTCTCTTGCTGAAGCTCCTGAGGGCTGAGATAGCGGGCGCCGCTGTAGTCATAGACGCTGTGTAAATGGTCGACTTCACGCTGTAAATCGGCGGTCAGCTTGGGGTTCGCAGATGCGAACAAATTACCGGTTTTAAGCTCGCATTCGATCTCAAATCGACAAATTAACTCGCTGACCAAATTTACCGCCTCTAAGCCAAGCTGCCACAAAGCTTTTGCATGCTCTAAACCCAGCCAGCGCTCTAAAATCAGCTGACCGCGCCGTTGTCCTATACCCACATGGCCACCATTGCGGCCGGAGGCGCCATAACCTATGGTTTTCGCTTCTAGCACCACCACGTTTAACCCAAGGTCTCGCAGTGCGATCGCGGCCGATAGGCCGGTAAGTCCAGCGCCTATGACGCAGACATCGGTGTGGTGGTCGCCACTTAAGCGGGGGCGCTCTGTTTGCTTTGGGCTCGAAGCTTGATACCAAGACTGTGGATCGAAAGAATTCAAGAGACAGTAATTTTTTGCAATTTTGGTCAGTGTACCCTAGGGTGGTCCAGCTAGGTAGTTATCCGTTTTTTTTGTAGACAAAACACAAGTTGCTATTATCGGCCGCGGTGACTTCGTGATTCGCGAGGAGGGCATGAAAACCCTTGCTATTTCACTAAAGCAGGTCAAAATCCGCCTATGGATACCGAGCTATTGCGCACCTTTTTAGAAGTCAAAGCCACTCGACATTTTGGTCGAGCGGCCGATAACCTATTCATTACTCAGGCGGCAGTCAGTGCACGTATTAAGCAGCTAGAATCCTACTTCGGCGCCCCTTTATTTCATCGCGATCGTAACAATATTCAGTTAACCCCCGAAGGTGAGCGTTTGGTGCCACACGCGGAATCGATATTGGTTTCTTTACTGCGAGCCAGACAGGATTTTGCGCTGCGGGAGGGCGGTGATTTGCGTTTGAGCGTCGGTATTCGCCAAGGGCTCTGGTGCGATACCCTGCAGTCGTGCTTTGACCAATTTCACGATGAAATAGGGGATTTGAAGCTGCACGTCGAGACCCTGTCGCAAGAAATGATCGCCAAAAAGTTGCGAGAGGGTGCGCTCGATACGGCTCTGGTGTTTGATACGCCGGCGGCCCCCGAGCTCGAGTCCCATCGCGTCGGCGATTTGCATTTGCGGCTATTTGCCCATCACAGCATCAAGAATTTGGCTGAAGCAGTGAGCACGCGTTACATATACTTGCAGTGGGGCACAGCTTTTTCACGCTTTCATGTTCGCCAAGTTGCTAAAGAGCCCTTTCCTTATTTACAGACCAATATGGTTGATGCGGCAATCGCCCAGGTTAAGCGCCAGCAAGGCGCCTGTTTCTTTCCTCAAGCCCTGCAATCGACCCTGCACGAGCAAGGTATCTGTCAGGTGCCAGAGGCGCCAGAATTTGATACGCCGCTGAATTTATTGGTGCACCCCTATATGCGTACCAGCCCCGTGGTGCATCGCCTTAAACATCAGCTGAGTAATTTGCGTCTGTAGGGTTCGTCGAATCGGAAACCTCGTGAATGACGTGTCGGTGGGATAAAGGGATATATCCCGCCGAGGGGGGGGCGTATGGGCGGGTGACGCTGTGTCTTTTAACTTGCCTTAAAGATCGTCGAAGCTTAAGTCGTAGTAGCCAATCTCTTCGCGTAAGCGACGCTCTTCTATACGCAGTTCGGCACGGCGTCGCTTTTCTGCAAGCTGCTGTTTTTCCGACAAATTGTTCAATGGCATGTCTATGTCATCGTCCATGCCCAGACCTTCGTCGTCAAAATCGTCGAGATCGTCGGTATCGTTGCTGTCGTCATGTTTTGCCATCTGTCACACTCCAACATTTGGTGGGCCAATTCCGCGCAATATCACTTACACCTTGACCCCTGTAAAACAAAAAATAATTAATTTTTCGATTAAATATTTTTATCGAAAGCAGCGACTTGTGTGGCTCCCAGCCCCTGTATTCGCCGTAAAATACTCATCGTCCGTGATGTGACACAAGCCGCTGCTTGCTTGTAAAGCTTGCAGGTGCCGTGCCAACATTTGGATGCCATCGGCCGGAATTCATAAGCCTATGTTTTTATTGAGAATTTAATGATTTTTGAGATCTTCAGCTGATTTGGATTTGGGCTTGTTTGCTATCCAATCCGGCGCGCAAAGGAGTTCGGACACGTCCGCGGACACGTCCTGCTAGCGGCGAAATAGCTTTACGATAGCATCTGCTATGGTCTCGGGTTTGGCTGAATCACCGCAATCGATGGTGATATCTGCCCACGCGCAATACAGCGGGTGCCGCTGCTGATAAAGCTCTTCGTAGCTCGTATTCTGACTTTTCGCCATACCGCGGGGTGCGTCTTGCGCGACCCGATCTTGCAAAGTTAAAAGCGGGACGTCGAGAAACACTAGAGGTCCCAGCGCTTTCAGCTTTGTCATCAGTGGCTGGCTATAAATAACACTACCACCCGTTGCAATCACTTCACCTTGGAAATCGATGTCTAATAACAGCGATTCTTCCAGCGCTCTGAAGTAATCTAGACCTTTGGTGTCCATGATGGTTTGGAGAGTGGCGTTCTCGCGGCGTTCAAGGTCATCATCGGTATCGTGAAATCTGAGTTTGAGAGCTTTCGCCAAATAACGACCTACACTCGATTTGCCAGCTCCGGGCATGCCGATCAAAGTGACGCAGTTCGCTTCTGTATTTGTGACGTTGCTCATTGATTTAAATGCCCTACAATAAGCCCCATATTGTAAGGCGTATATCGCCAACCGATAAGTCCTTTACCTTGCTCTCTGGCTTGTGGCTGATTAGTCTGCGTGAGCCATAACTTCAGGAACTTACCATGAGCTTAAAAAGCGTCCCTCTAGAATCATTACATCAAACCTTAGGTGCCAAACTTGTGCCTTTTGCTGGCTACAATATGCCTGTTCAGTACCCAACTGGAATTATCAAAGAACATTTGCATACGCGCACAGCGGCTGGCTTGTTTGACGTGTCGCATATGGGGCAGGTTGTCGTTAGTGGGGAAGGGGTTGTGTCTGCGCTTGAAGCCTTAATGCCGGCTGATCTGGAGGGTCTGGCTGTGAACGCCCAAACCTATTCGCTGCTGACCAACGAAGCGGGCGGAGTCATTGATGATTTGATTGTGACACGCTGGGCTGCGGATCAATTCATGCTGGTGATTAATGCCGGCTGCAAAGACAAAGATCTTGAGCATTTGCGCTCGCATTTGGCGAGTGTGAATTTAGAGGTGCTTAGCCAGCATTCGCTTTTAGCCTTGCAGGGCCCCAAAGCGCGAGCGGTCATGAATGACTTGCTGCCAGAAACCCAGAACTTGGTATTCATGACAGGCACGTGGGCACAATTTGAGGGCGAGCAAGTGTATGTCACGTGCTCGGGCTACACTGGTGAAGACGGCTTTGAAATATCGGTCCCAAACTCGCATGTCGAGGCCTTAGCGCAAAAACTTTTGGCGCACGCAGATGTGCTGCCCATTGGCCTTGGGGCTCGTGATTCGTTGCGTTTAGAGGCGGGCTTGTGTCTTTATGGGCACGAACTTGAAGAAAACATATCACCCATTCAAGCTGGTTTAAAATGGGCTATCGCCAAAGCTCGCCGACACGAGGGTGCGCGTGCTGGCGGTTACTTGGGCAGTGCTATTATCGAGGCGCAGTGGGCCGAGGGTACTGACACAGTCAGAGTGGGTCTGAAAGTATTGGGTAAACGCCCAGTGCGTGAAGGCGCAGTCGTCTTTGATGCACAACAACAGCAGGTCGGCACGGTGTGTTCCGGTGGCTTCGGTGCGACTCTGGAGCAGCCCGTGGCTATGGCTTATGTGAACGCTGATCAGGCGGCGCTCGGTACCCATTTGTTCGCGGATGTTCGGGGTAAATTGGTGGAGGTCGAAGTCGCCAAAACACCTTTTGTCGCACAGCGCTATTTCCGCGGTTGAGCGCATATAAAACAACAATAAGGAAACACCATGACACAGATACTTTACCGCAGCGCATTTGAGCTCGCCAAAGACATCAAGGCCGGTACTCTGTCGTCAGAGCGCGTGCTTGATTTTTATCTCGATAGAATCCAGCGCTTTAATCCTGCTTTGAATGCAGTGGTTGCGATGGATATCGATGCAGCTCGAGCGCGCGCTAAAGCCGCGGATCTAGCCGCCGGGCGCGGTGAAGATTGGGGGCCTCTGCATGGTGTGCCTATTACGGTAAAAGATGCGCTGGCCACTCAGGGTTTAGTCACAGTGGGTGGCATACCCGCGCGCGCTGGCCAAGTGCCCGAGACCGACGCGGTCAGCGTTGCGAGATATCGTGCCGCAGGCGCCATCATTGTGGGTAAAACCAATGTGCCCTTTATGAGTGCCGACTTGCAAAGCTATAACGAGGTGTACGGTGTGACCAACAACCCGTGGAACGTCGAACGCACGTGTGGAGGTTCCTCGGGCGGCGCCGCGGCGGCGCTGGCGGCGGGGCTGTCGGCTCTAGAGGTCGGCAGTGACATCGGCGGTTCTATTCGAACGCCCGCGCACTTCAACGGCATCTTTGGTCACAAGCCCTCGTATGGCATCGTGTCACAGCAGGGCCATATCCCACCGGGTCAAACAGTGATTACCGAGTCTGATTTGTCGGTAGTGGGCCCACTGGGCGTGTGTGCAGCGGACGTGGCCCAAGCTCTTGATGTGTTGTTGGGCCCTGGCTCTTTAGATAGTAAAGCTTGGCGTGTGGATCTTCCGCCACCGCGCTTTCAATCCATTGGTGACCTGCGTGTCGCGGTCTGGGCAGACGACGAGTTTTGCCCGGTGGATGAGGACATTCGTGACGCAATTGTAGCCGCGGGCCGCTCACTAGAAGCCGCGGGCGCCAGTGTCGATTTTGAAGCACGCCCCAAATTTGATCTGGCCGAGAATCATCGCACCTACCTACGCTTGATGATGTCGGTCATGGGTGCCGGTATGCCGCAGTCAGTATTTGATATGGCACAAAAAGTGGCTGCCTCGGCCGATCCAAACGATCACTCCGATAGCTTAGAGCAAATGCGTGGCATTGCTATGAGTCATCGCGATTGGGCCAAGGCCTCAGAGCAGCGCCTGAAAAATCGCGCCGAGTGGGAGCGATTCTTCGAGCAATACGACGTTGTATTGTGCCCCTGTGCTCCTGCGACAGCGTTCGCGCATGATCACACGCCCGACATGTCGGCTCGTCACCTTACCATTAACGGCGAGCAGCGGCCCTACACCGATATGATGCGTTGGGCTGGCGTGACCTTGAATGCAGGCTTGCCAGCCTCGGTAGCGCCGGTCGGTATGAGCCGCGACGGCTTACCCATTGGTGTGCAAATTGCGGGCGCCTATCTAGAAGATAAAACCACGCTGGCGGTGGCTGCATTGCTGGAGCAGCACCACCAAGGTTTTGTTCCGCCCCCGGGTTACGCCCACTAAACTGCGACCCATGTGTGGCTAACGAGTACTTGGTCGCCGTTGTAAACGGTGGCTTTGTACTCACTGCCCGCTTCCACTGGGCCAACGCCTGCTGGCGTCCCGGTCATTATGATGTCCTGGTCGCACAGCGTCATAAAATGATTCAGCTCGTTCAATATGACCTGTGGTGGATACAGCATCATGCTGACGTGCCCTTGTTGCCTGAGTTCGCCGTTTACGTGTAGGGTCAAGTGTAGATCGTCCAAGCTGTCAGGTGCCGTTACGAAATCACTGATCACGGCAGCCCCATCAAACGCTTTAGCCCGCTCCCATGGTAGCCCATGTTTCTTCAGACCGGTTTGTGTTTCCCGTTTGGTTAAGTCAAAGCCTACAGCAAGCCCCTGTACCTGCCCGCCGTGCATTAGCAAGCAAATTTCAGTTTCGTAGTGCAGTGTCTCACCTAAGGTCGCGTGTAGGGTATCGCTTAATGCGGTTGGTGGTTTGAGGAACACCGTCATGTCGTCGGGCTTTAATCCGCCCATTTCTTCTATGTGGGCGGCGTAGTTTTTGCCAATGCACACAATTTTCGTGGGGTGTATTGGGGTGTTATGGAAAGTTGGCATAACGAAATTCTTAGAGAGCTTAGGCGCAATTATACGCCTAAGTTAGAAGTCTTTCACTAGCCCCGATCGTAGCGACGTTTACCCGCAGGAGCCCGTAGCGGCGCGCTGCTCGTGACACTGTAGTCGCGTGATAGGACGGTTGATACGTAGC
>Ga0209137_1002073_pt1 | contig 18089 bp, 19 predicted proteins | sample SaaInl5LU_22_DNA_FD_184642 | JGI IMG/M metagenome (GOLD analysis project Ga0209137, IMG submission 184642) | Marine microbial communities from expanding oxygen minimum zones in the Saanich Inlet - ESP_105LU_22_DNA (SPAdes) (version 2) | ecosystem: Environmental > Aquatic > Marine > Intertidal... | reverse complement strand
GTTCAATAAAGGTGATTGCGTATTCGTATTGACATAAGTAAGTAGTCCATTTATCTTGATCTTGGAACCCTTTTTCCATATAACTTTCTAATAAAGGTAACAATTCTGCACAAGAAATCATGGAAGTATAGTTATATGTACTGTTTTCCCATTTATTGCGATGTGTCTCGAAATAATGGACGGCGTTCTTATTATACCCTAAATAATACCACGCATCGTCTTGGTCTTCGTTTGTATCATCAAATAAAAGATGTTCGTACTTTTCAATTAAATGCATATGATGACTATATTGACACATATATGCATATAAAATATTGATGTCTTCTTTTTTTTCTTTGAAACCATTCTCGAAATACTCTTCTACTAATTTCATTACTTTTGGGTTAGTATTTTTTATTGCAAATTCCCAATCTATATGGTTTCCACAACCTTCATTTTTTACAATATCTATCAATAATCCAACAATTTCACCTAAATGATATTGACATTCAACTGGTTTTTCAATTCGACTGACACCACAATTCATCATATGAAAAATATGTAAGCGATTTTCAAATAAAAACCCAGTTTTGGGATTACGCCAAATATTTTCCCAAAAGTAATTATAAGAATAATAGTATTTGCTTTCTGGATCGAAATTTCGCCACCAATCTGCTACCCAATCAAGCATTTTATATTCATAAATATCATCACGTATAGTCAAGGCGTCTAGTAGAAATAACATGTAATGGTGATGGGGATCTTTATAATCTTCTTCTTGGGAATCATCTTCTTCTTGAGGGGTATCTTCTTCCAGGGGGTCATCTTCTTCTTGGGGGTCATCTTCTTCTTGGGGGTCATCGTCATTGTCACTTTCATTATCATCATATTCATAATCATACAAGATTGTAAAAGAATCGATTTTTTTCTTCTGTAAAGAATGATTTTTAAACCAATTTATGTAATCTTTGGCTTCATTTTGTCCAGCTTTAAGAGCATTGTAATACACATTGGATTCCATTGTAGGATACACATTGTAGGATAAAAGTATTTAAGTTTGTTTATAAAAATTTTATTCCAGATAAAGAAAGAAGAGAAACCAAAATTTATGAATTATTACGCCATGCATCAATGCAAATATCTCGCAATGACTTTTCGGTTTTCCAATTGATTTTTTCATAGGTATATTCATGATTACAATAAGATGTCTGAACATCACCTTGTCTTCGGTCACTAAACACTATCGGTATTTTTACATGATTGACTTCTTCAAATGTTTTCACAATACGGAGCACTGTTGTAGGCATACCCGTTCCTAAATTAAAAGCATGGTGTTTTCCTTGGAGTTGAGACAATTTATTCAATACTGCAACATGTCCTTTGGCCAAATCTACAACATGAATGAAATCTCGTTCGCAAGTTCCATCTACAGTAGAATAATCTCGACCGAAAATAGTGAGTGCATCATATTCTGGGCCAAAGTAGAGCTCCGTGTTATTTTGCATGGCTACTTTTACCAAGTAAGGCATTAAATTTGCGGGTGTTCCTTTTATATTTTCACCCAATAGTCCAGAACTATGCGCACCTACTGGGTTAAAATAGCGTAAGCAAATGGTAGTCAATCCTGTCTTTGAGACATCTGCTAATATTTGTTCTATCATGTATTTCGTATGTCCATAGGGATTGGTAATACCGATTCCAATTTGATCACTTTCACAAAAGGGGGATTTTGCACTTCCATATACAGTAGCGGATGACGAAAATATAAAATGATTGACATGGTATTCTTTACACATAAATAGTAAATTGAGGGTTCCGGTGATATTTTTATGATAATATTCCAAGGGATATTCAATGGATTCTGATACTGATTTCAAAGAAGCAAAATGAATAATAGCATCAATCTTGTATTTATCAAACACTTCGACTCGAAGAGCAGGTTTATCTACAATATCAAGTTCAATATATACCAATTTTTTCTCAAAAGAGCCACATAAAGTTTTAATTTTATCGAAAACGTCTTTTGTTGTGTTTTGTAGATTATCTACAATAATAATTTGATCATAATTGGATTGAACCAGTTCTACAACAGTATGCGAACCAATATAACCCAACCCTCCTGTAACTAAAATAGACATGGTTTATAGTATCTAATCAATTATCTATCTATGTTGATTAAATATAACTACATAGTTTCTATTCCAGGTCATTTATATAATGGTAACTAATTAAGGTACATTATTTATCATTTCTCTCGAAATCACTTTTTCCTAAAGTGTTTTGATTTTCAAAAATAAAAAAGATCATTCAAAAATCATTCTAAACTTTTTTGAACACAACCAAGATACTTTAGGAAAACTTTCCTAAAATGGTATTCGATATAAAAAGACCTTAAATTAAAATACCATAACTTCAATTTATCTCCAAATCATTTTTTACAAAAGTATTTCATTTTTTGAAAAAGAAAAAGGATCATCAAAAATGCCTAAAGTTTTCTTGGAACCCAAATCAAAATCCTTTTAGCATGATTCTCATGTATCAATAATTGGTACTTTAATTAATGACATTTTCATAAAATACTCTTTTTACAAAAGTATTTCATTTTTTTGAAAAAGAAAAAGGATCATCAAAAATGCCTAAAGTTTTCCGATGACGAAAATATCCAAAAATAGATTTAGGATCATCGAAAAACAGATGGTCCTAAATAATGTGTTAATTAAAACACCCTATTTTCTACAACAATCATAAACGTAGAAGCCAATACTATTTACGATTATACCCCGTGTAGCACAAAGGCCGAATCCTTTCCATAGACTCCCAATTTGGATAGCTTGATGTACAGTGATATTTTGGCTAGTTTGTCTATTTTTGATTACATCGATGGGATATGTAAATAACCAATTGAGGAAACCAGCAATACCACCGGAAATGAAAGGAGAGATGTTCTTGTCTCGTAAATGATAGTAAGAACCCAAATAGATTGAAACGGCTACACTTTCTCTACAGCAAGTCATAGAGAATCCGTGTGTGGAAAAAATACTATTCCAATACAAAGGTTGATTCATTTGTCGTTTGATTTTTCCTACTTCAAAAGCAAATACCAAAGGAGAAGTAATCAGTCCTGTACAAAAGCCATTGCTGTAGTAGTAAAATTGATTCGATTTTGCATTATTTTTTGGAATCAAGTAATTGGAGAGAAAAGCGTTCAATTGAAAGGTAGTACCATTCAGTATCATGGCTAATGCAGTAGGATAGGTAAAACCGCGATAATATTGCCGAAATTGGGTTTTTACAGTAGGACCAAGATCAATGTGTTTCATGTTTTGAACATATATTTTGAGAGTATCAAAAGGATGTCCTATAATATTTTGAGCTAGTCCAGAAATACAACCAGCATAAAATTCAACTCGTGGATCCATTATTGCAAATGATGTTTTCTTGTACAATAAAACACTTGATTCGTTTTAAGTGATTTTTGTTTCATAAATTTGCTGAATAAAAAAATCAGGAAATTTAGGTATTTGGGTTTTAATCCGTTTTCTCAACAGGAAGAAAATGATGATTCACGAATTTTTGCATGGTAAAATAAGTCAATTGTTGAGTTCTAGCAGATTCACCAAATAATTTGTACAAGGTTTCATCGGGTTGAATCTGTTTTTTATTAGTCTGGTTTTGTAATTTATTATCTTTAATATATTGAATCAATGCTCTAGTTACTGTAGTACGCGATACTTTTGTATTTTCAGGAACATGTAAGAATTTACACATATCGCTGGAAACAGGAGTTGGACGTGCAAACCCACATGGCTTACGAGGAGGTTTTGTTTTTACTGGTTTATTCAATTTTTGTCTGACTTTTTGCAACATTTTCGCCAAAGATTTTTGCCTACTTTTCATTTCATCATAAATCGACTTAATATTGGCTAAATCTTTATTTTGTTCTTCGAGTTGCAATTCGATTTTATCTACAATCGACAGTTTTGCCTTTGGTTGATCACTTTCTGTATGTGGAATATCAGTGTTTTCCATAATTGTATTTATAAATCGGTTTATTCTATAACCTCCAATATAGAGGGAGTATTTATATTGTTTTTATTCTAATAAATATCATTATATTCTGGATTGAACAAAACATATATGCATGTTTCGATACAAGTATAAAATGTCAAGAACCCCATTATTAAATGGAATATATTCATGGTACAACGTATGGTTATTTCTTTAGGATTTACACATTGTACATATTGCTTACAATAAAGACAGGTTGAACGTTTTTCATACCAGTTCATTATACATGCACCATGTACTGGTACAATACATTTACATGATTTTCTTACAAATAAATCCATAAAATTATAAGTATAATAGACATGGTCAAAACAGATAGCACATTGTTTTACTGGTTTATTGCACATTGTCATTATATTATCATCAGTTATAAAAAACAAATATTTAGTATTTATTTGTTTTTTCTTTTTTGTTTTTTTATGATTTTCTTTTTATTTTCGTAAAATGTTGAAACTAAGTTTAATTATCTGTAGTAGCAACAGCAGCAGTAGAAGGTGTATTCTTTCTATCCTTTTTACGGGTGACCTTTGTGAATTCTTCATCGCCCTTTTCTCTTGTGTATCTTTCCTTTTTCTGTTGTGTTTTGTACTGTTGTCTAGTTTCACACATCAACTTACCACCCTGAATACCGGTGATGTTACTGGCTTGGAACTTATGGTTTGTGTTTGTCGAATCTGCTAATTCAAATTCAACATATTCTCCCTGGATCAGGTATTTGTACTGGGTGTTATCAACCTTGACTGTACTATAATGAGCAAACACATCGATCTCCTCGTTTGCATCATTTTTCATTGTAATAAAACCATATCCTGCTTTGGAATTAAACCATTTTACTTGTCCTATTTCACGTTTTGCTGTTTTTGTTTCGGTGCTCATAGTTCTTCTGTTTTTTTGGGGGGATTGCTTTTGACTAACTTATATACTGGGTGTTATACCTATAATCAACCAATTTTATTTATATTGTTTTTCAAAATGTTATATAAAATATCTTTATAAATATATAACAACTGAGTAATATATGGAATTAGTAACGAAGAATAGAACCAATTTAGTAATATTTGTTTTAATCCTTTTTTTCGGTGTTTTAGTGTGTGTTTTTTGTCAAAAACGTGTGCAAGAACACTTCAATGTCGGTATAGATACCGAAAAGCAAGATATTCGTAACCAAGGTACTTCGCTTTATTTACGAAATGCAAATTCATTCGATGTAGAAAGTACAGACATTCGTGATCAATATTCTCTTTTACCACAAAACTCATCTATAACATTATTAGATGGATCCAAACAAAATCAGTGTCGTCACTACTGTGAGAATAAAGTCGATTGTTATATTAATGGTAAATATATATGTGAAACTGAAAAAGAAGAAAATATAGGCGATAATTGTGTTTGTAAAGTTCCTGGAAATATAAGTATGGTAGAAGCATTTTCTGGTATTAATTCTGATTTCTACAGCATTTTCAATACTTCTACAATACCTACATGGACATACCCATTATCGGTTGGAACAAATGGACAAGGAAATTGGGTAGATGTATCTGAAACAAATAGTGCTAGTTTAGCCGATTTAGATATGGATGGTACAAATAATGATTTTTCAATTAGTGCGCAATTAAAAATGGCTCCAGGTACAAATTTACCAAATCGAATGTCTATTTTACTTGATTATTCCAAAAATAATTTTCGATTAGTTGTAGGATTAAACAACAGTGATCAGTATGGAACGAGAATAGCTGTACGTATCACCCGTACTGGTATTGGAGCAGCAGGAAATATAAATAAAATATCATTGAAAAATAGCAAATTTAATGTATTAGGAACGTTTTTAGTAATAAATTATGATAGTTCATTGGCGGATGAAGTTACAGATGGTGTTACAATGGAAGTAAAAGAATTATCAGGTACTAGTATTGCTTCAGTCAATGTAATAGAAAGAGTACATGATACTGTCTATGGAGGTGCTGTAAATGGTTTAACCACTAATACTATATCGGATCTAAAAATTAAGAGCGGTTTGTTTTTCAAACGAAAATTGCTGTCCAATGATATTTCTGTATTAACTCCCACTGATTTCAATTAAACTCATAAACATTTAAAATGGGACGTTTCAATTCTTAACTGATTGGTACAACCAAATTCGTACTAATACCTTATAATCTTTTTTTTAGATACCAATATATTATATAATATATATAGTACATGGAACCAATCAAACATATTGGAATAGTATCTTTAGCAATTGTATTTTTCTTATTATTATTAGTATATTATTACCGTGAAAGGTTTTATTCAATTGAACCATTTACCGGTGAATTAGATGCAAATGCAATTGATGCAAAAGCACTTATACCAATAAAAACAGACAATACAACATTAGACTATTATAAAAATAGATGGTCAAATAGTGCTTTAATCGCCAAAGAGATAAATGATCCGTATCATGAGAGTGGAGTTATTTATGATATGTCGTCTACTACAGAATTAACCAAAGATAATTTTGATTGGAAACAATATTACGAGAGTGTTAAACCCGGGTTTGCAAGACATAGTATTCCAAAATCTTTAGATACATGTTGGGATCATTATCTTCAATATGGGAAAAATGAAAATAGACCCAAGAAAAAGTTTTTCAACCTGAATTTAAAATCGATCAGAAGTTATTCTATGTCATATTGGATCTATTTAGATCAAATTAGTACAGTACCCCAAAGAATCATTTATTATTCTGACCGGTCGATTGATACCAAAACAGATGACCCTATTACGTATCCTCCATATTTAGCAGTTTATTTAGGAAGTTGGGTTTCCTCAATTGTATTACAACAAAAAACATCAAGAAATCACTATTCGGGAGTTTTTACAGGCCACTCTTGGTGGAAGGTTATAGAAGAATTCAAACTCACTTCTAATAGACCCTATTTTTGTACGATTGTATTCAATCAAAATAAAACAATATTTTACATGGATGGTAAATTAGTATATCAACATAGTCATACTGCACTACCAGTAGAATTAAATAAAAATAAACAAGATCAGGTGTTGATTGTTGGATCTCAAACAATAGATAATCATGCCGAATGGTATGAATATATACCAAAAGTATCTGGTCGTAAATCTTATGTACTCAAAGATGTACAATTTTATCAAGATCCGTTAAATGGTCTTCAAGTTGAGAGATTGTACAATGAATCCAAAATGAATGGAACGATTGAAGACGCGAGTAACGCCTTGAAAGCACTAAACGAAGGATTTCAATGCATGAATAATAATATGATGAATAATTATCGTATTGAAGGATTTGAAACTGTAAGTGATGACACTACTGTATCAGTACCGGAACAAATACGTACACAATCTGGAAACTACTTTAATTATTTTAGATATAAACCATCTTCATTCAGTTACAAAACCGATGATGCAAGTGCGAGTAGTAACGCAAATGATGTTGATAGTCTAATGGATATGATTCAAGCACAAGTAGAAACATCAAATAATACAAATAATATAAATAGTATTTTTCAAAGACTAGATACTAAGGATATTGTGAATTATGCTACAATTGATGGTGGTTTATTTAAAATACCAAATAATATAAAAATTAAATATTATGATTTTGCGAATTATGATTATAACATACCATTGCATAGTTATAACAACCGCGTAATATTCGATGGTACTGCTGCTAGTACATGCTTCTGGGTTCGAGGTGTTGATAAAAAAAAAGATACTACTAATACTAAATGGAGGATTCTTCTTCAATTTAAATTAGGACCACAGAAATTATTTGGTATTTATTCATGGGGTTATGGTTTGTTCTTTGTTATTCATACACCTACTTTTACCAATGTAAAATGGAGTTTTTTTCATTCTTTTCTAAGTAAAGATTGGAGTCATATAGCATGGACCATGTCCTCGCCAAACGACGAAGGATTATCTAAGTGGTCATTTTACATAAATGGAGTATTAAACCATACAAAAGATGATGGCTATGCTCCACCTTCCAATACTGATGATTATAATTATGAACAAGTGATTGGTTCAGGTATATATGACCATCAATCATCTCATTTACCAATAGGAGATTTACGTATTTATCAGGAAGAATTGTCTCAAGACCAAATTCATGCAATTATTAAATCTACTGCAATTGAATCTGGTACTGAATCGAATACATATAAAATCCCCGAAGTATTTCAAGTAAAAGGATACAAGCATACGAGAGAAGAAGCCGATTCAATATGCAGAAATAATGGCGCTACATTGGCTACAACCAAACAATTGGAATATGCTCAACAAAATGGCGCCGATTGGTGTTCTACTGGATGGGTTGCGGATACTGATGAAGATGGTCAAGATAGGGCTAAATACCCAATTAATACCCGTACAATTCAAGGTTGTGGTAACGGTCGTACTGGTATAATGACTTGGACACCTCCTTCAAAAAAAGCAGCAGTCAATTGTTATGGTATTAAACCAACAAATGGAAAAAATGGTGACCAAAATAATCACATTCATATGTGGGATGAAACTAGATGGAGTCGTTTTGATTAAACCCTTCACATGAATAACAGAAAAAACAATATAAAAATGCTATTATTATTTTTTCTATGAGCATATGAAAATATATGAATACCATCGAAAACCCGAAACCGAGAGATATAGTCATTGGACGTAAATATAAATTGTTACAGCGGTTTGGACAAGGACAGTTTTCTACAGTATGTCGCGGAGAATGTATTCGATCGAAAACACCAGTAGCCATAAAAATGGAAAAAAATACCGTAATGTATCCCTTATTAAAGCACGAAGTCAATATATTGCATTATTTAGAAAAACAAAAATGCGATTCAATCCCGCGAGTATTTTATTACGGATTCCAAGCTCCCTATATTTGTTTAGTCATGAGTTTTTATATTAACGGTTCCTTGAATTCATGGAAATCTCGATTGAATTTAGAAGAAATAAGTGAATGGTGGAATGTAGCCGTTTCTATTTTACAAAGCATTCATAAAGCAGGTATTGTACATCGCGATTTAAAACCCGCACATTTTATGCGTAACAAACATGGTGACTGGAATTTAATCGATTTTGGGATTGCTACTACTTATTTAGACGAAAACCATCGGCATATTGAAGACAAACCACAAGAACATATCATTGGAAGTCCTCTTTATGTTAGTTATTATGTCCATCAAGGTAAATCGGTTGTACGCAGAGATGAATATTTGTCTCTACTGTATATTTTATGGGAGTTGTTATTCCAAAATGCAATTGGATGTGATCCCCCGGAAAGTATCGAAAATATCCAATCTACCAATACAAACGATCCTTATAATCAATGGTTGCAAAATGAAAAGGATTTCTTCCATTTGAATAATCGATTACTACTAATAAAGAATGCATTGAGAGAAAAAACAGTAGAAAATGATGTTAATAGTCGCGATGAAACGAGTGAATATTTTTTACAATGGATACGATACATGTCTCGAACATTGCGTTATATTGAATCTCTCGATTTTGATTCCAAGCCTACTATTTTCATATTGGATTATCCACCTACAGAATTAATTTCCATCGATATGTGAAGAAAAAACAATATGGTTATAATTTATATTGTTTTTTTGGTTTTTTGGAGTTTGTTTTTTTAAAATGTCTTCTACAACCAAACCAATTATTTATTTTGGATCTCTTTTCATTATTTACTTATTTTATGCGTTAGTGTTTGTAGGAGTATTATCGACTGTACCCAAATACGTTTATATATGGAATACTATTGTACAGATTGGTATTTGTGTATTTCTAATGGTACGATATCATCCATTTCGTAAGACGTATAAACTGGATATTTACGACGCAAAAATGATATTTGGTGCAAGTACATTATTATTACTGAATTTTATATCCATCCCATTGGCTATAAAGAACATTTTCACTGATGTAAGCAATACTACACAAACGAAAATACAATCAATTAGTACAAACATAATGGACATCAATGGAGATGAAAGCGATGAAGATACAAATTCAATGTTGAGTGAATTGCGTCTCTAATACATTTAGGAGGAACGATCCCCGAAAAAGTTATTAACTTGTTGAGTGACGCGTATGAATGTTGTACAATTACCGATTTGTTTAATTGTCTTGGCGTTAATATAAGTACATGTACTGCGTAATCCGCCTAAATAATCTTTTACTGTTTTTTCCAATGCGCCTTTATACGGGATTTTCATTACTCTTCCTTCTGATGATCGATAATCATTCATTTTACCATAATGGGTTTCTTGGGCTTTATTTGAACTCATTCCATAAAAGCATTTGTACAGTTTTCCACTGATCTCAATCGTATCGCCCGGATTTTCATCATGACCAGCAAACTGACCACCAACCATGACAAAATCGGCACCAGCGCCAAATGCTTTCGCCATATCACCAGGACAAGTAATACCACCATCTGAAATAATCCGACCATTTAATCCATGGGCAGCATCCGCACATTCAAGTACAGCAGATAATTGTGGTACTCCAACACCGGTTTTCACCCGTGTTGTGCAAGCCGCTCCACTACCAATACCGACTTTCACTACATCTACTTTTCCATGTAAAACCAGGTCTTCTACTAATTCACGTGTTACTACGTTTCCGGCTACAATAATTTTAGTAGGATATTTTTCACGGACTTTTTTACAGAAATTCAACAATTTAGGAATATATCCATTTGCAATATCAATGCAAATCCAATTGCACGGTATTTGATCTAAAATAGTGACCAAATTCTCGAAATCTTCATCTTGAATACCAGTAGAAACCATAAAGAGATTTGGATCTAATTTCATTGAATAATGCTCTGTACGGTAATCTTCTAAAGTATAAAATTTATTCATGGCGGTTACAATATTGAACTTACTTAATATACGATATACGCCAAATGTTCCAGTTGAATCCATATTTGCTGCAACAATGGGAACACCATTCCATTTTACAGTGGAATATTTAAAAGTATAATCACAATTTAGTTCGACTTCTGACCGACTATTTAAAGAAGATCGTTTAGGACGTATTAATACTTGGTTGAAATCTAATTTCTCTCCACTTTCTATTTTATTCATAGGGGTGGTCCAAAGAAAAGGGCTATTGTATATAAATACCGAAGCCATTCTTTTTATTTCTTTTTTTCTACAAATAATCTATTTTGAATGGAATTGAATGGATTACTAGTACATGTATTACAGGCAGTATTCGTAAGTAAATTGAAAAAATGGAAAAGTTAATCAAGTCAATGAAAAAAGATCCGGAATTACAAGTTTCCGATGATCAAGTCAATGAATGGATCGATGAAATTGTAGAAAAGGGGTATCATTATTTGGAAAACAAGACATATGATACGATTGAAAAGGATAAACAAATGGCTTTACAAGATTATCCAGTTGAATTGAGAGAAGAATGGCTAAACTCATTAAAACAATATCGGGTTGTATATTCAATTCAAGATATTGTATTGGGTAGTTTCACTCGATGGTTAGTATGGTCTAAACACAATCAACCGACCGAACCGACCTTATTGTGCGGAGATACATTGCATCATGGAGGTGTATTAACACATATTCGATTTAGCGAAACCAATGTATTTTGTCATATCATGTTTAATTACCGTAGAAATATACGAGCCATGATTACATTTAATGATACAGTTTTGTTTCAAAAAATATCCAACGAAGAACACATGGTACTGTTAGCCAATGAAAATCGAGACAACAATGATTCAGATTCAGTAATATATACATAAGTACAATATTTTCAGTACATATGTATTGTTATTGTGTTCTACTATTATTTAGCAAGAGTTACCGCCTCTTGTGTTAAATGTTTTACGCATTTCATCGGTAATACATATTCCACCTTTGGAAGTAGTATATACCGATTGACCGAGACAATCAGGAGATGCAGTCAATTTGGACAAAGGATCGTGTAATCCAGGTGCATTAGTTGGTGCTGCTTTTAATCCTTCTGCTTCAAAAATACCTAAAACACCTTTGTTACCTTGAAGTGCATCTACTTCATTACCTCTTACATGTGCTGCACTATGAACCTTTTCAGGAAAACTGCTTTTAAATCCTTCAAATGGGGATTGATTGAGAGAAGAAAATACCTGGTATGGTACAGGTTCTCCAACACTGGAATTCGCCATCATTACCACAACAATAAGTAGAAAAATGACTAAATAATATTCTACTGATATTTTTGACAATCTGGATAGTAATTTCATTTTTTATTTTTTACTTATACATGATATGAAGAAAAAAGTGTCCTATTTCATTTTTTGTTTATTCATTGGGCTCTTCATTGTCTCCATCATCATTGTCCTCTTCTTCGTCATCATCATCTTCTTCTGATTCTTCTTCTTCGTCATCTTCTTCTGATTCTTCGTCGTTGTCATCGTCTTCTTCTTCTGATTCTTCGTCATCATTGTCAGAATCATCCGCATCGGCATTTTCAAAGTTTTCTGCTAAAGAATCATCATAAGAAGGTGCAAGTAAAAACTTGTCTAAAAAGTCCCATAATGCTCCTTTAATACCACTTTGTACAATACAAACCCTATCGCCGTCTTCTATTTGGAAAAAACGCTTTCGTAAATGCTCTTTTAAATATAATTTTTGTCGTTCTTTCCAGTCAATAATATAGTCTTGGTAATTGTACAGTATAATACTAATTATTACAAATAATATAAACACCCAAATACGACTTCCTAAAACGTCCATTGTACTGGATGAATATTGTTGGGATGAAAAATCTACAAAAAACATCTTTTTATATTCAGTGAAATGATAAAAATATCATTAAACAAACTTATATAAATAAGAATTATCTTCTTCTAAATAATCATATATATTGATCATGAAACAGCAAGAAAGACTGGATTTAAAAAGACTTATGAATGCGTCTTCTGATTATGAGGACAACACAGAAGGAATACGTAGATTAAAACACAGTGACTTGATTATTGTAGATATAAAAAAGATTGAAATGTACAAGGATACGATGAAACATGTACGCCGTAGAAGTCAAGACGAATTCTACAAGTATTGTCAATCGAAATGTACATTTTTGTACAATCAATATACGGATATTTTCAATCGTTTAGTAAAAGATGAATTGGATATACCATTAATGTATCAAATGTTGGAAACGCTAAAGAAGATTGAAGATGGAAAGATTGATCAACAAGAAGGATCGGTAGTCATTGGAAAGATTTTGCATAAAATATTTGTAGAAAGTGCATTGAAACACCGTAATAATGTAGAATTATCCTTAGCAGACAAGGGTAATGACGAAGTTGAAGTCGAGAAAAACGAGGGAAAAAACATAGATTGGACAACCTTCAAGAAGCAAAAACTAGCACAATCCAGTAAATAAAAACGCATTATTTTCTTTTGGTATAGTAAGAACCAAAAGAAAAACATAAGAAAAAACTAAAAACAGAAATACAATAGAAGAGATAATGGACGCGACTTATTCTCCTCTTATTACAAAAGAAGACTTAAAAATATTCAAAGGTAAGTATTATTTGCCCTGGTTGTCATCTTCATTGTCGTCGTCCATAAATAAATCATATGATTCAATGGAAAATAAAGAAAGCAAAACCACGGTCAATTATACTACTGGTAAAAAAGTAGTTGTATTGGATTTAGATGAAACCATAGGGTCTTTTACAGAATTATACATTATGTGGTGTGGAATACGTCACGCTATGAATAGTATAAATGTATTCAATCAATTGTGTGAATTGTATCCCGAATTTTTTCGATTTGGTATGATTACGATTTTAGAATATTTGTACGCCAAAAAGTTACAAAAAGAGTGTCATCAAATTTTTATTTATACAAATAATCAATGTCCAGGTAAATGGGTTTCGTTGATTGCAAACTATTTAGACGAAAAAGTACGATCATCCTACAAACGAAAACCGAGACAACCATTGTTTGATAAAATCATTGGTGCATTCCGTATTAATAATAAACCAATCGAATTATGCCGTACTAGTCATTCGAAAAAAATGGACGATTTTATCCGCTGTACATTGGTTTCAGAACAAGCGGATATATGTTTCATTGATGACGTACATTATCCTGCAATGAAAGGTGCTAAAGTTTATTATATTTGTCCCCGACCTTATATTCATCATTTATCGGCTTCTCGAATTATAAAACGATTAGTAAAAGAAGAATGGCTACCAGCTGGGCTTTTACGATGTTCCTCATTTTGGAAAGATTGGTTTTCAGTACATCAGTACAAAAATAAAATGAGTAAAAAGACCAATCGAAAAAATAAGGATGAAATTATGTTGGATCTACAGATTTCTCATAAGATGATTTATCATTTAAAAGAATTTATGATGTTTGGAAAAAAATGAGATACAAAGTGATTGTATAAATCGTTTGTATCCAAAATCCGTTGAAAATCATTTGTTTCAATACTACTAGAAAAAAATGATTAATTGTTGTACAGTTTGTTTATATACTGACAATGCTTTTGTGGTTATTATTAAACAGAGAATTTGTGTTGCTACTTTTCAATTTTGACATGGATATTTGAAAGTATTTAGTCAAAACACAATTTGTACTAAGAACATCATCTACAGGTAAAATGGAAAAGTACTGATACTTGGGTCTTCGTAATAATTCAGCGGAAGGGATTATAATACCATGCAATGAATTGTCTTCTAAATCTAAATATTCTTCTGACATTAAATCGTCTAAAATAATGGGTTTTCCTAATGAATTTTTGGTTCCAATAATGTGCCCTTCTACACAACGTATAAACCCGTTCTCTCGTTGAGTATTACACCAACGATGGATCTGGTAATTAAATTCAGTTTCATTTTGAAAATGTTGTTTTTCTTCTAAACTTTGTAAATATCCAATTAATTTTTCGACTAAAGGATCTTCTTTAGCAGCCCCCATGAATTGAAGACCCGGTAAAAAGGGTTTCGATTGAGGAGTATTTGGTAACCGGACTAATTCTTCTCCCATAAATGGAGTCTTTTCGGCAACTCCTTGTTTGTAAATAGGCAATAAGGATTGGAGACATAAGAAAGAATTGGGTACAATCATACCACCGTAAATATAAACCAATTGAAGCAATGCGTTTTGGCGATAACGCGATCGCATAGGTTCTGGTACAGTTGATAAGTCAATTGTCCATGTGGGAATTAATTTCTCAAAAGATTCGTCATCAATGAGACAAATATGGAAATCATCACCACAATGATTGATAATACTTTGTACAGTTAAATACAAATAGGGCTGATTTAAGTCTTTACTATTTCGAGACATGAAGTTCTTCCATTTTCGGGCATTTACTTCATATTTAGAATGAATCCATATTTTAGGACGATTTCTACCGTATAAAATATTATCATTTAGCAAGTATTTTTTCACCATTTCATAATCGTCTTTTTCTTCTTGATTAGCAAACTTTTGTTTTACTGATGAACCAACTACCGTAGCCAATAAAACTAAACCTACTGTCAATGCAACATGACTAAATGAAAGTTTATTTCCACCTAACATGATTAGTATATAATTATGTATAGTATTACAAGAGAAATTCGGTTTTTACATTTTACCTTTTTCGATAAAATAACGTAGGTCTAATAAACCATGGTTGTATTGTTTTGTAAAAGTAATGGAAATATTGTAATAACTGCAGATTTGTCGAACAATGGTAATAAATGCTCGATAAGACCAATCACGCTTAATATAGTTAGTATGTTGACATTCGTAATAGTAGTCTTCTAATTCTTGTAAAAACGGTAAATGTTTTTCGTGAAAAGTAAGATTCTGAAATACATTTTGATCAATTAAATAATATTCAGGAGTATTTTTACAAGTATCTTCTAAAAATGAATAAAAATTGGCTAAAGGATATGGTTTCCGAAACAAATTTGATTTTTTGCTTTCCATTATTTTAATATGGCGAAATTTTGTTTTACAATTGAATTCGTAAAAAACGCCAATTCAATGACATTTTCATGAATATTGTAAAAAGCCGTTATATATTTGCATAAAAAGGGAATCATTTTATATTTAGTCGTTTCGTCTAAACGATTGGTATTTTTGACAAATAAAAAGAAATAATCCAATACATCAATCACGGAATAACCACTGTCATATAAACTGTACAATATACTGATTCCTTCTGCTATATTCTTCTCTCGAATTGCGTCTAAATAATTGTCAAAGTGTTGAAAGGAAATATTGGAACAAACCGATTTACACAAATCCAGTGTGACTGGTCGTCCTAATATGTACAATTTTTCAACGTGATTGATAATGGTTCGTACGGAATGATTGCTTATCGATAGCAAATAATCTTGACATTCTTGAGAAAGATCAAAGTTTTCTTTTTGTAAAATGGAAGACAATACTTTTTGAATAGAAGCGAGAGAAAGATTATGGATTTCAATAATATGCATTCTTGACTGGATACTTTCAATGACTTTTTGTAGATTGGTACAGACTGATAGTACGTGAATATTTTCTTTGTACTTGTCCATATAACTTCGGAATACTTGTTGACTTTGTTCATTCATGTTATCCAAATCGTCAATCATAATGATTTTCTTTTTATTGGGAATAGTACAGCGTGTTTTACAAAAGGTTTTCATTTCGTTTCGATAATATTGGATCCCTTGTTCTTTTAGATTGTTGATGATCATTAGATTGTATTCGGGAAAATCTTCGTTTTTACCAATTTGATAATATTCGCGAATAATGGCTTGTGCTAGTACTGTTTTTCCACAACTAGGATTCCCGTACAATAATATATTTAAATCGTCCATTTCTAGAAAACTGTAAATAGCGTCTTTCATTTGAGATTCTAAATAAAAATCTTCGATTGTATAAGGTCTATATTTGGTTAAAAATGATTCGCTCATTTTTGTTTTTTCTCTCTACAAGTATTTTTACTATAAAATGTTCTTTGTCTTTATGTATTTATACACAATTTTTGTATAAATACATTATTCAATAGTATTCAATAATATTTGAAATACAAATGGAAGATTTTTATCAAGTACTAGGTGTCTCCAAAAATGCAACTGAAAGTGAAATCAAAAAAGCATATCGTAAATTGAGTTTAGAATATCATCCGGATAAGAATTCGAGTCCAGATGCAGGAAGTAAGTTCCAGAAAATAAACGAAGCATATGAAACTTTAGGTGATGTCGAAAAAAGGAAAATGTACGATCATAAGGAATCCATGCCTGGAAGTCCATTTGGTGAAAACCCATTTGGACCGGGTGGTTTCCCATTTTTCCATGCAAGTACGCAAAGTATGCCCAGACGTCCCGGTAGTGATCCCAATATTCACAATATTAACCGTATTTTCGAACAGTTTTTTACTGGACCTATGGGTACTATGTTTGAAGACGAAATCCATCATGCTACAGGACAACCACGTCATCATCACCACCCTAATATTCGCATTTTTCAAAACGGAAAACCTGTAGATCCTAGCACCATGTTTAAACCACCTACTATTGAAAAAAACATTGATGTTACACTAGAACAAGCATACAGTGGGTTTAAATTAGAATTGGAAACCGATGTAAAAGATTGTGATAAAATTGAAGTAATGGTTCAACGCGGTATCCGAGACAAGGAAAACATGATTTTACTGGGGGAGGGACTAAGAGGAAACAATGGACAACATGGAGATGTAAATCTGAAATTCACGATTTTACCACACGAAACCTTTACATTGAAAGGAAAAGACCTTTATTATAAGACCACTATAACATTAAAAGAAGCTTTGTGTGGATTTACAATTACATTGAATCATATAAATGGACAAACACTGCGATTGAATAATCAAAATATAATTTACCCGGGCTTTGAACGAGAGATTGCAAATTATGGTATGGTCCGTGAAGGAGAAGAAACGGGTAAGATGATCATTGTATTTGACGTGAAATTCCCAATGCAATTGACAGTAGAACAAAAGGAACAAATTGAGAAAATCATTTAAATAATACCTGTACAAAT
>Ga0209137_1002070_pt1 | contig 18102 bp, 12 predicted proteins | sample SaaInl5LU_22_DNA_FD_184642 | JGI IMG/M metagenome (GOLD analysis project Ga0209137, IMG submission 184642) | Marine microbial communities from expanding oxygen minimum zones in the Saanich Inlet - ESP_105LU_22_DNA (SPAdes) (version 2) | ecosystem: Environmental > Aquatic > Marine > Intertidal... | reverse complement strand
CGATTGGCTAGAAACTGCAGGGATTCGCTTGGCCACAATGGCAATCGGCACACAGGCCGGCGCACCTATTCCTCTAGGCAACGGCGGTTTTTTGCGGGACCAGAATTCGGAGATCGTGGTCCCGTCCGTGCCCATAGCGCGACTACGAGATTTCACCGCACGCCACGGTGGATTGTTTACTAATCTGACCTTAGATGATGCCGATGTCCAAGCAGCGGTAGATTTTATGGGGTCCGTCGAGGACCTGAATCGAACCGAAATCGAACGACAAGCCGACACTTGGGCTGACGCGGGCTTTTGGCTGGTTATTCCTTGGCTATTGGTGATGTTAATTCAGTTTCTGCGCAACCCCAGCGGCCGCCTCGCTGGTCTCGTGCTAATCGCCTCGTGCGCGACTCTGTCACACCCCTCACAGGTGCAAGCGCAAGATTGGCAATCGTTGTGGAAGACACCCAACCAACGCGCGGCAGAGCTTCTGCCGAAAGACCCAGCGGCCGCGGCTGAGCTTTTTGAAGACCCAAGATGGGCAGCCATTGCCGCGTACCAAGCGGAGGATCATGATCAAGCCAAAGTTCGATTTGAAGCACTTGAGGCGAACTCAGCCACCGATTGGTACAACCTGGGTAACGCACGAGCGAAAGCAGGCGAGCTGGAGGCCGCCTTAGAGGCTTACAACCAATCAATCTCATTGCAAGAAACCGAAGACGCTGTTTTCAATCGAGATCTTATCCAACAGCTACTTGATCAAGAGCAGCAACAACAGAGCCAAGATATGGATCAGAAAGGCGACGGATCACAGTCACAGCAAGATCAAAACAACTCAGAAACTGATGCAAATTCGGGCGAGCAAGAACAAAACCAAGAACAAAACTCCGAGAGCGAATCCAGCGCCAGTGACGCCTCTGAGCAAGCCTCAAACCCCGAGCAAGACAAACAGCAAGAAGAGGCTCAAGCGCAAAATCAGAACAACCAAGCGCAAGACGGCCAAGAACAAGATCAGCATCAAGCTGTTGCTCAAGAATCGATAAACGAACAGCAGCAGGCCATGGCCCAACAAGCCATTCAAGAAGCGCGCGAGAACCAGGAGCAGCAGCAGGCGATGGAGCAATGGATACGACGCATCGAAGATGACCCTTCAGGCTTACTGCGCGAAAAATTCCGCTACGAAAGTGAACGACGTCAAACTCAAGACAGGCCAAGAAATGACAAAAAGATTTGGTAACGACACACCCCTTTTGTGGGTCACCAGCCTCTGTTTGTTGCTGCTCAGCACGTTAACCCAAGCAGCGGTCGAGGCACGTCTAGATCGCACCCAGCTCGCATTAGGAGACATCGTTACTCTCACGATCAGCTCCGACGGTTCTAACGATCTGAAGCAAATCGACCTGACTCCTTTAGAGCAGAACTTTGAGGTATTGGGCCAGTCGAGTTCAAGTAACATGCAGATTATTAACGGGGCAATGTCTCGCTCAGTAACACTGCGCTTAGACATCACCCCGAAGCGCCTGGGCAACTTACAAATCCCACCACTCCAAGCGGGCTCTGATCGCACCCAAGCGATTCGTGTCGAAGTCGGACCACCCGTGGTCGCAACCAGCGGCGACTCGACCCTTAACTTTCGCGCCGAAGTCGACCAACAAGCGGTTTACGTTCAGGGTCAGTTGCATCTAACGGTGACGATCGAACGTGCGATCAACCTCGATGATTTGAACGTTTCAGAGCTCAACATCGAAAACGCGTATGTCCATACGCTCGAGCAGCAAACCTTCCAGCGCACCATTGCCGGTAAGCCGTGGATTATTCACGAGCTGCGTTACGCTATCTTTCCCGAGCGTTCCGGCACACTCAACATTCCAAGTTTACGTCTAAGTGGCCGCGAAATTGTGGGCGGCGGCGGCCTATTTTCGCGTTCTCGTTCGGGGCGTTTGTTAACACGTAATACCGAGCCTCTCACCATCGAGGTCAAGCCCATACCCTACAACTACCCCAGCGATGCACCCTGGCTCGTCGCTGAGCAAGTCACGCTTACCGATAGCCTCGACGCTGTCACAGACATTATCGCCGGCCAAGCACTGACGCGGACGATCACGTTGTCGGGTCAAGGCGTACAGGGCGTTCAGCTGCCTCCAGTGCCACAAAACCTGCCCGCTCAACTGAAGACCTACCCCGACCAACCCGTTATTCGCGATCAAGAAAGTCGCGACAATCTTCAGGGTGAGCGTATAGAAAGCACCGCTATTATTGCATCAGCACCTGGGCCTATTACCCTGCCAGAGATCCGTGTTGCCTTCTGGAACAGTAAAACCAACACACTGGATGCGGCAGTCTTACCGTCGCGGACACTGCAAGTTCTACCCAGGGCCGATCAAGAGCCTGCAGGTGAACGGCCTCGCGATGCCTTCGTCATGGCGCCACCTCCTACGCGCGATCAAGCGCTGAGTGAGACCTTAGGCTCAGAAGAACCACCGATCCTTGCGCCCAACAATACCGAGGTATGGCAGTGGATTAGTGCCGCTCTGGCCTGCTTATGGCTGATCACCCTTGCCTGGGCACTGGCGAGTCGAAAACACTCGAGCAACACACCCCGTGAACCCAAGGTCTCTATTACCAATAGCCCCTTGCAAAGTACGATCAACGCCGCTCGGAATAATGACGCGGGCAGCTGTATACAGCACCTACACTACTTAGCGACCACATTGAGCCAGACCCAGCCGGGCCTCACGCTTGAAGGTCTCGGGAAATCCGTCAACTCAAGCGAGCTCGAGCAAGCGATACAGAGACTGTTAGAAACACAGTACAGTGCTAGCCCCCAAGTTTGGAAGGGCTCGGAGCTCGCTCAACTGCTCAGAGAGAAGCGGCAGGCTCTGCAACAGTTACACCAGTCGGGGCAAAGCACTGACCCCCTGGCTTTGTACCCCAGTTAATACTCGCACCGCAGCGCATTCCCTCGCGCTGTGGTAAACCCGCCTTACGAGGCTAGTGACTTAGACACTACCTCATAGACATCTTTCGACAAATTCTCCTGTGCGGCTATGCGCTCTAGCTCTACCTTCATGCGCTGTGCGTAGTTGGGATAATTGCGCCACTTGGTCAATGGCGCCAGCAAACGCGCCGCAATTTGCGGGTTCTTCTTGTTTAAATCGATTACCACATCGGCCAAGAGCGCATAGCCCTCCCCCGAGGCAGCATGGAACTGAACCGGGTTGGCTGAACAAAAGGCACCCACTAAAGAGCGAATCTTATTCGGGTTCAAGCCGTCGTAGGCAGGGTGAGCGAGCAAACCTTTGACGCGCCTTAGAGCGTCGCCGTATGGATTCATCGCCTGTATCTGGAACCATTGGTTCACCACTAGGGGTTCATCGGCAAAACGACGGTAAAATGCTTCAAAAGCCACCTCAGCACGTTTGCCTCCCACCGCGCCTAAGGTGCGTAAGGCACCTAAGCGATCCGTCAAGTTATCGGATTTCTCCAATAAGCTTATGGCGATATCGGCGGCCTTATCAGGCTGCACAAAACGTAAGTAATCGAGCGCCGTAAGCCGCAGAGCGCGTTCTGCAATGGCCGCACCCGCGGGCGCATAAACCCCTTCAATAGTAATATTCGCGAGTACCTCGAAGTGATCAACAAGGGCTATCGCTAGGGCCGCTTTAACCGACTCACGTGCCGCATGAATGGCTATGGGGTCTGCACCCTGAGACTGGCTATGAACCTCGGCGATATAATTCTCGCTGGGTAAGATCAAGCTCGTTGCGAGCACAGCGCGATCGCCGCCCTGCTCTAACATGGCTTGAATACTGACAATAAGGGCGGGCAAAGCGACTTTATCGTCTGCCCCTATTGCTTCATCAACAGCACGCAGTGCTAGGGTCTGCAGTGCATCCCATCGCAAAAAGCCATCTTCTTCGCTGGTAATTAAGCGCTGTAAATCGTCGATGGACCAGTCTGCCTGAATTCGTACCGGGGCTGAAAAGCCTCGAAATAAAGCGGGTAGCGGCTGCTCTTCGACGTCGTCGAATTCAAAGGTCTGCTCAGCTTGGGTAAGCCGCAATAGGGCTTCGGTATCACTGCGCTGCTCTGAGGCAGTATCCACAAGAGCGAAGCTTAAGTTCCCTCGGCTTCCCACCAAGCCCATCAACACGGGAATATCGAACGGCTGTTTGACGCTCTGACCAGGTGTGGGCGGACAGCTTTGTGAGAGTGTGAGCGAATAGCGTTTTTTCTCAGCATCATAAGAGCCTGTCGCTCTCACAACGGGCGTACCCGATTGCGAATACCAGCGCTTAAACTGCGTCAAATCAATCCCGCTAACAGCTTCCATCGCAGCCACGAAGTCATCGCACGTAACCGCCTGTCCGTCATGCCGATCAAAGTACAAATCGGAGCCTTTGCGAAACAATTCAGGTCCCAATAAGGTGTGCAGCATGCGCACAACTTCGGCCCCTTTCTCGTACACCGTTAGCGTGTAAAAGTTCGATATTTCTATATAGGAATCAGGCCGAACAGGGTGCGACATCGGACCCGCGTCTTCCGCAAACTGAGCGGTTCTAAGCAAGGTCACGTCTTCGATTCGCTTAACCGCTGGGGAACCCATGTCTGAGGAAAACTGGCTATCTCTGAATACTGTAAAACCTTCTTTTAGACTCAGCTGAAACCAATCTCGACAGGTTACGCGGTTACCCGACCAATTGTGAAAATACTCGTGCGCCACAATGGCCTCGACCCGCTGGTAGCCTTGATCGGTTGTAACATCCGGACTCGCTAATACCGCCGACGTGTTAAAAATATTTAGGCTCTTGTTCTCCATGGCCCCCATATTAAAGTCGTCGACCGCGACGATATTAAAGAGTTCCAGGTCGTATTCACGCCCATAGACTTCTTCATCCCAACGCATCGAACGTTTTAGGGCGTCCATTGCAAAATCACACTTATTGAGATCCTTGGCTTCAACAAAAATACGCAAGGTCACCGCATCGCCCGCGGCGGTCGTGAAGTTGCCTTCGATATGCGCTAGATCGCCAGCGACCAAGGCGAACAAATAAGCGGGCTTCTTGTGGGGATCATGCCAGACGACGCGATGGCGACCGTTTTCGAGTGGCGCAGCCTCAATCTGATTACCATTGCTCAGTAACACGGGATAACGCTCACTGTCGGCACTAATACTCACCGTAAATACTGACATTACGTCTGGCCGGTCAAGATAATAAGTAATCTTCCTAAACCCTTCTGCCTCACATTGCGTGCAAAACATCGTCCGCGAGCGATATAACCCTTCGAGCGATGTATTCGTTTCGGGATGTATCTCGGTGAGTATTTGTAGCTCAAAATGGTCGGGCACACTGCCAATCGTTAAAGAATCAGTATCGAGTAAGTACTCATCGCTATTGAGCTCTCGACCGTCAACAGAGACCGATAGTAGTTTCAGCTCCTGTCCGTCAAGCACCAAAGGCAGTTCCTTACCCCCTTCTCGAGCAAGGTTGAGTGTCGATTTAACAAAGGTGCGGTCATCGTACAAATCAAAGTCAAGCGTCACGCTCGAAATAGAAAAGGCCGAGGGCTGGTAATCGGTCAAACGAATGGCTTGTGGTTGTGCGTCACGCATGGTGTACTCCTAGTAACTTAGGCGCAGCTTGTAGCCGCCAAATTTACGAATATTTAGAACGCCCGTATCGAATATTAAATACTGCCCTTTAATGCCCATAAGACACCCTTCAACAATGGCCTGCTTGTCGAAGTTAAGCGCTTTGACTTTGGTAGGATACGCTGTCACGGGGAATGCAATATCTACAGGGGTTTGATCCTCTAACCACTGAATCGACTGGATGCCGTGTATCTCTTGCAGTTGCGCCAATTCCGGAATGTACAGTGCCTTAATCTCATCGCGCTTGGCGATCAGGTCCACGGACTCTGGAGCCCCTTTTAACATGGTTTGCCACGCCGTTTTGTCCGCTACCGATTTGCCAATCTGGACTTCTAAAAGACCCGATAAGTAGCGGCTACTGACGCGCGCAATCGGTAGCGCTTGCGACGCGCCCTGATCAATCCAGCGGGTTGGAATCTGACTGTGTCGCGTTATCCCTACTTTTAAACCCGAGGTATTGGCTAAGTAGACAAAGTGGTCAATGTTGCAATTCGCTTCACCCCATTCGGGCTCGCGACAGGTTCCCGCCGCAAAGTGGCAACGCTCGGGGCTCATGATACACGTATCGCATTGCGCCAATTTCTTGAAACAAGGGTAACAATAGCCCTGGTTAAAGCTTTTCCTAGTCAACCGTGAGCAAGCCACACACTGAATGGCGCCCATAAACTCAAGCCTTACTGTCTGCCCTATGAGTGGGTTTAGCGCTACCGTTTGCTCACCCAGTGGCAAATCGTATTGCACCAGATCGCCTAACCCAGTGCGCATTTTGGCGACATAGCCCTCATTTTGGGTCATTGTTTTGACTCCAAACCAAGGCAACTTCATCGTCACACTGTTCACCCGATTTATGGCCTTTATCGATGTAGCCGATGCGCTCTTCTGGGGGCAAATTCAGTTCACCGTAGGCAATAACAGCCTGCATGACGTGCTCGCGTTGGTGGGGTTCGAGTCCGCTGCCATCAGGCCAGCGGCCTATTTCAAGTGCCGTGACGAAACGGCGATATAAATCGGGGCTCAGTCGCGCAACGGTATCCTGGTATGAATCGGGCATAATTTTCCCTAACTACGATTGTTTTGCTGCAAAGAAAGTACGGTGCGAATGGCCAAGGCGATCATGACCCCCGCCAACAAGCCTCCCACGTGCGCATGGTTAGCGATACTGCCGAACCCTAGCACATCAATAAAGCCAGTTAAACCGAGTAAAAGCCAACCCAGCATGAAGTACAGCAGGGTATTCGAGGGCGGCGCGCACCATCTGGGTGACAACGTACCCCCCAACCAAACTAGGGCAAGCAAACCGTACACAAGACCCGACAAACCGCCAAATATAGCGGGCTCTGACAGCTCTGCTTGGGCCACATTGGCCACAATAGCGATAGCAATATACATCGCCACAGTCCGTGCACCACCTAACGCATGCTCGACACGCCGCCCAAATTCCCAGACCCACAGCGAGTTAAACACCACATGCATCCAGCCGAAATGCACTATCGCTGGCGTGATCAAACGATACCACTGCGGCGACTCGCTGCTAAGCGCCCAACCCTGATCGGTCACCACTAGAGGGTAGTAAGTTAAGGCACTTAACCAAGACCATTGTTCAAACACGTGAATCGCCAAGAATACAACTAAGCTGACCAGAATGACGCTCAATGTGACGGGGGCTCGCAGGAACAGTGTTATCAGCTCCGTTGCCCCACTCACTCGCGCTTGAGGCGCTTTTAGAAGACCTGCTTTCATGTCGGTGTGCAGACGCCTAGCGAGCTCTGCATGCTGTGGATGCAATACGTACAAAACGATATGGTCAGCCTGATGCACCCAATGATGACCAATCTTGTAACCCCACAAGAGCTTACTTAGAGCCTTTACATCGGCATCGCTATATAAGGTGAGGACTTCGTAACCAGAATTCAAATCACAGGCCTAATCTACTAAGGCGGCACTCCAGCGCAGTTTATCTCTGCAGCTGGCATAAAAGCTATGACCCACAGGATGCAGCAAGGTCAAGCGGTGGGGTTTTTTCTGGATGAGAACCGAATCACCGGGGCGTGCCGTCATGTTGGTTTGACCATCACAGGTGACCGGAGGATGGATCCGATTACGCGGCAAAATGTCGATGCGAATGCTTGAATTTCCGTCCACCACTATGGGTCTAGAGCTCAGGGCATGGGGGAACATGGGCACCAAGACCACAGCGTCCAATGACGGGTGCATGATGGGTCCGCCACCGCTCAAAGAATACGCCGTTGAGCCAGTGGGCGTAGACACAATCAAGCCATCGGCGCGCTGACGGTAGACAAACAAGTCATTAATGTAAAGCTCATACTCAATCATCTGAGCCGAGGCACCCGAGTTCACGACCACGTCATTTAATGCGTCCGCCCGTGCTATCACTTCGCCGTTACGAATAACAGAAGCATCTAACAAAAACCGCGATTCAGATTCGTAATGACCATCAAGAATAAGCGGAATTGCATGAAGTAGTTGATCGGGGTTGATATCCGTTAAAAAACCCAACCGCCCTCGGTTCACCCCCAACACGGGCACTTCGTGACGCGCAAGGGTTCGGGCTGCACTCAGCAGGGATCCATCGCCACCGATGACGATCGCTAAGTCTGCCTTACCGCCAATGTCTGATCGCTCGGCGAAACTGTAGTCTGCATCACTGGGTAGCCCCGAGCGCAAGCGGTCTTCGACAATCAACCTATGCCCGCGTGCGCTTAACATATCAAGCATGGCCACAAGAGCAGACGCGAAATCCGCATCATGACTGCGCCCCAACACTCCGATTGTCTTAAATGGTGATGGCATACTTTGTATTATTCCGCCTTAAATCAGCAGTTTAGCCCTTGTGCGAGTCTAGGCCAACGTTATTCCCTTCCAGCACTTGCTCAGCGCGATAACTGGAACGTACCATCACGCCCGACACCACCTCCAAAAAGCCCATCGACAAACCCAGCGTGCGGTAGTCCTCAAATTCTTCGGGCGTCAAGTAACGGTCAATAGGATAGTGGTTACGCGTGGGTTGTAAGTACTGTCCAAAGGTGACGATATCCACATGAGCTAGGCGTAAATCGCGCAGACACTCTTCAACCTCTTCGCGTGTCTCACCCAAGCCCAACATCAAACTGGTTTTGGTCAACACGTCGGGGCGATAACGCTTTGCGTGAGCCAATACTGCGAGCGTTTGTTCATAACCCGCACGCGGATCGCGCACTGGGTGCGTCAACCTCTTCACCGTTTCCACATTCTGGGCAAACACTTGCAGGCCCGAATCTACCACCACTTCGACAGCTTTAAGGTCACCCAAAAAATCGGGCGTCAATGCCTCTACGGCAGTTTGTGGATTACGGTCCCGCACGGCTTTAACACAGGCCGCGTAATGCGCCGCGCCACCATCGGGCAAATCATCGCGATTTACCGAGGTCAACACCACATAGTTTAGCCCCATTAACTCGACGGATTTTGCCGTATTATCAGGCTCGTCTAAATCCAGCCAACCTCTAGGGTTACCGGTATTCACCGAGCAAAACCGACAAGCCCGAGTACACACATCTCCCATCAGCATGATCGTCGCTGTGCCTCGGCTCCAGCACTCGCTCATATTGGGGCATTTAGCTTCCTCGCAGACCGTCGCCAAACGATGCTCGTGCACGATACCTTTAACAGCCTCGTACTTTGGCCCACCCTGCACTTTTACCCGTAACCAAGAGGGCTTTTTCAACGGCGTATAGTCGTTTTGGGTTTTCTTGATGCCATCTTTAATGGCTTTAAAACCCTGAGGTGTTGTGTACTTTTCACCACTGTGAATATGTACCACTGGAATTTGATTCTGTTCGCTCAAACCGGACCCCAAATTAATTTACTCGTATCGTTTTAACACCCACGCCCCATTGTACTGGCTTTTACGAAAGATCGTTAATTAAACAGCGTAAAAGCAAAGCCTAGAAGCCAAGGAAATTACTGGCTTTGACCTCACGTTAGAATGACCCAAGCAAAAACCTTGCGCTGCAACAAGGCTTGAGTGGGCGGTAATAGGCATATCACTCACTCTTTAGTAACATACCGCCTACCGCGACCACAGAGGCCAACATGTACTTCACCCACACGATCATTCATGGCGATACGTTCAGTGATTGCGCAGCTCAAATTGAAGAGTTTGTGACCAATGTCTCTCAATCCATTATCTTGCTCGCCACATCCGATAATACCTGGAACATGGATGAGGTAAGCTATTGGTTACGGCAGTGTTCGATACCCGTAGCCGGTGGCTTTTTCCCAGGGGTAATCGCCGGAGAGCGAAAGCACCAAACAAATACTATCGTTGCACTAAGTAGTACTCATCTTTTGGATAAACGTCTAGTAAATGGTCTTAGCAAAGGCGAAAGCTTCATCACTACACAACTCTCTCAGCATGGCGATGCCAAGGCACAAGGTAGATCCTATTTAGTGTTCATTGATGGTCTCAGCCAGAATATCGAGCGTTTCACCGATGTTTTCTACCGCACGATGGGAGAAAGCACCGCCACTATTGGAGGCGGCGCGGGCTCTCTGGAGTTCATCCAAAAGCCGTGCATTTTCACAGAGAACGGTATCGTTGAAGACGCCGCTTTAATTATCGAGTTACCCCTACCCTTGAGCGTGGGCATTCAACATGGCTGGGAGATTTACGCGGGTCCACACTTGGTCACGGAGTCCGATGGCGTTGCAGTGAGACAACTCAATTACACCAATGCTCTCGATATTTATCGAGAAGAAATCCTAACACACAGCGGCATCAATCTTGCCGAACATGACTTTTTTGAGGTGGCAAAACAATTTCCACTCGGTATCGAAAAATTAGATGCCGAACCCTTGGTTCGTGACCCCATCCAGACCATTAACGACGCCCTAGTGTGTGTTGGCGAAGTCCCACAAAACGCCATGATTTATTTGCTCGAGGGTAAAACATCGAAGCTAACGGCAGCAGCCAAAACCGCTGCCAGCAATGCCGTTGCGGCACACTATGCAAGCAGTCAACAGGCCTTAACAGCGTGCTTTACAGTAGATTGTATTTCTCGTGTGCTATTCATGGATTTGGATTTTGCGCTTGAACTGCAGGCCATCACAGACGCATTGCCCGCAGATGTATTGCATGTAGGCGTACTGAGTTTAGGAGAAATCGGTAACGTGGAGGCTGGCCCCATCGAATGGCTGAATAAAACAACTGTTGTTGGCGTTGTCTAAAGTGCAGCCCTTTCAACTGATATCGATTCAACATGAACTTGCAATGGCTATCAGCCAAGATCGCAAGATTGAGGAACTACTGAACCAATTCAGTAAAACAGCGATCAGACGGCTGGGCTTAGCCGGTGTCACTTGGTATCTGAACGACAGCTTGTTAGACAATGAAGGCCAAGCGGAACAATCAGCAGAAGACACATGTAGCCATTATTTTAGTCTCCCGAACATGGCCAACCCAGTAGTGGCAGAGCCCACAACACAGGCCTATACCTCACGACAACTGAATGGCTTTCACGCCTATCAATTCAGACTACCGAGAGCAGGGTACGTAATACTCGTTCGCAAAAGCAAGCCAATGAGCGACCCAGTGCTAGCCGCACTGCTACCCATTGCCGACAAGCTGGCACAAAGCATTATTGGGTGCGTCGAGCATGAAGCGCTGCTTCACTCGAACACGCTACTACAAGAAGCTCGCAAACGTTTAAGCTATCAGGTGCAGCATGATGATCTAACGGGCACCCTCAATAGACCTGGCCTAATCGAACTACTGAACCACGAACTGAGCCGCAGCACCCAAGCTTTCGGCGCTGTTTTATTCTTAGATTTAGACCGTTTTAAATGGGTCAATGACAGTTTTGGGCACCATGTGGGCGACGATTTACTTCGAGCTGTCGCACAATTACTGTTGCTGCTTACCGCTGACCGAGCGTTCATAGCCAGAATCTCCGGAGATGAGTTCATTATTTTACTGAGCGCCCATTGCGCCACGCCTGAGGAAGCCGAGTCAGAGGCCTTAACCCTCGGATATCGAATCAATCAACGCTTCATCTCGCCTATGAAGGCTGGCCGACATCAATTTCAAATATCAGCCAGCGTTGGTGTCAGAGTCTACGATTCCAAGGAAGTAGATCACGCCATCATTCTGCGTGAGGCAGATATTGCGATGTATCAGTCTAAACAACATCGCAATAATCGCACTGTCCTATATCGCGCAAGGATGTCCGAAGCACTTGATCAGAGACTCGATAAAGAACGCGAGCTACGCAACGCAATTCTTCAGGGTCAAGGCTTTAAAATGCTGTACCAAGCACAAGTGAACCCTCAAGGTGAGATCACGGGAGCGGAAGCGCTCATTCGATGGGATCACCCCGCCCAAGGGGAACTATTACCCAGCCGCTTTATCAGTCTGGCAGAAGACATTGGCGTTATACGCGAGCTAGGCGCATGGGTGCTTAAAAAAGTATTGGCTGATTTTCATGCGGCGATTGCGCATGGCCTCCCCGCGACCTTCGAGAGAATGAGCGTCAATATCTCGCCCCATCAACTTGAGCAGCGGGATTTTGTTGAGTGGCTTCAAGACGCCCTCCAGCAATTCCAGGTACCTCCAAAGCGTCTCTGTCTCGAACTAACTGAGAATGGGTTTGCCGGCAACGTTGACCCCATGATTCAGAAGATAAAAGGTTTGACCGAGTTGGGCGTTCATGTCGCAATCGATGACTTTGGTAAGGGTTATTCTAGCCTTAGATACTTGCAGGAACTCCCGATTCATATTGTCAAAATAGATAAGGCCTTTATCCGTAACGTTGATAAAGACATGCGCGCTGCAAATCTCTCTAGTTCAATACTTAACTTGTGTCACGCACTCGGTATGAAAGCCGTAGCTGAAGGAATTGAGACTCAAGAGGAAGCTGACGCATTGCTTGCTCAAGGTTATAAGCGGTTGCAGGGGTTCCTATTTTCTAGACCGGAACCCCTTACCTCACTAATCAATCGTTATAAGTCGTAACCGCGCTCGTCGTGCAATACGAGGTCTAAGCCTTGTGTTTCGTCATCGGCATCCATGCGTAAACCCAGCACAGCATCAACCAGTTTTAACAAGCCGTACGACATTACCGCCGTGAATGCGAGCGTGCTGACAACGCCAATGAATTGCACATAGGCTTGCCCGCTGATAGAGCTAATACCGTCTGAAAAGCCGTTACCCGACAAAATTCCCAGGCCAGGCGCGCAAAACACACCTGCCAATAAAGTACCGAGGATGCCACCCACGCCATGAACAGGGAAAACGTCTAAGCTGTCATCGATCATCAACCGAAGTTTTATAAACATCGTAGCGTAATAGCATACGGTGCCCCCCGTTAGACCAATTAGAACAGCTGCCGCTGGACCCACAGACCCCGAGGCAGGTGTGATACTGCCAAGCCCCGCAACCATCCCAGTAACAATACCTAATACCGACGGCTTGCCGTGTTTGATCCACTCCATCGCCATCCACGCCAAAGCGCCTGCAGATGCTGATAAGTGCGTAACCAAAATCGCTTGAGCGGCGCTGCCGTCTGCTGCCAGTGCTGAGCCACCATTGAAGCCAAACCATCCAACCCAAAGCATTCCGGCTCCGGTGACCGTCATTGTTAAGTTGTGTGGAGGCAAAGGCTGACTACCATAGCCTTTTCTTGGGCCCATCACGATCGCTGCAACAATAGCCGCCACACCCGCCGTTATATGGACCACCGTACCGCCCGCAAAATCCTGTAGCCCCATACCTTGAAGCCAGCCACCGCCCCAGACCCAATGACAAATCGGTGCATACACGAAAATCAGCCACAGGGAACTAAACAGTAACATGGCGGAAAATCGCATGCGCTCTGCAAACCCACCCACAATCAAAGCTGGGGTAATCACAGCAAAAGTCATCTGAAACATTGCAAACGCCATGGAGGGAATAGAGCCGGACACTGACTCTCCTGTCATCGCCGCCAAAAACACGTTGCCTAAGTCGCCTATCCATGGCCCCTGCTCTTCGGTGCTGCCAAACGCCAAGGTGTAGCCCAAACCAAACCACAAAAGCGACATTAAACCGGTGAGCGCAAAGCATTGCATCAGCACCGAAAGAACGTTCTTAGAGCGCACCAAACCAGCATAGAACAGAGACAAACCTGGTATTGTCATAAACAGTACCAGAGCACTTGAACTGAGTATCCAGGCGGTGTCACCCGCTGAAACCTCGGCGCTCGCGATCGGCGCAATGAACATCGAACATACGGCCATAACGGCAGTAAGGGCTAACTTTTGCATAAACATTCCTCTTGCGGAGATCTTTATTTTTGATAGGAGTGTACGAGGTGCGAGACGAAAATCCAGTTTCTCGACAAAGGAATCCAAAACGCACCAAAACATTGCACAAAATCGACTATTTGCACCAAATTAAGCCGTAGTTTGTTTTATTTTGGTGCGCCAGAAATAACCGTTTCAATGCTATACTTCACGTTTTTTAGACGAGACATTTCTAATGCAAATCAGTAAGAATTCAGTAGTCACCTTTCACTACACGTTGTCTAACGTTGGGGGCGAAGAGCTCGAGTCTAGTGAGCAAAACCAACCCGCCCTGTATTTACATGGGCATAACAACATCATGCCAGCATTGGAGGCCGCGCTCGAGGGTAAGCGGGCAGGCGATGAGCTCTCAGTAACCTTAGACGCGAAAGACGCCTACGGCGAACGACGCGAAGACAGCTTACAGCGCGTACCTATTAAACACTTGGTCAATGCGCCAAAAAGGCTACGTCCTGGCATGGCCGTGCAGGTAAACACCCAATCGGGACCGCAAACGGCGACTGTGCTTAAAGTGGGAAAATTCAATGTGGATGTCGATACCAACCACCCGTTAGCAGGCCTGAGCTTGAGCTTCGCGCTGCAGATTGTTGATGTACGTGATGCAACAGCCGATGAAATCGCCCATGGCCACGCTCATGGACCCGGCGGACATCACCACTAAAAAACTGTTAGCCCAGCACCATCGGGGTCAACCAAATGGCCACGATGGTGAGCAAGCCCATAGACACCAAATTGAGGTAAAACCCCGCCCTGACCATATCGGGTATGCGGATAAAACCTGAGGCAAACACAATCGCATTAGGCGGCGTAGCAACCGGCAACATAAACGCACAGCTCGCTGCCAATGTCACCGGCACCACCAACATCAACACATCAATGCCCGACTGTGTGGCAATGGCGCCAATCACCGGCAGAAAGGTCGCTGCCGTCGCTAAATTACTGGTCAATTCGGTTAAGAAAATCACCAAACCCGCAGCCGCCAGAATCACTACAATCACCCCTAAGTTCGACAAAGGCGACAAACCCTCGCCCAACCATAAAGCCAGGCCACTTTGCGATACCGCAGACGCCAAACTTAAACCGCCACCAAACAACACCAACACACCCCAAGGCAGACGCCCAACGTCGTGCCATACCATAAGCTGGGATTGCGAGGATGAACCACTAGGCACCAAAAACAATAACAGCGCCGCCGTCATCGCAACACCGGTATCACTTAAACCCGTAAGACCTGTAGATTCTGTAATCACCCGACGGAACATCCACGCCAATATCACCAACACAAATATCGCAGCAACACGCTTCTCGGCACTCGACATAGGGCCAAGCTCTGCTCGGAGTCTCTGCAAGTGAGCCTTAGCACCCTCACTCTCGGGAATATCAAAAACAAAGGCCCACCGGGTCAGTATCAACCAAGCCAAAGGCAACAAAACAAGGCTGACAGGCACCCCCACCAGCATCCAACTCAAAAAGCTAATTTCAATACCGTAGGTGTCAGCCAAAAAGCCCGCTAGCAGAATATTCGGCGGCGTCCCAACCAAGGTCGCAAGCCCACCAATCGTCGCTGCATAGGCTAAGCCCAATAAAAGCGCAACTTGAAAGTTGCGCTTATCGCGCTCCGAAACATTTTCCATATTCTCAGTCACTACCGCGGCAACCGATACAGCAATGGGCATTAACATCATCGTGGTTGAGGTGTTCGTCATCCACATCGATAAAATCGCTGCAACCACCATAAAACCCAGTATCAAACGTGAACCATCGGTGCCCGTATGCGTCAAAATCATCAAAGCAATGCGTTTATGCAGGTTCCAGCGTTCAACCGCCAAGGCCAAAACAAAGGCGCCTAAAAACAAATAAATAATCGGGTGGGCATACGATTGTGCCGCTTTGGCTATCGGGGCAATACCTAATAGATCAAAACACACCAAGGGTAAAAATGCAGTGGCTGGCACCGGGATGGCTTCGGTTGCCCACCATATGCCCATCCACAACCCCACTGCCGCTACCCGCCATGCCATCTCGGGCATCACCGTTTGATCGATACCCGCGAACATCATCACGGCAAAGACTAAGGGGCCTGCGATCAAACCTATGTTTTGATACGAGAAGCGCTCTTCTGGAACCGCAGCAGAACTCATAATTCACCCAAAATAAAACCTATTGAAACCGCGGGGCCGAAGCCCCGCGAAAACCACTCGACTAGAAGCTCGCGCGAACGTCTAGGTACATGTAACGACCGTAGTCGGTGTGGGCATCTGCGAAATACCCGAAGTAGCGATCAGCCAAGGGTGCGCGTTCGTCGGTGACGTTCTTAACACCCAAACGGAAACGCGTTTTTGTACCCATCACATCGGTGCGGTAGTCAAAGGTGGCGTCGTAAGTGGTCATTGAAGGAACAACATAACGAGTGCCATCGGGCAAGGTCAGCGAGCTCTGGTAAAAATCACCAATCTTGTACGCCGATACCGACGCCCCAAACTCATTCATGCGCCAGCTTAAACGCGCCGTGTGTTTTTCTTCTTGATTACCGTCCCGTCCGACCAAGTCGGCAAATCCATCAATCGGATAATTCATGGGCAGCACACCTGACGCTTGCGCGGCAACCAGAGTGCTCGCATTGCCACCTGCAGTCTGCTCAAACTCATCCAAAAACGCGCCGTTGTAGCTGAAGCGGAACGCACCAAAATCAGTGTCGACATCGTAGAACACGCCAATATCATGACCTTTCAAGGTCCGAGTATCGAGGTTTTTGTATTGATCTACAATCCGAGCAATGTCACCAGCAGGGCAAATACCGGCCGCCGCATACGCTGCGTTCTGATCATCATCGGGCGCGATACGCTCTACCGCATCGTTGCCGGCTGCGGCACAGTTCGCCGTGCCTGCTTCAATGCGGTACACCAAATCCAGCAGGGTGTGGTTCTCTTCACCAAATAGACCGATGGTGCCTTCCTTCTCGATTTCCCAATAATCCAAGGTAATCGTCAAATTATCGGTTGGCGTCAAGACTAGGCCCAACGACATATTGGTGGACTCCTCTGGCACCAGCTGGTCGCTGCCTAAGGCCACACGCTGAGTAGATGCTCTGCAACTCAATAAATCCGCCGTACCTGTCGCATTTTCGTAGGCAGCATTCGCGTACTCGCAGGCCCAATCGGTACGGGTATTATTGCGGGCAACCACACTTTCATTCACGGTCACTAAGTTAGGAGCCCGAAAGGCCTCTGACCAGGATCCTCGAATCAGAACCGGTTCGAAGGGGCGATACCCAAAAGCAAACTTACCCACTGTTGCAGTCTCTGGAATATCCGACAAATCTTCATGTCGCAGTGCTAATTGCACATCGAGGTTATCGAACACAGGAACCTGTAGCTCTGCAAAGACCGAGGTAACGCTGCGTGAACCACTGTTATCAGGCGTGGGGCTGGAATTCACCACGTCTGAGACGAAGGGATAGCTGTCTCCCTCTTTATCAGTAAAGACAATCGTCCCATCGAGACGGGGGTCGCGATCGTCTTTGAAGGACTCATCACGCCATTCCAAACCGACTACAACACCAACGGGGCCCGCAGGTAAACTTAGGATTTCCGCGTTAGAAAACTTGACATCAAAAGTCGTGAGTTCCGTTTCAGACTTGCGATGCACATCCACTAGGGCGCGCTCGATGTTGCTCTCTTTTAAGCCACCGGTGAAAGGGTTATAAGCGGCAGGGGTTGGGTCGTTAAGTGCCTCTTGCATCAGTGTATTCGATACGCGATTGCGCGTAATGTCGTCTTTTGTGGCGCGAGACCAAGACACTGCCGATTCCCAATCCCAAGTGCCTACGGATCCCCGGAGGCCCTGCAAAAACCGATAGGTTTCGCCGTCGTTATCGACAATGCGTGGAACCTCAGCGAAGCGGTAATTATCCAGTACGACGTCCAAACCCTCAGCCGGCAAACCATCGCCGACCAGCGCGTCAGGCAAACGATTGGGTGAGCCCACGGCACCCAAAGGGTTGTAGTATGAGTTTTTGCTCAGCACTAGCTCCGAGGTCGAGAAACTAGCGGATGAATGGCGTATCAGATTTGACTGAGACTGATAGGCGAGTAACTCGGTGAAACTTTCCATACCGTTACTCAACT
>Ga0209137_1002069_pt1 | contig 18103 bp, 16 predicted proteins | sample SaaInl5LU_22_DNA_FD_184642 | JGI IMG/M metagenome (GOLD analysis project Ga0209137, IMG submission 184642) | Marine microbial communities from expanding oxygen minimum zones in the Saanich Inlet - ESP_105LU_22_DNA (SPAdes) (version 2) | ecosystem: Environmental > Aquatic > Marine > Intertidal... | reverse complement strand
GGATAGTCTCTTCAAGCGAGCGCCTAGAGGCAGGTATATTGTGCTCGAAGTAGAGTTTGAATTGTCTGCCGTCGACTCTCCTGTCCTGACCTACGCCCCTTTGGCTGAGCGCTTCGCCGCAGACGGCGCGGTGACTGCGGAGAAGGTCTTTGATGCGGTTTGCGAAATACGGCGCAGCAAGCTCCCTGACCCCAAACTAATCGGCAATGCAGGCAGCTTCTTCAAAAACCCTGTTGTGTCGGCTGGCAAACTTGACCAAATTCGCGCACAGAATTTTGATGTTCCTGCCTTTCCTATCGATGAGGGCGATTTCTATAAGCTCTCTGCGGCGTGGTTGCTCGACGCGGCTGGTTGGAAAGGAAAGACGAGGGGCGTCGCGGGAGTCTACGAAAACCATGCGTTAGTGCTTGTCAATCTCGGAGGCGCGACAGGGGAGGATATCTTCTTATTAGCCCAAGAAATGAGTAGTTCGATTTTGCAGCGGTTCGGGCTCGCGCTGCAGCCCGAAGTCCTTATCGTTTAATCACCCACACTTGAGTGAGAAACTTGCTTGGGCTAACCTGACTCACTTTTCAAAGCCTGTGTTACGCGTATGTCACTACCAGCTGAACCATTCGATCATAAAGATTTTGTCCTTAACCTGAGCAGCCGGCCCGGTGTCTACCGAATGGTTGATCTTGATGAGCGAGTCATTTACGTCGGTAAAGCTCGGAATCTCAAGAAACGAGTGGGCAGTTACTTCAGAGCGTCAGGGTTGACGACGAAAACCATGGCGATGGTGGCAAAGATAGCGCGTATTGAAATCAGTATTACGCACAGCGAAACTGAGGCGCTGCTGCTAGAGCAGAGTCTGATCAAAGAACTCAAGCCACCCTATAATATTCAACTTAGGGATGATAAATCTTATCCGTATATATTGTTAACCGACCATGCTGACTACCCGCGGCTCATGTTTTATCGCGGACGGAAGTCGCGTAAAGGCAAATACTTTGGGCCGTATCCGAGCGCTCTTGCGACACGAGACACGCTTCAGTTAATGCAAAAAGTGTTTAAGGTGCGCCAGTGTCAAGAAAGTTATTTTAAGAATCGCACAAGACCTTGTCTGCAGCATCAAATTGATCGTTGCACCGCTCCCTGTGTGGGGCTTATCTCGCCAGAAGAGTATTCTAGGGATGTGCGCTATTCCACGCTTTTCTTACAGGGTAAAAGCTCGCAGCTTACAGTCGAATTAACAAAGAATATGGAGGCTGCTGCCGAAGCGTTGGAATTCGAGAAGGCCGCGAAAATACGCGATCAAGTCGGCCTATTGCGCCGTATTCAAGAAGATCAGGTTGTCGCTAATCAGGGTGAAGATGCCGATGTGATCGCAGTGTCGATGCAAGCTGCAGGCGTGTGTGTTCATGTAATTTACGTGAGAGGGGGACGTATACTCGGCAGTAAAAATTTCTTTCCCAAGCACAGACTTGCGTCAGCGGCAGACGAGTTGCTTAGCGATTTCATTTCTCAAAGTTATCTTGGCGAAGACGATGCGGCTAATTTGCCCGCAGAATTACTTGTTTCAGAGGCATTAGAGGACAGCGCTGCACTAGTCGAGGCAATGGAATATGTTGCTGGCCGAAAGATTCGTCTGGTATCTAATGTTCGTGGTCATCGCGCAAAATGGCTTAAGATGGCGGTAACTAACGCCCAAGAGGCACTAGGTTCGCATATCGCGAGCAAGCAAAACAGCAAGCGCCGTTTTGCGCTCCTACAAGAAGCGCTGGCTCTCGATGAGCCGCCAGTAAGAATAGAGTGCTTCGATATAAGTCATACGGGGGGCGAAGGGACTGTCGCGTCGTGTGTGGTCTTCGATGCCGAGGGGGCGGTAAAAAATGACTATCGCCGCTTCAATATCGAAGGAATTACACCTGGGGATGATTACGCGGCGATGGAGCAGGTGTTAGCACGTCGTTTCGAGCGTTTGACTAAGGGTGAGGGCAAACTCCCCGATATTCTTCTAATCGACGGGGGCAAGGGACAGCTGACGCAAGCAGCCAATGTACTTGCTCGGTTCGACCTCGATTCACTGCGCGTGCTCGGTATTGCCAAGGGGATAAGTAGGCGCGCAGGCCAAGAAACATTGTTCTTGAAAGAGGGCGAGCGCGTCAAGGAGATAGCAATCGCAACAGGGTCACCTGCGTTACACCTCCTGCAACAGGTTCGCGACGAGGCGCACCGATTTGCGATCACCGCGCACCGTCAGCGAAGAGGCAACGCCCGAAAGCGCTCGCAGCTCGAAGATATTCCGGGGTTGGGCCCTAAGCGGCGGCGTGATTTGTTAAAACATTTCGGCGGGCAGCAGGGGCTTAAGCGCGCAGCAGAAGCCGAGATCGCGAAAGTAGGCGGCATTAGTGAAAAACTCGCCGCCTCTATCTACGAGCATTACCATGTCGATTGACAAAGTCGTGTGGCGCGGCAGATTGCGTTGGGCTGCGGTAGGGCATAGTCGCGCCACCTTGTGTAGAATAGCGCTGCACAACATCCATGACAGCGCCAAGCACGACGAGAATTAAAATGACTAACTGGGCAAACCTCGCGTCTTTTAGCCGCATCGCACTGATTCCGCTTATCGTCCTCTGTTATCAGTCCGATTTTGCCGGAGCGGAGATTATCGCCGCTAGTCTTTTTATTATAGGCAGCATTACCGACTGGCTAGATGGCTATCTCGCGCGGCGCCTCAATTTAGGCTCGCCCTTCGGTGCATTTCTCGATCCTGTCGCCGACAAGCTGTTTGTTACGGCAATCCTCATTTTGCTTCTCGCCACTTATAGTGACTTGTTGGTTCCTGCGATGCTTATTGTGGCGCGAGAAATTACAATCTCTGCGCTGCGAGAATGGATGGCGACCAAAGGCCTTAGGGATCTTGTCGCCGTGGCTTGGGTTGGCAAGCTAAAGACAACGCTTCAAATGATTGCGATTACCCTGCTGCTTGGTACAAGCCCGTCGGCAATGCCGCTATTATTTCACTTGGGTCTTGGATTGATTTGGGTGGCGGCGGCATTGGGCGTGTGGTCTATGTTGTCGTATTTAATGGCAGCTAAGAGCGAAATGTTTAGCAGTGATAAGAGCATGCGAGGCGAGTAAATATTTAATATCGCGCGGATTTCTCTTAAAGTCACTGCCCAATGCGATCAGAGCTTGACTTGCCACGGTTTGGCATTAAAATAGCGCTCTCTCTGGATGGCATCAGGCCCCTGTCATCGGAATTATCCTAGCGGTTATTCACAGAGTCGATGAAACACTTATAGTTTTGAAGTGATGATTCAACACTTTAGCACTTGCTTGAGTGACCAGATAAAGCGGGAATAGCTCAGCTGGTAGAGCACGACCTTGCCAAGGTCGGGGTCGCGAGTTCGAATCTCGTTTCCCGCTCCAATCTCTTTTCTCTCCCTGTGAAATAAATAGTTAGCGCAATATGCTGCGTCTTATTCATGCGGGTTTGAATTAGTAATCGTGCTTTAGCAGAAAAAGAATGCCTCACGGGGCGTGGTTTGCTATAATTCGGCCACGCATAAGAACGTGATACGGCTGGGTGGCAGAGTGGTCATGCAGCGGACTGCAACTCCGTTAACGCCGGTTCGATTCCGACCCCAGCCTCCATTCACATTCTCTATGTTCCTGCAGCAGTTGCGTTAAAACCGAGTTGCACGGTCTGCTAAGAGTCTCATTAAAGACTCTACCCGCTAAGCAGTTCAAGCCCCCAGCCCGGGTGGCGAAATTGGTAGACGCAAGGGACTTAAAATCCCTCGGTGGAAACACCGTGCCGGTTCGATTCCGGCCCCGGGCACCATTGTAATCAATCACTTAGCGTACCGATTGAATCTGGCGTAGTTCTCTGTGGGACATTTTTGGGACACTAAGTGCATTTTCAAAGAATGACACTGTAAATTGGGTTTGCTACGATCTTCTACTGGAGACGTGCTCAGCCCACGTAAAAGGTAGCTTGCGAATATTAACTCTCCAACCTAATTGGTGCTCAATGTGCCAAGGAGTATTCGCATGGCTACTATTGAAGTACGCAAATCTTGTTTTAAGACATCCTATCGAGCCAGAGTCCGAGTTAAAGGCTACCCTCAAGTTACCGCTTCGTTCGCCCGTAAGACCGACGCCAAGCGTTGGGCTGCTGGTATAGAAGCCGATATTCACTTGGTGGATGCGCCCAATGTCGGGGTAACGGCAGTGCTACCGCTCGACATCTTTGTCGGCGAAATGGTTGGGACCGAGTCACCTTAATCCCAAAAGTTTGGAATTCAATAGAACTTTTTGATTATTATTCTTTCCCCAGAAGTCAGACAAACCAGAATCAAAGCTGTATAAATGATCTATCATGGAAAGTTCATCTCTTTTTTTGACGACTGCTTGATCAAGGATCTTCCGTAAGCCTCACTACCAAGGATTAACCATGGTCGACTATAAGCCAAAGATTTCCGCTAAATCTGTGCCCATTTCCAGAGTCTCAGCATTTTTACTCGCGATGACGGCCGTTATCTTCGTTGACTGGAATATGGGGTTTTCACTGTTCGCCTTTGAAAGTGCAGGGCCCTTCCTTATTCTTATAGTCGTTGCTGTCTTAATTGCCATCTGGAACAAATCTCAGGTAATCGTGCTTATTAGCAGGGCAAGTGTGCCAGCAGGTGTTCTCGTCGCCGCTCTAAATGCTATGCATATGTTTTCATCTCCAGCGACGGATCCCGAGACCTCCATGTTTTCGACACGACTTATATTTGCGCCAATGGGGCTAGGGATCTTATTTTCGTATCTCGTGCCGCTTATAGAGCCAGTAGACGCAAATTTTGAATTGACTCTTTCCAGAGCTAAGCAACTGGCTAGTTGGGCGCTTTCATTAGTAGCAATATACGTTGTGTGGACTTTTTTGTTTCAAAGCACAATGAGTTTCGCGGGCTTCTTTGAATTGAACTCGGTAGTCATAAGTGTAGCAGTGATGGCAATTTGTATGGTCTACCCTGGTAACGAAGATCTGAGCATGCACGAGAAAGCCGTCTATTCTGGTCTTTTCATTTGTGTCATGGCGGCAGTTCTGGGGGTTGCGTTCTACAGCAGTGCAGCTGCTATGGGTTCAAAGTTCATCGGACTATCGGCAACGTTTGGTGTAGCGACTACCCTTTATGGTTCATTCGTAGTATTTGTCGCGACGATTCTAGGGGGGCAAAGCTCTATGAATGCTGCAGAAAGCCGATACTTTGACTGGCATTTGATCGAGAGCTGGATATTTTTGGCTCTCATGTTAATGGCCCCTCGGACCATGATCGAACTTTTTATATGATATTTTCCCAGCCATTAGTATCACTATAAAGTCATGTATCCACCGTCATATTCTTGCTTAAATTTTTGGTTCTGATTAATTTACAATAATTCTGCCCGTCTCCTTGGAGTGCTTCAGCTATTGGATCATCAGCAGGTGCCCATTTTAATTCCCGTAAACAATGTGGTGCTAACCAAAAAATTTTATCGTGGTCATTCATTGTATTAATAGCTAAGTGCAATATTGCTCTATATACCAATAGCTTTGTCGATTTTTCTTCATAGTGATAGACACTTTCCATGAAGAACTCTCCGATAGAAGACTCAATTTCAAACTCTTCACTCAACTCCCTTTCAGGGCACTGCTCGTGTAATTCGCTTGTCTCAATTTTCCCTCCTCGAAACTCCCAAAATCCGGCTAAATGCCTATTGGAGGCAGGACGCGCATATTGCTTTCACCCTATCGGCATAGGCCTCTATCTCTCTGGCGAGGTCGCGGCCCTCCGAATGATTGCGTCACAGCCAGCGACACAAAGGCGATACTGGATGCGTCTGGAGCCTTGTCTTTAAATGATAGTGCCGACCTGTAGGCCATACCTAAACCTTATTCCTCTTCAGACGTACCGTAAATATATCGGGGAAAAACAGTGTGAATGATGTACTTGGCAGGGAGATTGAATGCTGGAGTAATGACCGACTCTCCCGGTGCTATTGGCCCGAGTGATTTGGCGAACAACTCAAGCTCAGGGCCGGCGGCTTTATGCACTATACCCGAGACACCGCTACCCGCTAGAAGACTTGGGTGGGCTGAGAAGACGATGATATCTGCGCCGCTTTGCAGGATGTCTCTGATTCGAATATCGAGTGTAATCTGCATTTTGATGGCGCAATTTTCATTTATTCTCAAAGGCACGGACATTGTCGCCGCACGCTCTGCACTTTACTTTAGAAAATGTATCTGCTTTTCGGAGCTGTATTTTCTGAGAAGAACTGCATCTAACATAGTCAGAATCTATGTCGTACTCGCCCGTACTATGAAGTAGTGATCTTGGCACCATGGCCGACGACGGAGTCCATGTGGTTCGAAATACGACGCCCGCTGTTCATTGGTGGTTAGTTACTCTTCGAATACTCACTTTACAAGGGGGCGCCGCAGCGCCAAGCTAGCGGAGCTTTATGAGCTGGAAATGCTGGGACGAGAGCTGGGGCTAACTAGTGGGGGCATGGTTGGGAGGAAGCCAGTGGAACGGTGAAAACTTCAAAATGTAAACTTAGTGCGTTTGCTCCGGGCACTGCAACGAAGAGCCCGAATACGCCCCCTGCTAGCTACATTACATCTTCATTACCGAGTTTCATAACAACATCTAAAGTTCGAAATTCGATTTGATCATTGATCGTTCTCTTCTTAAAAATTAGTAAGTAATCAACTTCTAGGAAAGAACAGAATCACTTTTCAAATTATATCATTTAAGACAGAATAGTAATTAGAAAACTGTAACTAGGATTTTGGTCATGTCTTCAAAAATACCCGTAGCAATATCATTCAATGGAGTCGCCAACTTTCTAGGTGTCATTGGAGTAATTGCCTCTCTGATCTTCGTTGGATTGGAACTGAGACAAACTCAAAGGATAGCTCAAGCTGGGCAGCAACAAGAGCGCACTTCGAACTTTTTTAATCTGCTTGGCTCAACTAGTGAATCTGGAGTGGACTGGCAATCCGTGGTGATGGAAACTAATTCTAACTACGGAGACAAGTTCAGCAACGAAGATATACTGCGGAGAAATATTTTTCATGCTCATCTATTCACGTATGAGAATGATTACTTTCAGTATAGTCAGTACCTTATGCCGCAAGAAGTTTGGGAAGCAAAACTCAAAGCTCTTTCATTTTTCTACAATCAATGCGACATGCGAGAGCTTTGGTCTGCGAGAGCGCAATTTTTCCCTGAAGGATTCCAAAATGAAATTAACAGGCTTGCTGATGTGTGCCCAGAATAATGCTCAAAAAATACCTGATGAAATAGTTCAATTTTCTATAAATTTTTAAGTATTAAACCTGTTAGGAGAGAATTATGTCAATCACGAGAGGGCGGGTGCGAAGTGTCAAGTTATCAGATGTTGCCAACATTTTGGGTATGCTAGGCATCATTGGATCACTAATATTTGTTGGCATCGAAATGAAGCAAGCTCAAAAAATTGCGATGTCTGCTCAAATTCAAGACAGGTATTCGATAGTTTCCAACTATCACATCGCTCTAATGACGGAGGGCGAGGTTGCAAGGGATCTTATCAGGCGGGGCATTTACACTTTAGACTACGATTCTCTTAATCAAGACGAGCAGTCAGTTCTGATCCAGGTTAGGAATTTCTACATAAACCAATGGCAAAGTATTTTTGCGCAGTATGAGTTAGGACTAATATCACAAGATGTTTGGGAGCAAACAAGACGTCGTATCGAAGGTTCTTACGCTCAATGTGATTGGCGTAGCGCGTTTGGTGGTATTACTGAGAATATGAAAAATTATCTCGATAGCCTTCCATCTGATTGTGCAAAACGCCAAATATAAGAAAGCTTGTTTTGCTGATAGTCAGATTTTAGCTGACTTCCCGCCATCATTAGTACCACAATGAAGAAGAGATTTGCTTGCCTTAAGCCGCTAGTTGAGCAAACTCAACCGGCGATAAATAATTCAATGCGCTTAACCCTTCTCCATCATTAACTAGCAAAGCACAACACCATCTTTGATGGCATGCGGCAAGTACCTAGCAATTTTTTTCCGAATATTTTTGTAAGAACGAATTAAAATCCGACGTAACTCTTTGTGTTATCCAAGGCCTCGTTCGACAGTCATCATAAAAAACAAGAGCCCGATTCCTTGTAAACTCAAAAGTGTCCTCAGGGATGAGGCCCAAGCGATATTGATCGTAAGCATTAAGATAGCTTATTATCCTAACTCTCGTAATTGCAGACAAAACCTCACGTTCGTAATCATTAGACCAGTCTATTTCTGGAATTAGTCCCTTGTCTAAAAGTCTTAGAGCTGTTTCGTTTCCCTCAAGTGCAGTAGAGTAAAATGACATAAGTGCATCATTCCTTGCTTGTAGCTGACTTGCAATTGCAATTGTTTGAGATTGTTGAATTTCAATCCCAACGAATATTAGGGAACCAATAATACCAAGCATACCAAGAATATTGGTAAGATCGGATAATGCAATCATTCTCATGGTTCTCTCTGCGTTTGACATAAATTATCCCTCGTATTCAGGGTATCTATTATATTTCATAACCTCGGTTTTTAAGATTTTTTTCTTAAAACTTAATTTTATTGCAATCAAAATTTCAAAAAAAATTAAAACCTGATCCGAGTTTCGACTTTCAAAACATCTCAATTTTTTCGAGTAAGCTTGATAGATTAACAGGCTTTGTATCGAATTCATCGGCTCCAGCTTCCATCGCACGTATTTTGTCAGCCTCAAGAGCATGAGCAGTTAGAGCAATAATTGGTATTTTATTCAGGTCAGGATCAGCTTTTGCTTCAGCAGTAGCGGTCCAACCATCTTTGACTGGAAGACCCATATCCATCAGAACAACATCCGGCGAATATTCCTTCATTTTCTTAAGACCCTCGGCCCCGTCCACGGCTATTTCTACTTCATATCCTTTGCGTATAAGCCGACGAGAGAGCATGTCTCGGTTCATTTCGTTATCTTCAACTATTAAAATTTTCTTCATTCCTAAGCCCCATAAAAAATTTAGGTGTATAGTTGCTGTGACAGTACGATCAACTTATCTTGCGAATTTAAATTCCTGAACGCCTCTTTTTCTGGATTTAATTCGACTACAGCGTTTTCACCATCACCAATCTGATAACCAATAATTAATTCATTTTTCTCAAACGCTTTAGACTGCAACTGTGAATAACTGATGTGAGATCCCTCGACTGGGTAGCTATTTAATTGTCTAAAACCCATCTCTATCCCACCAGCACTTAATAGTTCGCTATAAATAGATTCCAAGAAAGGATTTCGTACTACTTGAAGCAGCATAGAACTCACAAATTCTGTGCTAATTACAGAGTCAATTATTGTTGTATGTTTAAGTACAGATCGTGTTTTAGAACTTAACAACTCAACAACGATTGGAGGCAGGGTTCCACCTCGTTTCGCAATGCCTTCTAGAATTAATAAAATTAAAGCGGTGCTACTATCAGCATCAACGTTCGCTTCTGATTCGTCTGCAAGAATAAGAATCGAGTCGTAAGAAAATATATCGATTTCTTCAAGAGACCAACGTTGATTCAAGTCGAATTCAAACGGTTCGAGTGTTAAAGAATTGATGCTTGTAGAATTATTAATTGACATCCAATCTTTGAGGCTATCGACGACAGTTTCTGCTTTTCTGCATGCGACTGTAATATTCACTGTAGTTGAGCTATTAAGTGCTAACTCACTCACTGTTGCAGGTAGATTTGGGTTACTAGAGAAAATTATTACTTTATTAAGTTTTGGCCTTTCCGATAACTCTGTTATACCAGATCGATTGCTGGCTTTGGCCTCAGTATTAACGATAATCCGTGAACCGCGCCGGTTTATGACTACAAGCTGATCGTCCCCAGCTAAATCGTAATCAGGTTCCGGATTTAAAGCTGTAACTCTCTTTAAACTTCCGTCTTCAAGCTTTTTATCCCAGCTTATTCCGATTACTGTCGCATTAGAGACCATCAGACAAGCATCAGCGAATAAAGCACCATCGATTTTCTCACATGGCACTAATTCAAAATCAAGTTCATTGATCGAAAATAATTTCTTATATACACCCGCGTAACCAGGATTTCTCGCGCACTGTACCATCGTCTTGCTCACTAAAAGGCTTGTACACACTAAAGGGTGAGTCGAAGAAGCAATTTTGGCTATACCAAGCCTTTCGGCATCTACTATTTCAGCACTGATATTCGGCCCTTTTTTGCTTGGCAGCCGCCCCGCTATTCTCATCAAAGAGTTAATGGTATTCACATCACTAAATGAGTCCTCAAGACCAAGTCCTTCGGCGAGAATAATGACGTGAGCTGATTTTGAAACTCCAATTCTATCTAGAACAGCATTAGAGGTAGCTTCTCCTTTTAAAACGAGTAATTGCTGGTTCCTCTTGCTTAATCCCTCTGATTTTAGAGATGTTTTAACCTCCTCTGGAGAGCGCTTAGAGAGAATAACTACCCGTTGCGAATTCTTTAAGGAAAAAAACTGTCGTAGGAGTGAAGGCCCTTTCCGATTCCATCCAAGGATAATCAGATGTCCCTCTTCCACAATATTTGAGGCGCCCAGCTTAGCTAACTCGAGCGCATTTTGAAGAGAATTTACGATTAAGCCGATTAACCCACCTGTGAGGACTAGACCAAAGATTGAATTGATTAATGCAAAAATAATTACCTCAAAAGGGGCTCCGTAGTTTTCAGAAAATGAACCAGGATCTAAAACATGTTTAAGCGACCACCAAAAAGAATCTATTATCCTGCCGCCCAGCAGATTATCTATACCCTCGGCTCTTAATGCTTCATCAGAAAACAATCCGGCGAAGTATGACAACATGCCAAAACTTACAACGAGGCTCATGACAAAGATTAACAGTAAATATGGGAATACCGCTCTAGTAGTAAGCGATAGAAATAACAAATAGCGAATTTTCCTAAGCATAAAAGGTTTAGCCCATGAGACTTCTTACCGTAGTTTCGAGGTCGCTCTGTGAATTTATGCTATTTTTATCAAGTATGCCTGAGCATCTCTTTATGAGTTTTTGACGTACGACTTCATCAAGTTGAAGCGATGAATAAACAATAATTTCTGGCTCCTTTTGAATTTTATAATTGCCTGAATCAAGTTCTTTTAAAAATTCAAAGCCGTCCATAACTGGCATTTGCAAATCTAGGATTACGAGATCGAAACCAAAATTCAATTTCTCGAGACCTTCCTTACCGTTGGATGCCAAATCTACTCTGAACCCAACACTCTTCAGAAGTCTGACTGCAAGATCCCGAGCGTCGGGATCATCGTCAATCACCAATGCGTTCAAAGATTTGAAGTCTTCATTAAATATTGCTCGTATCTCTTTTATAAGGACATCTTTATCAATTGGTTTTTGAACAAACGCCTTAGCGCCGAATGATGATGCCGTTAATTTTTCATCGATTGTACTTATGACCACGACAGGGATAGATTCCAAACCATCTGTAGCGCTAATCTCAAGAATAGTATTCCAACCATCTTTGCCGGGCATTAATATATCAACCAAAATTAGGTCGGGTTTATATTTCTTGGACTTGCTTATGCCTTCAAAGCCATTGCGGGCCGATATAATCCTAAATCGTTGATCCGCAAGCTTTCGTTTCACTATTTCATGAATATTTTCGTCATCATCAATTAGAAGTATCAGAGGATCGTTTGAAGATTCTATGATTAACTGATCACTTTTTTGTTCTTCAGGACCTGCTGCTTGAGTATTTTCATACCTTGTCGGAATAATCAAGGTAAACGCTGACCCGACCCCTTCTTCACTTGCTACAATGACACTACCGCCCATCATTTCGACTAAAGTTTTTGTAATAGTAAGACCCAAACCCGTCCCGCCAAATTTAGAGGTCGTTTCTTCACTTGCCTGACTGAATTCTTCAAAGATTTTTTGAAGCTGCTCTTGCTTCATTCCGATGCCGGTGTCTTTAACGATGAATTCAACGTTCTCCTGCACGCCATCATTTATTTTTCTAACTGTAATAGACACCAGGCCATTTGATGTGAATTTACATGCATTACTTATTAAATTTATGATGCATTGCTTGATTCTCGTTTCATCGTTATTCATCAGCCCTAAGTTTGAGTCGTACTCAAAAACGACTTGGTTATTGTTTTTTTCTCCAAGTGGACTCGCGAGACCCTTAGTCATCTCTAAAGTTTTGACGAGATCGAACTCTGTTATGTAAAGCTCCAATCGCCCGGCTTCTATTTTCGAAATGTCAAGAATATCGTTGATTAAAGAAAGCAAATGACTTCCAGAATCGGTAATCCGCTTGAGATCCTCAGTCATCGTATCGATACCAAGATCCTCAGCCTCTTCGATAAGTAGTTCCGAATAGCCAATTATCGCATTTAACGGCGTCCGCAACTCATGACTCATGTTCGCTAAAAATTTACTTTTCGCGAGGTTAGCATCATTCGCTTCGTCTCGCGCCGCGACCATCTCATGAGTTCTAGCTTGTATAAGAGCAAGAACTTCGTCAGACATTCGTGCAAAGGCGAGAGAAATGAGCTTGGTTGAATTTTCATCAGAACTTGAGTGCTCTGAGTCTGACAATTTCTGCATGTCTATGATATCTCTGAGGATAATGTCCTTTGCATCCCCCTCTAACTGATCGGCGAGTACCCGCATCTTGTCGATTATCAATCGCTCTCGTTCGAGTCGCTGCTGTCTCCTTGTTTTTCTTTCATCCTCTAATTCGCGCAGGCTTTTCCTATAAACTGACAGCGCAGAGATTAATTGACCAATCTCATCTGTATCACTTGCGAATATGCTTTTTGGGGATTTAGATTCGGCACTTAAATTCCCATGAGTTAATTCATTAAGCACATAAATTGCTCCACTCAACCTGTCAAACACTTGACGCTGGATCAAGTATAATGCTGACAAAATCACCATCATTGAAGCCAATGTGTAGGCAATGATGCTTATTGTTATTTCATCTGTTTCATTTACGTTAGCAGAAATATCTCGAGACAAAACTAATCGAATGTCGGAATTGCCAATCATCTCCTGACTCAAGGGTAACAATGAAAAAATATGCGTTTGTTCAGACCCTTCACAACCACGGCTTTCTGAATTAAGCCAGCGTTTAGCTCGGCAAATTAGTCTACTTGTCGAATCCGGAGCTATCAAAGTTTGAAGTGCGCTGTCGATACTGAGCGCGTTTAATAGAAAACTTATAGATGCGTTTTCAACAGAATCATTGCCTCCTTTAACTATATTTTCCTTATTCTCAAAATTGATTAGCTCCGCTTTGAGGTTGAGTTCATCACTCAACTTAGTCACTGCCTCTGACAAAGGTTTTCCTACTAGAACGATGAATTCAGTTACATTATCAACTGCTACTGGAAACGCATGCACAAGGGTAAAATAATCCTCATCAGGCGAAGACTGCTTCATATATCCTGTCCAAGGTTCGCCGGAAGACGCAATCGACCCAAATAATTCAAATCTCGAGCCTTTATCTAAAAATGTTGTCTCAAAAATCGTTGAACAAGGGTCAAAAGCTCTTGAAAAGACAGACTTCTGACAAACTATTGGCTCAAAATTACGAGCAGAGATAATTGAATAAAAACTTATTTCTCTTCTCTGAATCGGTGCTCCAAAAAATAATCGCAAGTAACGATTCGCATCGCGCTCCTCACGATCTACAATTGCTGAAACTAAAGGATTAAGCACCTCGCCTGTACTTGTACCACTCAAGTCAAGTTGATAGATTCCAGGTCCGTCACCCCGATTCAGAGGGCTTGGGTTTTGAGGAGACCAAAAATACGAGCTTTGACCGCGTAAGCCGAAATTTTCTAGTAGCGTAGAGTCTTGCTCAATAATTCGAGCCCATGCATCGGTGTAACTTGAAAATTGGAGCGCATTATTATCCTCTTCTTGTGTAGTTAATTTCTGGTTCATAAAAAAAAGAACAACACTCGCCGCAGAAACAGCGCCAAGCACAGAGATAAGTAATAACAAGCTTCTAATTTTCATATTCGGCTACTAAATCATTTTTAGTGAGGTAATCTCGCTTCGTCGAATTTTTGTTCTAATGCTATTGTTTGATTGTATTGCCCTGGGAAAACTGCTGTAGCAATCACCCCAACTGACTTATCTGATGGTTCAATCCAAAATCCGGTATTAAATATCCCACCCCATGTATAATAGTCGACCTTCGAAGATTCCTCTTCGTCAAGTGAGATACCGAATCCGGCGCCAAATATGTTGTTACCAATCATTGCAGGATATTCCATATCCGAAACTTGCTCGGTTAGCATCCGATCAACTGATTCTGGCTGCAAAATAGTTACACCGTCAAATGTTCCCCCGTTAACTATCATCGAAAGAAACGTTAGATAGTCATTGACAGACATCGTCATTCCACCGCCCCCGGACTCGAATTTAAAGTCTGGAGATGTCGGCGCACACGACCCAAGAGGATTTTCGACTCCAGTATTAATTTTCCAGTCAATTTCTGAGCCAGCGATTCGTCCTATCGGTGTCGCTCCTGCAAGAGGTGAAATGCCAATCTGTGACACTTCAGAGCTTAAGACAGATTCACTGTATTGAAACGATGACCTGCTCATCCCCAACGGCTCTAAGATAATCTCGGAAATATTCTGATAGAGAGACTTACCTGTTACCTCAGCAATAAATGCACCTAGGACATCAATTCCTACAGAATAGTTCCACTGGGTTCCTGGTTGGGCAATAAGTGGGATTTGAGACAGTATATCCATGGCTTCTTCATTACTATTACAGCTACTCGTTGGGGCTAATTCATCGTAGAGATTAGCCACATCACCGGTACCAGTAACAGCTGACCCATAGCTCAACCCTGAGGTATGCGTAATGAGATCGAGAACTGTTATTTTTCTATTTGCCTCTTCTAAGTTTTCTAAGCTTCCGCCCGGTGCAACGAACATATCGGAAAACATCGGGAGGTGATCAGCGATCTCAGTTTCTAACGCAAATAATCTGTCTTCGATCAACTTAAATGCAACCGTACTCACAAGCGGCTTAGTCATTGATGCGACTTGGTACCTCGTATTTATGTTTACCGGAATTCCCGACCCAATTGAGGTCTCTCCCATCGTCGCCGAATAAAATATTTTTCCATCTTTAGCAGCAGCAACGACGTAATTAGGTATGAGCCCATCATAATATAGAGCCTCAAGCTCTTCGTCGACTTTAGAGAGCTTACCGGCGTCATAATTCGCTTGCTCAGGCGTAATAGTTGGTAGTTCTGCTTTGAGTAAAAATGATGATTGTATGAGAAAAAAAGATAACATAATTTTTAATTTATTTTTTTTCATTTGAACTATCTCCATTGATTTTTTTGTTAAACATAATCGCAAACTCTCTTATAGTTTGAATTTCATCGAGAATTGTAACAAATCTATCATTGCTTGCTTTCAGCAAATTAAATTCCGCATTGATTTTATCTACTTTAATTTTTTCAGAATTATATAGCTCGGCAATATTTTTCAATTTTTCATTCCCATTCCGCCAATTTTTCCTATTCATTTTTATAGCATTTTCTATGAATATAGGGTGGCAATAATTTTTAAAATAAGATCCGTTGCTCGTTGTTTTTGCGCAGCTCACTTCCAATTCATCAATCTCATTGAATTGGTTAAACAAGTATATTAGCTCAGCTTCTAAATCTGCTGACTCTTCTTGTATCAGATGATCTTTTGACTCAATCGGATTTTGTAAAATCCAGCTAAATTCTTCGCTATTTTGAGCATTGACAGCGCTAATATTTCCGCTAATTATCATAAGGGCAGTTATTGCGAAAAAATTTTGATACTCCATTATTCCTCCCTTATCTCTTTTCTTTGAATTAAATTTAGTGATTTTTTCCGAAAAGGCGTTCTTATATAAACTAAATTTTTTTGTTTTAGATAAATTTCTCTTATCCGTAATTAATCAATGTCATATAAAATAAAATTACAGCTGCTGGTTATATCAATTTTTTACTAATTGAGACTCATTTCTTAATACTTTCTCTGAGATTTTTTTAACTTTTATTGCTAACGGATTCTATGAAGATTCTATGCGAAAATTTTATGAATTCTTGTAGCGACATTTCTTGCGAAATTTGAAGACCTTCATAGACCAGCGTAAAGAACTTTAATTCAGTATTAACAATAAATTTTCCGGTCATGCTTTGTGTTTCATTATCAGATGAACAGCAGTACATCGCAGCACCAAACCAAAAGCTCAATTGCTCTATGGGGAAGTTAACTAACTTAGATAGGGAAGATTTCGATAGCTGATCTAAATACTCTTCTCCCCTGAAAGACGAATGCTTTAATGCAATTTCATCTGATAAATTTTTTAGAATCTTTACGTTTTCTGGCTTATAACGTTCATCAGCAATGATTCCTAGCTCATTTAACTCATTTCCGACATACATATTCCTCGCTAGTGCTGTGATCATTTCGAGAAGATGTAGTCTTTCAATGTAAGCGGAATTTCTATCTGCTAATGTCGCTTCTATTATGAAACTAATTCCAGGACTTTTATCATTCATTTTAATATGTCACTTATAATTTTTACTTAAACTTTTTCGAATCATTTTTATCATAACGCAAATTTTTCCAGCCAGAAAGAAATTTACTTTCTACTCGCTCGTTGAAAGATCTCTCTTTGTTAATGTTCTTTGCACTGCAACATAAAGGATATTGCTGCTAGATTGTATTCATGGGATGTCATTTCGAAATTCGGCAAGGAATTAAAGACTCAGTAAATAAGGTTTTAGCAATTAGCCAAGAATGACGAGTTTTTTATTTAAAATTTATCGGTTAAATAACAGCCCTTGCTCCTATGCCACCCTATTAAAATACTTTGTATGGAACTCTTTCTATCTCAAATTCTGACTAAATAGTAATGATTTCTTTAGGAAAGTGAAGCTTTTTTATGTATTTATCCCGATTATTTACACTAGGATGGGATTTGGGTGGGTAGGGCCAGTTTGGGGTATTGGGGGTGGGGCTGAGTTTGCATGCCTCGCGAGGTTATAATATCGGTCATTGCACCACGCCGTGATTCTAAGTATGCAGATTAGGCGGTTACTGGACGATCGAGAGGTGTTTGTATGGGCGATTAAACTAGATGGTAAGCACATACTGGCTGATAGATCGGCCAATTTCTCTAAGAACATTGATTTACGATCCGGGCATTGCTGAATTATGGAACTGTACGATCTTCCAAATTCCATCTTGTAAAGAAAGTGCCATACTAATGCGGAGTGGAGTACCAGTTTTTTGACCCTGTGGCACCACTTCCCACATACCAGAGATCAAAACACTATCACTTGATAATTCCATAATTGAAAAATTTTGGGCCCTAGCCAATGCCTGACCGGGAGGACGTCTACTTAATCCAGAAAAATATAAGCGAATACCAGCGGTTTCCTCGACCAACTCCATTGAGCCAGTGCCCCAAAAGATCGCATCCTCTGAGAACAAATTAACAATGCCGTCGACATCAGAGTTAGTAAAAGCCGACAAAAACTTTTGGAACACATCCACGGCTTGAGGATTCTTAGCCTCCGCACCCTGAGCGATTGAGGTGCTAGCGAAAGCAATAACAAATAAAACGAAGAATTTAGTACTCAGAAGTCTCATAGCCCTTTCCTAGAAAATCAAATCACTCGTCCACAATAGTATGTACTAGCAAAATAGGGAACCTTTTTGTGGAAGTGGAGGTACCCAAGGGGTGGGCTCCGGATATGGCCGTTTTGAAGTTTTAGGGGTAGGGAGCTCTGGGACACTGTCGGGACACTAACTCACAAAACCACACGACACATCCCAAACACCGTCAAATAAAAAATGATATAATATAGACACTTAGCTTTCGCAAGCTGTTGTGAGATGTTACGTGTTTTGGCTCGCAAGGGACTTAAAATCCCTCGCCTGAAAGGGCGTGCCGGTTCGATTCCGGCCCCGGGCACCATCTAAATCTATAAGCTAAAACCCTCTTCTTTGCCATTCACATTCACGGTATAGAGACCGGATT
>Ga0209137_1002063_pt1 | contig 18139 bp, 18 predicted proteins | sample SaaInl5LU_22_DNA_FD_184642 | JGI IMG/M metagenome (GOLD analysis project Ga0209137, IMG submission 184642) | Marine microbial communities from expanding oxygen minimum zones in the Saanich Inlet - ESP_105LU_22_DNA (SPAdes) (version 2) | ecosystem: Environmental > Aquatic > Marine > Intertidal... | reverse complement strand
AATTTTAAAAAAAGTTATAGTCAAATTGTGCTGAATGAAACTTATATTTAAGTTTCAGACAGAGAAAAAGACAGAGAAAAAGACAGAGAAAAAGACAGAGAAAAATATTTTTAACCTAGTCGGGTGAGCCGGTGTCAAACAATGATATGCGCCCCCGCCATTTGGGCCACAACTATGGCAAAAACGCGTCTTGAGGTAACTATAAACCTTCATGAACCTGGCAAGCGGGCCGGCGATATTCTGTTGCGCTGGTCTGATAATGCCCGTCCGTTAGGTGTTTATCCCACGCCTGTCGCCTGCATCGTTGGCAAGCCCGGGCCAACGGCGCTGTTGGTTGCCGGTGTGCATGGCGATGAATTTGAAGGCCCGGTGGCGCTTAGCCAATTGATTGCCGAGATTGATCCCGATCAGATCGAAGGGCGGTTGATTATCCTGCCGGCTTTCAACAGCCCGGCTGTGCTGGCCTCACAACGCACGTCGCCGCTTGATGGACGCAACATGAATCGGGCATTTCCCGGTGATCCGGATGGCGGACCAACGGACATGCTGGCAGATTTTCTGGTTTCCGTTTTGATGCCAGAGGCGGATTTGGTTATTGACCTGCATGCTGGTGGAAAAGCCTCGGTATTTGCGACCTCTGCGCTTGCGACCCGCTGTGATGACAAAGGCCTTATGCAGGCTAATCTGGATCTTGCCGCCGCGTTCGGCGCGCCGCTGACCTGGGTGCTTGGGGCGTTTAATGATACGCGTTCGTTAAATGCTGCGGCGCTCAATGCGGGCGTGCCGATGATTGCGGCCGAGCTTGGCGGCGGCGGCGGCACTGATCCGGTGCAGGTGTCGCAAGCTGTGATGGGGGTAAAGCGTTGCCTTGCCCATGCCGGCATCATCAAAGAGGCCTTGCCCAAAGCGTCGCCATCTATACTGGTTGAGACGCGGTCTAGTTCCGACAATATCTATGCGCCAGCAACAGGCTTGTTTGATCGCCATTTTGCCGCGGGTGACCATGTTGAAGCCGGACAATTGGCCGGATATATTCGCTCGCTTGACAGGCTTGACGATGCGCCTGTCTCGTTGCATTTTGCGGTAGACGGCGTTGTTCTTGCCCACGGAAACAGGGGCTATGTGATGCGCGGTGATATGCTGGCCATGCTGGTGTGTGAGGCCAAAATCTGAGGCCAAAATTGTAGACTTGAATTTAGGGCCGGTGAGTGAAAAGCATTATGGGTCTGCGCACAGCTGATGCGGTCCAGATTCGGTCAGAACAGGAGACTTTTGACGATGATTGATATCGAAACAGAATTTCTTTACGACAGCTGGTATGTCGCCGGTTGGAGTTCTGATTTTGAACATTCGTTGACGCCGCTCAAAATCCTTGGTGAACAGGTGGTTATTTTTCGCACCGACAAAGGGGTTGCGGTTGCTCTTGAGGATGCCTGCCCGCACCGTAAATTGCCGCTATCGCATGGCCGCTTGCACGCCGACCGGATCGAATGCGGATATCACGGTTTGACGTTTGATTGTTCAGGCAACTGTGTGCATGCCCCGACACAGCAGGACGCGCCCCCGAATGTTGGTGTAAAATCCTATCCGGTGGTTGACCGCTATGGTTTGCTGTGGATCTGGATGGGGGCGCCGGACGCCGCAAATGCGGACGACATCTACCACATCGAGAATTATGACAACCCGGCCTGGGGAAAGACCGATGGAGGTAGCATGGATATTGCCTGTCACTATCTTTATGTGACCGATAATCTGCTCGACCCGTCGCATGTCGCTTGGGTACATGTGTCGTCTTTTGCGGGGGCCGGAACTGAGGATGTGCCGTTGAATGTTGAACGGCTGGAAGGCGGTGTTCTCGTATCGCGCTGGATGCAGGACCGTCAGCCACCTCCCTATTACGCGCCGATGCTGTCTTTTGGGGGGAATTGCGACCGCAAACAACATTACGAATGCCAAGTGCCCTCAATCGCGATCAATAAATCGATATTTACCCCGGTTGGAAAAGGCGGCGATGATGAAAACCTGCCAGACAATAGCTTTATCAATATTTCATACAATTTCATGACGCCAGTGGATGCTGATAATACGCGCTATTTTTGGTTCCAGCATCGCAATGGTGACCCTGACAATGAGGTGCTCTCAGCGCAGATGTTCGAGGCTGCAAAAGTTGCTTTCATTGAAGATCGCGACATCCTTGTCGAGGTGCATAAAGGCATGAAAAACAAGCGGACACGCAATATCAATCTGGGTATTGATGCTGGCTCAATGCGGTTTCGCAAGATGGTCGAAAAACGCATCGCTGCCCAAAATACGCCCTAGCGTCTGCCCGTCGACACCTTGTCAAAATATTTGGTGATCATGTCGGCATAGCTGCGTTCGATAGCGACGATGTATCCGTCGGGGCGTCGCAGCACAAGTGCCCGGATGCCGAATAATTCGGTGTAGGTCGCGCCATCATCGCCAAAAATTGTGCGCCGGGTATCAAGTGGACTGGCAATGGCCAGGATATCATCTGCTTGGTTTCCGGTGACGGTGAAGATGGTGTAGGCATCGCTGACCAGGACAATCCGGCAATCAAGGCCAGCGTCATTTGGCGCAAGGCTGTCATTCAGCTGGCCCTCTTCATCGCCAGGCGCCAGCAAAATCCAGTGATTTGCACCAACCCAGCATAGATGCTGGCCACCCTTTGCAGTTTTTGTATTCGCGGTTGCTGGCAAGGACAGGCCAAGAGACGATATTCTCTGCGCCACCGCGCCGGCATCCCCCTTGATGTCGAAGATGGTCCACAGACCCTGTTTCTCGATGGTTGTTTGATAGCCCATTCTATCCTCGCAGCTTATGACCCTTGGGGTCATAGAAACAGGGTTTTGTGACGACGGCTTTTATTGTCCTGTCGCGATCCCGGATGATCACTGTCTCACCAATGCGGGCCCGTCCATTTGTCAGTAACCCGAGGGCGATCACCTGTTTGTTGACAACGCTCCAGACACAGGCTGAAACAAATCCTTCGCTGGCGACACGGTCGCCATTTGGGGTAATTGGGGCGCCCTCGGGAACAAGCTCGCCCCCTGATTCGGGCACCAGACCAACAAGTTCACGCCGTGGATTTCCGGATGATCTGCGGATGTCAACCGAGCGCCGACCAATGGCATGTGTTTTGGTGCGTGACATGATCCATCCCATGCCAAGGTCATAGGGATCTGCTGTGCCGTCAACCTCATGACCAAGCGAGAGAAAACCCTTTTCGACGCGCAGCACATGGCTTGTTTCAGAACCAACCGGAACAATGCCGAATGGTGCCCCCGCTTCCATGATGCGCAGCCACATCGCCTCGGCATGGCGCGGCCAGACATTGACCTCAAAGCTGACCTCGCCGGTGAAGCTGACGCGGCAGATGCAGGCTGGCATGTCGGCGACAACAGCATCGCGCATGGCCATGAACGGGAATGCCTCGGTGCTGATGTCAACATTGGTGCCAAGCGCGGCTAGGACGTCACGCGCCTTTGGCCCACATATTGTGGCATTGCACCATTGTGACGTTACCGGTGTGATCCAGACCTGCCAGTCGGGATATTCAACCTGCAGCAGATATTCCATATGACGAAAGACAAGATCAGCAAAGCCCGTTGAAGTCGACATCAGGTAATGATTTTCGGCCAGCTTGAAGGTGACGCCATCATCTAGGATCATGCCGTCTTCGCTCAACATGATGCCATAACGCCCCATGCCAATTTCCAGATTGCTGAAATCATTGGTATAAAGCAGGTCAATGAAAGCCGCCGCATCGCGTCCGCTTACGTCGAATTTGCCAAGTGGTGAGCCATCATAAACGCCAACACCAGAACGCACCGCCTCTGCCTCGGCGTTGATCGCGTCCTGCATGGTTCCGCCGTCAATCGGAAAATAACCTGGGCGTTGCCAGCGGGCACCAGCCTCATAAATGACGGCGCCATGATCCTTGTTCCATTGCGTGATCGGCGTATGCCGGAAGGGCAGAACCACGGCGCCCGTCCGTTGTCCGGCAATGGCGCCAAAATCAACCGGGGTGAAGGGAGAGCGGAAGGTCGTTGTGCCAATTTCCCCTGGCTGTTTGTTGCTGGCCTGGGCCATGATGCCGATGACATTGACATTGCCCGTCTTGCCTTGATCAATGCCCATGCCCGCCGTGGTATAGCGTTTCACATGCTCGACAGTGTCAAAGCCTTCGCGCATGGCAAGGCCGATATCATCCAGCGTGACATCATTCTGAATGTCGACAAAGGCCTTGTCACCGGGCTTTAGGCCATCGACTTGCCAAAGCGGGTGCAGATTATAATCGGGTGCTGGGGCCAGTTCGGGCAGGGTGAAGGGGGCGCTGGTAAAGCCACATTCATCAAGGCTGGCCGCCGTTGCCACGGCGGTTTCAGCCACCGCAGATGCCATATTCATGGTGCCGGCAGCAGCCCCGACACAGACAACCTTTTGCAGTGGCTTGTCCGGAACAAAGCTGGCCAGATCGTCATTATAGACCAGGCTACCACGTGATTGTGAGAACAGATGCACGGCTGGATTCCACCCGCCGGATACGGCCAGAAGATCACAATCGAGGCGTTTTGTGGTGCCATCTGCGGCGCGGACACTGACGCCGCGAAGATGTTTGCCACCATGTGCAGCCAATATCTGATGCGCGGCATAAAGCGGTATATCAAGCCCGTCTTTTTCTGTCCCAATGGCATCTGGTTGGCGGCTGTCGATGATGCCGGCAACATCCGTGCCGCGGGACTGTAAAATATGGGCCAGCGCATAGGCACTGCTGTTATTGGTGAAAATGACAACCCGGCGCCCCGGTACTACGGCAAACTCAGTGACATAGCGTTGCACCGCCGATGCCAGCATTATGCCCGGGCGGTCATTATTGGCGAAAACAAGATTTCGCTCAATCGCGCCGGTGGCAAGCACGACGCGTTTTGCGCGGGCTTTCCACCCCCGCTGAAACACATGTTCCTGGGCGGGATTGCGCTCAGTCACCAAAAGCAGGTTATCTTCACGATAGCCCCAGGCGGTGGCGTCTTGCAGACGGGTGACGTTCTGGTTGGCATCAAGCTCGGCACTCACAGCCGTGACCCACTCCATCGCCGGTTTGGTGTCAATTCTGGTCTGGCTCGTCCGTAAATGCCCGCCTGGATGCGGGCGGTCATCAACGATCATAACGCGCGCGCCGCTGCGACTGGCGATCAAGGCTGCCAGTAACCCACAAGCGCCGCCACCAACAACCAGCAAATCGCCATGCCAATAGCGTGTTTCGTAATGCTGGTCAGGGATGCGGTCATCCGGAGCCGCTGCGAGGCCAGCCGCCCGGCGGATTGAGGGCTCAAAAAGGTGCCAGTTTGGCCACATAAAGGTCTTATAATAAAATCCTGCCGGCAGGAATCGTGCAAAGAGCTGGTTGATCCCCAGCAGGTCAAAATTGGGCGAAGGCCAGCAATTGACGGATTTTGCCTGCAAGCCGTGGCGCAGTCGCACCGTGGTTGCCGCATGGTTTCCGGCCGCATTTTCACCAAGCAGCTCGACAAGACAAGATGGCTCCTCAACACCGGCGCCCATGACACCGCGTGGACGATGATATTTGAACGAGCGTGCTGTCAAAAAGACACCATTCGCCAGCAAGGCCGAGGCAAGCGTATCCCCGTCAAACCCGGAATAGGCCTTGCCGTTGAATTCAAATTCAACAGGCTTGTCGCGATTGATCTGGCCACCTGATTGATGCCGAAAGGGGGTTTGATTCCCAAAGGGGGTCTGCGTCATGTGCTTTGCCCATCCGTTGTGGTGACATCATGCGTGACCGTGTGGCGGTTGAGCGTAAACCATTTGCCGCACCCCTTTGCATGCCACCATTTTTCCTCGACATAGCCAATCGGATTGACCGGCACGGTAAGCCAGTCAATCCAATCAGAATCGGTGACTTTGGCATCGGGACGTGGTGGTTTTGTCGGGCCAGCATTAGCAAATTCGGTCTCGTCGCGCTGTCCACAAAAAGGGCAAGGCAAGGTTAACATGATCTGGCCTTTCTTATCGGGCAGTTGTCGTTCCCGACTCCACAATGAAGTCGAGATGACGGAAACGGTTGAGGGTAAAGGGCGCGGCAAGGTCGTGCGGCTGGCCGGTGGCAATCAGATGGGCCAGCGTATACCCCCCCGCCGGAACGGCTTTGAACCCGCCCCACCATCCGCACGACACAAACAGGCCGGGGATATCGGTTGCCGAGATTATCGGGGTTGCGTCATGCGCAATGTCCAGAACCCCGCCCCATTGGCGCAGCAATTTCAGTCGCCGAAACGCCGGGAACAATTCCAGCATGGTAACTACCGCGTCCTCAAAAACTGTTTGTTTTATATCCCGGCGAAAGGATTGTCCGGCATCTGGTGCGCCACCAATTACAAGCTCACCCTTATCCGACTGGTTTAGATACACGCCAAGGTCAGGACAATTCACAATCACATCGATCAGGGGCTTTACTGGTTCTGAAACAAAGGCAGCAAGATTGAAGGATTTGACCGGCAACCGCAGGCCAGCGGTTTCGGTGATTGTCGTTGTGTGACCGGAAACAACGACGGCGACCTTGTCGGCCAGCACGGTTCCACGATTTGTCTCAACACCCTTGATGGTGCCATCCGTGTCACGCAGCAGGCTTTTCACCTCTGTATGCTGGTGGATTTCGACACCGCGGGAACTCGCTGAACGGGCATAGCCCCAGGCGACGCCATCATGTCGGCACACGGCGGCTTCCTTATGCACCATGGCGCCAATGATCGGCAGGCGCGTGTCCGGGCCACCGCCGGTGAGCGCGGGTACGCGCCGCCGCAGCTCGGCAACATCGATCGATGAATAGCTTGACCCGTGCAGATAGCCATTCATCATGCGGCGGCGAATTTCCCGCATTTTTGGATAGGTCTGAACGACATCGATCATGCTCCGCTTGGAATACATGAGATTGAAATTCAAATCCTTTGCCAGCCCTTCAAACAAGGACACGCTTTTGACAAAGAAGGGGATGCTCTCGTCGCGCAGATAATTGGACCGGATGGTCACGGTGTTTCGGGCAATATTGCCGCCGCCAAGCCACCCTTTTTCCAGAACCGCGACATTGGTGATGCCATGATTTTTGGCAAGATAATGGGCAGTTGCAAGACCATGCCCCCCAGCCCCAATGATCAGCACGTCATATTTCTTGGCCAGTGGCGGGTTTTTCCAGTAGCGCGGCCAATTGCGATGATGGCTGAGCGCATTCCAGGCGAGACTAAAGGCAGAAAACTTACCCATCAGCAAACGCCTCTAAGGCCTGAAAATACGAAATGACCTGCATGTTTTCCCATTTACTACGCCACATCGCCAAGACCAACTAGGCCGACCGGTGCGGCAAAGGCACTGGCAAGTTCAGGCCAAGCTTTCAAGACGTTTCTTGTCGGGGCAAAGTGCTCTGGGTGCAATCGTCCATTCTCCCAGAGGGCAACGCCATCAATGGTGACGGTTGGATCGATAACCATCCAGCAGATTTCGCCAGGTGGACCCATGCCGCATGTGTGAAAATGAAGAATTCTCGGATTGGCGAACACTGTCTGCGCCCAGCGGACGGGATCCGCCGATGCAGACATGTCATACCCCATTAGGGGGTGAATGCCCGCATGCCACGAATCAATATTGAAGACATCAAGACCAAATTTAGCGGCAACCTGTTCGTAATGCCTGCGAAAATCCCTGACAAGATCTGCCGGGCCTGTAATGTCGGCGATCCGGGTGCCGTCTATATGCGCCGTGACAATATCAGGAAGCTCTAGGCAGGCCGGTTGGTAGACTTTTGAGCCTGTTGGTGTCAGAAAATGTGTCAGCTTGACCACGCCTGCAAAACCATTTGCAAGCACCGGCTTTGGCACACCCATCGGATAACGGCTCACGATAACTTCGCCGCCTTCGGTCAGGCTTTCACCGGGTGACCCTTCAAAATCGGTCCCAAGTGGGCAGGTGACACGAATGTGGCGCCCCCCTAGGGTTATCTCATCGACCGCATTCTTCAAGGCGATCATTGCCGCGTGATCGAGGGTGCCATAACCGCCGGCCAGCATTTCGGCGTTCAGCGCATAGCTCATGACTGAACGTGGACCAACATATTGAGACTTGAACCGGCCCTGATCACCAATGCGGGCAAAGAAAATTACCTCATCAGCCTCATTCATGGCGGCCTGCACAGCGTCAATCGCATGGTTTTTTGGGGCGCCGACCATCAGCGTTTTGACCGACGCGCCCATTTCGTCAAGAACAGCCCCGACACTCGCCGGTGCGGCCGCATCATACCAGCCTAGTGCGGGATCTTCGGCAACGACCAGAACGGTTTTACCGGCAACGTCGCCAAGACAGCCTTTTACAAGGTTCCGTGCGCCCAATCTCAGGGCGTCTTCACTACACCATCTGACGGTATCAGGCGGTGCCTGCAAACTTATATGCATATTGCTCATGTTAACATTCCCCCTAACCTGATCCTTAACCTGAATAGTATCCTATGACATCACCCTCGGTTGTCACGCCAAGGCCGTTAAGGCTCCTATTCACATAATTGAAATAGCCGATGATCTGATTGGCCTCCAGAATCTGGCCGTCATCCAGTCCGGCATCCTGCAAAGAGCGCACATCCGATTCCTGCATCGTTCCGGGTGCCAGTGTCAATTTCTCTGCATATTGCAGTAGCGCCAGCTCCGCCCCGTCAAAGACATCTTCGGGGCGGCGTTGTCCTAGCGCTTCTTCCACCGCGCTGGCCCGCGCGGCGTCCCCCATAAGATGGGCGGCATTTTTCCAGTGATTCGCATAGGAATAGTCACAGTCATTCAGCGCCGATACATATGACCCGATCACCTCTTGCAACCAGGTTGGCAGGGTGTTGGCCTTATCATGCAGAACTGCGCGATACAGAACAACATGGCCATGCATCGTGTTGGGCCGGTGCGAATGCACGCGCATCACGTTGTCAACGGTTCCATGCGGGGTGCGCGCAGTATCCAATGCTTCCTGAAGATCGGGGTTCGCATCAGCGTCACTGATCATCGATATCCATGCTGCCATGTTGTATTTCCCGAGATGCTCTTGGAACGATTAATTCATAACAAAAGCATGTTAATGATGATTCACTTTGCGAATAATGTTATAGTTTGTCAACAAGCGTTTTTGCTGGACAAAGATGGTTACATTTTCCCCTCTTTGGGGTAAAACGGTTCGGTCAAAACGCCCATAGTCACCCTGCCCACATCAGGGGTTCTATGGGAGATGCGAAACGGTGTTCTTTCGGTACGCCAGTATGACGCGGGGCCAGTATGACGCGGAATGAGAGTGTTTGAAAATTTAAGTGTAGGCTGAAAATGCTGGTTAGTGAAAGCGCCAGCGATGCTGCCGGCAGATGCAAGATTGCGCGCCCGTGCCAGAGAAACATCACGCTTTCACGATACCAGGCTGGAGCCTTTGTTGCGGGGCTGCTTTGCGCATGTGGCGCCAGCGACCCGCGATCTGGAAATTGTTTCGGCAAATCTGAGCCTGTTGGAAAAACGACTTGGTCAATTGGCGTTAATGGTGGCGCCATCGCCGCTGTTATTTGGCGATCAATTGACCATAACCGATTGTGGTTTTGTGCCCAGTTTTGCCCTGATGAAAACGCTGTCTGGGGTTTTTGACTTTGATCTGAAGATGCCACAAAAGCTGGCCGATTATGAATCGGCCTTGACCGCGCATCCCTCAGTTGCGGCGCATAACACGGCTTATTACGCGGCGCTAGAGGCCTGGGTCGCCAGCAAGTTTGCCTGATCATCGGCCCTAAAGTACAAATCGTTAGTCATTAAGTGACAGATGCTGTCTCACCCGAGATTTACCCGAGATTTACCCGAGATTTACTGTCTAAAGACGGTTCTCGTGTCTTGACGCCGCCATGCCTGACGCTGTACCGTTTCACTTTATGTATGCACATAATGCGCCTGTCCGATTTGTCGGCGGTGCACAGCACGAGGAAACAGAAATGAGACATTATATCAAATCCGCACTCTCAACCGGTATGTTGGCGACCGGTGTTTTGGCGGCCGGTGTTTTGGTTGCCGGCAGCATGGTCATGTCGGCATCTGCCGACACCATTAAGATTGGCTTTAACGTGCCATTGACCGGTTTTGCTGCTGCTGACGGTCAGTCGGCGCTGCACGGCGCAGAGCTTGGCGTTGGACAGGTGAATGCTGCTGGCGGTATCAATGGCGAGATGCTTGAGCTGGTGGTCTATGACGATCAGGCCAGCCCGAAAGAGGCGGCCCCACTGGCGGTCAAGATGATCACCCAGGATGAAATCGTTGCGGGCGTATCTGGCAGTTATTCAGGGGCCACCCGCGCCGCCGCGACAATTTTCGCCGAAAGCAAAGTGCCTTATATTTCCGCTTATGCCATCCATCCAGACATCACGCGCGCTGGCGATTATGTCTTTCGTACATCCTTTATGGGAGAGGTTCAGGGACGTGCAGGTGCAAAATTGATTGGCGAGATGCTGGGCAAGAAGCGGGTTGCGATGGTCACGCTGAACAATGATTTTGGCAAGTCGCTCGCCACCGGTTTCAAAGAGCAGGCTGGCAATTTCGGGATCGAGATCGTGGCCGAATATGAATACAGCATCAAGGACCGTGAATTTGGCCCGATCATTTCCAAGATTAAGGCTGACAAGCCGGATGCGATCTATGCCTCTGGTTATTTCTTCACCGCTGGCCCCATGGTCAGCCAGATCAGGGCTGCCGGTCTCGACCAGCCCGTTGTTGGTCAGGAGGGTTATGACAGCCAGAAATTTATCGAGATTGCGGGCGGCGCCTCAGAGGGTGTGTTAATCACCACATCGCTTGATCGCGATTCGAGCGCGGCAGAGACAAAGGATTTCATCAAAGGGTTTGCAGCGAAAGCAGGCTATCCTGCCGATATGGTTGCCGCCTCGGCACATACGGCGATTCTGGTTTTGGCCGATGCGCTGAAAAAATCCGGATCAGGCGACAAGGCGGCCTTGCGTGATGCTGTTGCCAAGACTGATCTGACAGCCTCTACCGGTCACATCTCGTTCAACGCGCTTGGCGAAGTGCAAAAGGACGTTCAGGTCCAGATCGTAAAAAATGGCAACTGGCACCATCATTCGGTGATCAGTGATGCGGTTTTGCTGGCACCGCCGGCACAATAGACAGACATAGATGACGGCGGCAAGCCTCTCCTGACTTTGGGGGGCTTGCCCCGCTTTTGGAACGATTATGCTATTGATTGATTTATGCATCCAAGGGCTGATCCAAGGGGCAATCTATGCGCTTATCGCGCTTGGCCTGACCCTTGTTTACGGTCTGCTGCGCATTCTGCATGTCGCCCATGCAGCGCTGTTCACGCTTGGCGGCTATGTTGGCGTGGTTGTCACCAACGGCAGTGGCAGTTTTCTTCTGGCCTTGCTGACCGCTATGTTGATCGTCGGGTGTGTTGGCATGGCCAGCTATCGGGTGATCTACAAGCCCTTGCTGATGCGCCCTCCCTTGATTGCCCTGATTGCCTCGATTGGTGTTTTTATCGCCTCTGAGGAATTGTTTCGCCTCGTATTCGGGGCGTATGGCTTGTCCTATACCAATCCGCCATTGAAAGGGCAGGTTGAAATTTTGCCGGGGATTTCGCTGAGCCATGCCCGCATTCTTGTCGTCGTGCTTGCTGTGGGGCTGTTGTCGGGCATGGGCTGGTTGGCCGTTCATACGCGCATTGGCATCGCGGCACGGGCGACGGTCGTCGATCCGGCGATGGCGGCAAGCAGTGGGGTGAATGTTGAGACAATACGCTATGCCAGCTTTTTCATTGGCTCGGCCTTTGCTGGCGCGGCGGGTGTGATGGTGTCATTATTGAATAATCTGGTTGAACCAACGATGGGTGCGGTGCCCTCATACAAGGCACTGGCGATCATCGTTCTGGGGGGGCTTGGCAGTGTTCGGGGGGCGTTGGTCGCTTCGCTCGCGCTTGGCGTGATTGAGGCCTTTGGCACGATCTATGTTGGCCATATACTTGACCGGGATTCGATTGCCTTTGCGTTCCTGATCATGATCCTGATGGTTCGCCCACAGGGCTTGTTGGCGCGGGGGTGACGTGATGGCTTATGAAATTGTCGTTCTCACAAATATGGCGATCAGCATTCTTTTTGCGCTGTCGCTCAATGTGATCACTGGCTTTTGCGGGCAGGTCAGCCTGGGGCATGCTGCCTTTTTGGGCATTGGTGCCTATACCAGCGCGATCCTGAGCAAGGCCGGTGTGCCGCTTGTTGTCACCTTTATTCCGGCGATGGGAATGGCGGCGTTGGTTGGGCTTGTGGTCGGCGTAGCCTCCTTGCGGGTGCGGCATGATTTTCTGGCGATCACCACAATGGGGGTTGTCTTTTTGTTTACCGGGATCGTTCGCAAGCAGGATATTCTTGGTGGTGAGATTGGCATTGCGGGCATTCCGGCGCCAGAATTTGGCCGGATTGGCTTGCTGGTAACAGCGTTGCTATGCGTTCTTGCCTATCTTTTGTTTGTCATACGAATTCGAAAATCATGGGCTGGATTTGCCTTTGACTCAATCGCTGAGGATGAGGATACGGCGCGGTTGCTGGGCATTCACGTGCCTCGGTTCAAGCTGTTTGCCTTTTTGGTGGGAACCGCTGGTGCCGGTCTGGCAGGTGCCCTTTACGCGCATCAGATCAGGTTCATCGGCCCTGATAGCTTTGGTTTTGTCGAATCGATATCCGTTCTGGCGATGGTCATCATTGGGGGGATTGGCTCCATCTGGGGGGTGATTTTGTCTGCGGCGCTGCTCTCCGCGCTACCACAGTTTTTCCAGATCATCGACGATTTCAAATTGCTGGTTTATGGCTTGTTGCTGTTTGGGGCAATGCGCTTTGCCCCCGATGGCATAGATGGGCTGCTCAAACGCCTGTTTCGACGAGCGGGAGGCACCCGATGACGCCAGCGCGCCTTTCGGTTAATGATGTTTCGGTCAGGTTCGGTGGCCTCATGGCGCTTGAGGGGGTCGGCCTCGAGGTTGGCGATAACCAGCTGCTTGGTTTCATTGGTCCGAATGGGGCGGGCAAGACCACGTTGATGCGGGTGATCATGGGTATCGTTCAGCCGGTTTCAGGCCAGGTCATGCTCGATGGTCAGGATATCTCGAAGCTGAATTCTGTTCAGCGCATTCATGCCGGCGTCGCCCTTGGCCAGCAAATCGTCAAGCCGTTGCGGGCAATGTCGTTGCTCGACAATGTCGCGCTGGCCTTTGGTGGCAGCAAGCTGTTGTCTCCGCTGCGGGCATTATCTGTGCGGTCACGCGCCACAGAGCGCGAAGCGGCGCGGGCGATTCTGTCTGATGTTGGTCTTGGTGCGGTTACGGACAAATTGCCAAATGAGGTGCCGCTTGGCTATCTAAAGCGGCTTGAGGTGGCGCGGGCATTGGCGCTAGGGCCGCGGCTTTTGCTGCTTGATGAACCGCTGGCTGGTCTTAGCAAGCCGGAAGCGGGCGAAATGGCCGACCTGATCGCCGGGTTGCCACGACCGGGACTGAGCGTGGTCCTGATTGAGCATAATTTGCCTCAAGTCCTGCGTGTCTGCCCGCATCTTTATGTTCAGGCGAACGGGCGGGGACTTGCCTTTGGGCCAACCGATGACGTGATGGCAATGCCCGCTGTGCGCAAGGCGTATCTCGGGGGGGAGGGGTGATGCTACAGGTGGCCGACCTTGTTTGTGGTTATGGTGATATCACCGCGGTTCATGGCATCAGCCTGACGCTTGGGCAGGGTGAAACGATGGCGCTTGTTGGCCCGAATGGGGCTGGCAAGACAAGCTTTTTGATGGCGCTTGCCGGGCATATTCAGCCGCAATCTGGCGCGATCACGCTGGATGGTGAGACCATTAATACGCTTGCCGCGGCGCAGCGGTGCATGCGCGGGATTGGGCTGGTCCCTGAGGGGCGCCGAATCTTTCCTGATTTGACGGTGATGGAAAATCTAGTTGTTGGTGGCTATTCCCGTCCCCGGAGCGAACAGACACTAAACCTTGACCATGTCTATGACATTTTTCCGCGTCTTCACGATCGCCAGAAACAGCTTGCCGGTTCATTGTCTGGCGGCGAGCAGCAAATGCTTGCATTTGGCCGGGCGATGATGGCGCGCCCCCGCCTGATGCTGGTTGATGAATTATCACTTGGGTTGATGCCGCGGGTGGTTGATGAATGCTATGCCGCTCTCGACAAGCTGGTGGCCGCAGGCATTGCAGTCATTCTGGTTGATCAGAATAGCGATGCGGCGCTGGCATTTTGCTCATCGGCACTCATTCTGGAATCCGGCCACATGACTTGGTCTGGCCTTGCCGCCAACGCCCCTGAATCGTTGACGCATTAGCCAGCCAGCCAGCCAGCTTGCCGCCGCGCCCGCTATTTGATTGCGCCACTTATTAACCTCAACCCAATTCAGGCCAACCTTGCCTATTCAGCTCATCCTCATCTATTCAGCTCATCCTCATCTATTCAGCTCATCCTCATCTATTCAGCTCATCCTCATCTATTCAGCTCATCCTCATCTATTCAGCTCATCCTCATCTATTCAGGGAAAATCCATGTCTCGGAATAATAGAGAAATGCTGTTGAGAGCGGCAGGCCGGCTTGTTGGCGCGACACTGGTTTGCCCGCTAGGCGGCGGCCATTGACCTCAACATAGGCTGATTTTGAATCGACAAGCAGGCTGTACATGATGCGATCGCCGGTTCCGGTGAGTTCGGGCGGCAGTTCCAGCGCCGTCGGCTTGCCCAGCTCTTGCCAAACCAGCTTGACCTCGAGGCCCCCGCCGGTCACCGTCTCGCTGTAAAAATCACCACATGGGTCACCCGCGCTAACCACCTTGTCAATCGTCAGCTGTGATGCGGCCGCATAGGCAGGCGCGCCGCCAAAGGTGCCCAGCTTTTCGATGAAACCCTCCTTGATGTAATCGCGAAGGGCCTCGTTATCCGCCATGATGACGTTACAGCAATCAGGCATGCCAGCTGCCTTTGCTGGATTTTCATAGAGCAACAAGATATTGCCCGGTCCAACCGGCGACCAGACAACACGGAAATAAAGCATCAGAACTGACCAATCACCATCAGGGTCGGTTTTAAGCAGCATCCAAGATTGTCAGCAAAACTGTTGCTCCTGTAGCCATTAAATCTGCCGCGGAAGTTTATGAGAGATTTAAATCAGATTACGGCCCAGAAACTGCCAAAGCTTTTAAGAAGGCTTACGATAAGTTTGCAAAAGCGAATCCCGGAGAAGCAGGGTCAACCATTATTGGTGGGGGTATCGGTGCTGGCATTGGTTACGCTATTGGCGGAAGCATTGGTGTCGTTGGTTTCTTTGGAGGGATTGGAATACCATGGGTTGTTGCGCTTGCAGTGAGCATGGCTTTTGCGGGAAACCGCATTGGTCTGGGGTTAGACAAGAAACAAATTGAACAAAAGTCCCGTGAACAAGAGGATCGATACCGATCGTTAATCGATTCATATGAAAAGGCGATGGCGGCCAATAAGAAGCCGGAGGGGGTTAACATTGTCCAGATCAGCTCCCCGGAAGATCACAACAAGTTGCTTAAGAATGCCATGCGAAACTCCGAGCATACGGTAATAATATTGTGCGGTTGGGTTACAACCTATGTAATCGACAAAGAGTTTAAAATGCTTCTTGGCAAAGCCTTGAAAAGGGGTGTGAACGTTTTGATCGGTTACGGCTATACGGCATCTAGTGAGGTCAAGCCGGCGAACCCTCATCAAAAGGAGGCTGAAGCCTACCTTGAGCGTTTGAGAGAGTGGTGCGCTGAAAATGACACAAAAGGCATACTGGTTGTTAAGAAGTTCCCTAATCATGCAAAGGTGCTAATACGGGATGACAAATATGCTGTAATGGGAAGCTTCAACTGGCTGTCAAATGCGGGGCGTTCTCAGAATTCTGAACGGAGCTGGGTCGTAAAAGATCGCGATTTTGTTCTTCAGGAAACAGAGATTATCATTAATCAGCTCGCTTCATTTATGGATAAACGTGACTTCCTTAAGAGGTTTTTTCCCTGGTCCAAGCACTAAGATATAGTTACTAGAACGCACCTGACGGGAGAGCCAAGAGAATTACTCTCTATTTCTAGAGCTCGCTCCACATCTCATTAGAGTCAAACATCAAGGTCTTTTCATCACCAGATAATTGTGATCGTAAACATTTCTGCCTTTCGCATTGGTTTATCAATGATTGTGATTTGACGATGCCACAAAATAAGGCCAGCGCAAAGGCTGGCCGAGTTTAGGGAGGAAATGTGTTTAGCTCTCCGCTGACAGCGTAATGTGACGGGTTTATGGCTGGCATTAGGTGGCCTTACTCCCTCCGCCCACCAGTGCTATAATGCTCCTATGCAAACCATCCAAAAAGCTCGGCTTAGATCCGGCGAATTCGCCCCCGGTCAATCTGGTAATCCCGGAGGCCGCCCAAAGGACGAATATCGTGTCGCTGAGTTAGCGCGGTCCTGTTTTTAAAACTAAAAAATCCGCCCACATTTCCATGTAGTGACGCCTTTGCTCAAGATAGTCAGTTCGGTTATATGCACGCGCAACCTTTGAGCCAGTTTTGTGAGCAATGATCATTTCCGCAACTTCAAAGGGAATGTCAGTATTATCTGTGAGCCATGTTCGCAAAGTTGACCTGAATCCATGAGGCACACCCGCAAGCTCTTTGTCTCTCATATGTTTTGATAGAGTGCTGTCGCTGATGACACCTTTTCGAATGCTTGGGAAAAGGAAACCATCTCTGGATATGCGCATGGCATCGGCAACGACACTCTGTGCTTCCGTGCTCAATGGAACACGGAAGTCTGGCGTTCTACCCCGTTTACCCTTCATCATCTCTCCCGGAATAGTCCAAACATCACCATCAAACTGATCTGCCCTTGCATGACGTACTGGCCGAGATCGCAGCCCGGTTAGTATCAAAAGTTTCATACATAGATGAGTTGGACTTAAATCACTTAATGACTGATAAAATTCGGAAGTATCTATAGCACTGAGGGCTGGCATCTTCTCTGGCTGATGCCGTGTTGGCCCTAGCAGCTGTCTTGCTTTATCAACAACGCCAATATCAACGTTTAAGCCTAAGGCGGCAGCATATTTGATTATGACATTTAAGCGGTTAAGAGCCTTACGCGCTGTCTCGTGCTTCGTATTCCAGAGAGGTTTTATTACTCTTTCCAAATCACGTTGAGTGATCTCCTCGACGGGGTAATTACCAAGCTTTGGGATCACATGCAGGCCAATGGGAGTAAACCAGCGCCCATTAGCTCCATCGCCGCGTAGCTCAGCTTTTTTGGACTCAAATGCCTGCAAGGCTATGGTCTTCAGCGTTGTGTCTAATTTGGATTGCTCGCGGAGTTGTTTGTCCCTTTGCTTGATTGGATCTAAACCGTCGCCAAGTCTTGTCCTGCATTTTTCAGCAAGGTCACGAGCTTGCTTAAGGCTAACATTCTGCAAGCTGCCAAGCCCCATCTCTCTTCGGTGACCTGCGATTGTGTATCTGAAAAACCAGCTACTACCTTCATTGCGTTTATTCAGCCATAGGCCGCCGCCATCGCAATGCTTTCCTAACGGAAGTGACTTGATCGCCGTTGCTGGGATTCTGTTTAAAGCTCTCATATTACATATGCCTTTCATTCCACCTTTCTGTCCACCTTTTGTGGAGAGATGTTCTGAGCGGTTATGAGATCTCATAATACTCTATGAGAAATCAACATATTGTAATATAACATAAAAATTAATTAATTGAAATAGCATGAGATTGATTAGGACGCTAAGCTGGTGCCGCCCCCGGGCACCACTAATTCATGTACATAGCTGATATGTAAGCATTAATTGTGCTAACAGGTCAGGTGTCGTACAGAATGACGTACAATCAATCCTCATATATCCGTGTTCGCTATGGTGTTTATCACTTTGTCAGGCGTGTTCCTGCTGACGTAAAGCAGCATTACCGCAGTGACAGGGTCAGCATTAGTCTTCGGACAAAGTCATCTAAAGCAGCTATTCGGTCTGCTCAGTGCATCAGTCAGAAGCTA
>Ga0209137_1002060_pt1 | contig 18148 bp, 15 predicted proteins | sample SaaInl5LU_22_DNA_FD_184642 | JGI IMG/M metagenome (GOLD analysis project Ga0209137, IMG submission 184642) | Marine microbial communities from expanding oxygen minimum zones in the Saanich Inlet - ESP_105LU_22_DNA (SPAdes) (version 2) | ecosystem: Environmental > Aquatic > Marine > Intertidal... | reverse complement strand
CTCGATGCGGGGGGCGTTTGTGGTGCCAGCATAAAATATGACGTAGTCGTTGAGTGGCAAGCCGTTGCGGGCGACAGCGACGGACAGGTTCGGGTAAGCGCATGTCTCGCCAATTAATGCCTAGGGCCGTGGTCGGCATGTCTTTGGTCGAATTGATGATCGCCCTGGCGTTAGGCTCGCTTTTGGTGCTGGGTGTGTCAGGTATTTTTGTTGCAGGCAGTAAATCGAATCAGGCTGAAAAGGCCATAAGCCGGGTCCAACAATCGGGGCGGTTAGCGGTTGAACTTCTGGGGCGCGATATTCGTCAAGCAGGTTACCGGGGTTGCGCCAGCACGGGGAACGATGTCGTCGTATCGGCCTTAGACGCCAATCCTTTTGCCTTGCGAATCTTTTCCGCCAACAGCTCGGGTGCGCTAATCCCCAGCAGTGCTGGGTTGAATGTAGACAAGGTGAAAGGTGTCGCCCGTGCGAACTCAGATATCTTGGTGATTACAAATGCGCGCTTGATAGGCCGCGATATCTTAGCCGGTGACTTTAGCCCTGGCACGACTTCGGTATCTTTTTTGGCAGATGCCAACCCTGTAGTCCCTGCGCTTGCCGGCGCCTCCACCGCGGCAGCAATATCCCAGTCAATTGATGTCACAGCAACCGGTGTATGTAGTTTGCAAACGGGTGATTGGTTGCTCTTATCAACCTGCGATCAAGGCTATGTCTACGAAGTTGCCACCGTGTCGGCTTGCAGCAGTGGTGTAGACACGACCATCACCTTTGACCCGGCAAATAACGACCTACAGTCGGGCGAACTGCTGCTTGCCGATGCCGAGGTGTCGTTATACCAGGAAGTGATTTGGTATGTGGCTGATACGGGGCGCGAACAAAATGGCGCTGCGGTCTATTCCCTGTATCGGTTGTTTGGCAATCAGCCGGTCGAGAATGCCGAGGAAATGGTTGAGGGCGTTGAGTACTTAAACCTTGAGGCAGGCGAATCGCTGGCGGGTGGCAATGCACGCTATGTGGCAACCGACTCCGCGTCGGTTGATTGGGATCGCATAGTGGCGGCACGTTTTGCATTACTCGTTCAGGGCTTCGACAATGTGCTCGATGCCACTGACGACGCGGACTACACGCTTTTAAACACTACAATTAATGCGAGTGGCGACCTCGCTCACAGTGGTGGCCGATTTTTACGCAAGGTTTACACAAGTTCACAAACATTGAGGAATAAAGGTGATGACGCTTAACGCCTTGGCGAGCTCAAGCGAATTGACTGCCGGGGTGCGGCCTAGGTTCATTCGCATTCTTCGTGTTACGTCATATTTTAAGCCGATGCAGCGCAATCCGAAATTGCGCACTCAACAATATTCAAGAGCCTAACGCTATGAACTACGTTCCAGTCATTAATCGCCGTTACATGGCGCCACAAAAATCTCAACGTGGCGTTGTGCTTGTAGTGACACTTGTCATGTTGTTACTCGTCACCGTTATCGTGTTTTCCGCCATGCGAACCAGCGCGCTCGACTTACGCATTGCTATGACCGCTGAGATGAAGACATCGGCGCTGCAAGCGGCCGAGTCGGCACTGGTAAGAACCGCCGAAAGCACGGCTAATTTTGGTGCGCCATTGCCGGGTGCGGCGCCAGCGGTGCGTAGTTATACCTTTCCAATAGATGCGGATAAATCGATCGTCGTCACGACCCAAGTACGTTACGTCGAAGCCACGGCACTCAATTCATCCGACGGCGAGTCGTATTCGATTGTTCAAGGCAACGCCATCTATGACAGCGGCGGGCAAACAACCAGTGGGCAACCAATTAAGCACTACGAGGTGTATTCCAGCGCACGCACGTTGCCCGACACAGGCTTAGAAACAGCTTTAGTCAGTGGGTTATATTTTGAATCAGCGTTGTAGTTGGTCTCAATAATTAGCAAATTTTATATCGCTGCATTGGTCACATGCGGAGTGAATGGGGAATGAGAATGTTAAGCACAGTGTTGTTTCGGGCTTTAACGGTGAGTACTCGCAAAGCTATTCGCTTGCAAAAGCGGCTGATGCCTGCCTTTTTATCGGTTTTAGTCATGACGCCTGTCTGGGCCGACGATACCGAAATTTTCTTCGGCGGCGGCTCCAATTCTGATGCGACGCCTAATGTGCTGTTTATCATTGATACCTCAGGGTCGATGGGCAATACCGTCAATGGCACCGGTGATAGCCATATTAAGGTTGTTAAGGATGCGCTCACTGAATTAGTGGGCAGCGTGAACAACATTAATGTTGGATTGATGCGTTTTTCTACGCCCGGCGGTCCGGTGCTCTATGCCATATCCTCTGTCGATGATCGTGAAAGCGTCGACACAACCACAACGGGTACCTGGAGTGGCTCGGCAGAGTCCGATGGTGATGAGAATTTAAGCACAGGTGAGGTTGTGCTGGATGCAGACCTTATTACTTTTGGCGAGGGCGTAGGTATTGGCTCGGGTTCGGGCAGCGGTAGCTCGGGTAGTGCGACGTTCTATATTACCGACGATGATGATGACGCGGTCCAAGCCTATGGCAACAATGGTAATGGCGATTTAGAAGAGGGCGAAAGCCTCTGTATTGGTGGCAAGTTCGATGACGATAAATGTAAAAAAGAAGATGATCGCGATGACGACCAGAACTGGCTGCTAGGTCTGCTGTTTCGGCTGCCGGGCGCTCCCAACGGCCCACCCTCGGGCGCAACGATCACTGGTGCTTGGGTTGAACTTCAAGTAGACAAGGCCAAAAAAGATGAGCTGCAGGTTGATGTTTACGCTGAAGCCCCCAATGCGCTGGATTTTGACGACGAAGATATTTATGGGCGGACCCGAATTGCTGGCCCCATTCCATGGGACATGGATGATGGTAGTGGTGATGAGCCATCGGATGGCCAGAGAATTCAATCGCCTGATATCAAATCATTAGTGCAAGCCGCCGTAAACCACCAGAATTGGAGCGACACTAATGGTGGCGACCTCGCTATCATCATGGAGCTTGATTTTGGTGCGACCGAGGAAGACGCCTACCGAGAGTTTGAGAGTGCAGATACGGTTGGAAATGATTGGGATGAGGCGCCGCGCTTAAGTTTACTTTGGGAAGTACCGGCGGTATCCACGTCTGCCGATTATTTATCGGCTATTCGCTTCGCTGATGTCGGCGTACCTCAGGGTGCGACGGTCACCAATGGCACACTCACGATTACCCCTACAGGCACTGCCGACGCTGACGTGACATTGAGTATTGCGTTGGATGCAGCTACAGATGCGTCGGTGTTAGCGGCAGAGGCCAATAATTTAAGTGCTCGCAGTAGTACCGCTGCACTGAGCGTTACGATTCCCGCCGCGCAGTGGCAAGATGGCACTCCGGTAGACATAAATGTAGCTAGTCTGCTCGACAGCCAAGTAAAAACGGCTGGCTGGTGCAGCGGAGATGTGGTGTTTTTAATCGAATCTTCGAATGATGCGCACTACATCGCTACAGCAGAAACGCAGTACGACCCTCAGCTCAACATCGATTATGACACTGCCGGTGTAGCGGCGGGTGGCTCGTGTATGAGCAGCACGCTTAGCCGTCAGGTGACCGACGGTGACGATGATGGCACGTGGAAGTGGGGTGATGGTGAGGTAAAAGATCTCGATAAAGATCAGCTGGATATTAAAGACAAAGATGATGAGAGTGGCGTTTTTCGTTTTCGGAATATTGGATTGGCGCGAAACGAGACTATTACTGCGGCATATTTAGAACTGACAGCCACTGACGATAACAATAACACCGACGGTAATGCTGTTTTGGAAATTGCCATTGAAGAGTCGTCTGATTCTGATGATCTTGATCGGAGTAATTTTGATAACCGTAACTTTACGAGTTCGAGTGCGCGTGTCGACTGGAATAACAATGGTAATTGGCAGCAAGGCACCGCGTATCGCTCCCCGAACATTGCCTCACTGATTGAAAGTGTCATCAACCGCAGTGGGTGGGATTCCGGCAACGCGCTAACGCTGGTGGTGCGTCACACAAGCGGAGAAGACCGCGAGGTGTATAGTTATGACGATGACCCGCTTAAAGCCGCACGGCTGATTATTGAGTACCAAGGTGACGGGAGTGGGGACGAGGAGGTCGAAACCGTTCGCAATGATTTCCTTGAGACGGTCGACAGTTTAAGTGCTAACGGCTGGACCCCCATTCAAGATACTTTGTACGAAGCTTATCGCTACTATGCGGGTGAGCCGGTTTTATGGGGATTGCGCCGCGGTGATGGCCCCTTCAGTTATACCCGCACCTCTGTCGAAGGAGCAATCACGCCGGCTTCATTTTCCGGGAATGACATTCCCAATGGTTGCCCAGGCGTCGACTCAAGCGATTCTGATTGTAAGAATGAAGAGCTTCGTGGGTCGCCCGTCTATCAATCGCCTATTGCCAGCGAGTGCCAGGGCGAGAGTCACATCGTGTTCTTAACCGATGGCGAACCAACCCACGATAATTCGACCACCTACATTAAACAGGCGATTGGGACGAACAGTTGCGCCAACTATGGCGACCACAAACAATGTGTCGTTGAACTCGCGCGCTATATGCAAGAAAACGACATGGCACCAAGTCTGCCTGGCATACAACGTGTCACTACGCACATGGTGGGTTTCGACTTTAACAGTAGCTGGCTTGAGGCCATCGCCCGCGCGGGCGGCGGCGAATACAAGACCGCCAATGATCTAAACAGTTTGGTGACTGAGTTCCGCTCGATTGTGTCGGGTGTGTTGCGCACCAACACGTCTTTTGTTGCACCGGTTGCAGCGGTTAACCAGTACAACCAATTAACCACACTTAACGACGTTTATTTCGCGGTCTTTCAGCCCGATGACAAGCCCCGTTGGCCGGGTAACTTGAAGCGATATCGCCTCGGTGACTACAACGGTGACACCAATGTTATTTTGGATGCGAATGGCTTCCCGGTCGAAAACGTCGCGACAGGGTTCTTCAAAGATACTGCACAGAGCTATTGGAGTAGTGTTGTCGACGGAGCGGATGTGACCCTAGGTGGCAGCGCAGAGCAAATTGACGATTACACCGTTCGCCGCGTGTTTACTGATGTTGCCGGTACAGAATTGTCCGCTGCAGGTAATCGCGTCAACCTCGCTAACTCCCTTGCATTGAGTAGCGCGCTAGGGGTCAGTGATAGCCAAGCAAGAGGCGATCTCATTGAATGGATCCAGGGACGCGACATTGATGATGAAGACAGTGATGACGACACGACTGACACCCGTTTTATATTGAGCGACCCCTTGCACTCTCAGCCTGTGGCAATCAACTACGGTAGCGGCGATACCCCAGACGTTACCGTGTTTTTTGGCACCAACGCGGGCGCTTTGCATGCCATAAATGGTTCCACCGGAGAAGAGGTCTTTAGTTATATACCTCAAGACCTACTCGGTATTCAGCAAGATCTTCGAGAAAATGCTGTCGGTGGCGCTCACGTTTATGGCCTTGATGGTTCCCCAGCGATTTGGAGTCGCGATCAAGGCCAGGACGGCTTTGGTAGTAATGTGAGCGGTGACTTTGTCCGCCTTTTCATTGGCCAGCGCCGGGGTGGCAGTGATTATTATGGGCTCGATATCACCAGCCGAGCTAATCCCTCGCTGATCTGGAAACTCGAGGGCGGCACTGGCGATTTTGCGGAGATGGGCCAAAGCTGGGCGCAGCCGATTCCTGGCCGTATCAAAATCGGTAGTACGTTAAAAGATGTTTTGTTTATCAGTGGTGGTTACGACACGGGTAAAGATGGTTCAACAACGCCGTCAACCGACACCAAAGGCCGAGCGGTGTACATTGTAGATGCAGAAACCGGTCAGAAGTTGTGGGCCGGTGGGCCAACTGCTGGCCAGTTCGACGAAGTATTTCCGGCGATGCAGTATTCCATTCCCGCGGCACTGTCTGTTGTCGATGCAAATCGTGATGGCCTGAGTGATGGAATGTATGTGGGTGATACTGGGGGCCAAGTTTGGCGCTTTGATATTGCCAATGGCGCCGCCATTGATGACCTAGTTACCGGGGGCGTTATCGCCGACCTGGGTGCGGCGGGTACTGCTAACGCCAGCCAAAACCGGCGTTTTTACCATAGCCCCGACGTGGCTGTTTTAGAGCAAGACGGGCAGCGGGTGCTTGCGATAAGCATTGGGTCAGGCGAGCGACCATCGCCACTGCGGACTACGGTAAACGATCGTTTTTACACGCTGTTCCAGACGCCCGTTTTCGGTAAGCCTGATAGCTACACCGTGTTACGAGACCGCGACAACCCCGCGACTAGCACCGTAGAGGAGTCCGACTTAATCAACGTATCGGCCTATTTACAGGGTGTTAGCAGCGACGATGCACAAGTTGTTCAGTTGTCTCTGGCCGACAAAAAAGGCTGGTATGTTGACCTGCCGGGCTCTGGAGAAAAGGTGATTTCGAGCCCGACAATTTTCCGCGGCGCCGTTTTATTCTCGGCGTATTCGCCGACGGTACAAAATGATTCGTGTCAGGCACAGGTGGGCTCTTCAAAGCTTTATCAATTGAGCTTAGGCGAAGGCCTGCCGAAAGATATTACGGCGCCCTTGGCAAGCTTCATGGCAGAAGTGCCCACGCCCGTGAATGTACCCGGAATCACTAATATCACTATTATGAACCCGGAGGGCGGCCCAACATTACTCACTGGCTCGAATTCTCAAAGCTTGCCAGACTTAGGTATTCGCATTAACTACTGGCGCCAAGACAAATGATCTCTAACGGCTCAAAGCGAAGTGTTCGCGGCATGTATGGTCGAAAAAGTGCAGGCTTCACGCTGATTGAATTGATGATTGCGGTGGTCATTGTGAGTATTTTGGCGGCTGTGGCGCTGCCCGCCTACAATGATTCAGTCCTCAAAGGGCATCGTCGGCAGGCGCAGGCAGATTTATTGGGTGCGGCACAGGAGGCAGAGAAATTGTTCGGCCTTAAGCTGTCTTATGCATCACTTGCCGCAGGCACCCAATTTCCCAGTCAATCTCCAGCAACAGGTGATGCGCGCTATATCCTGTCGGTGCAAAGTGTGTCGGGCAACGCGTTTGTGTTGCGCGCCTCACCTACCGGCGCGCAGGCGGGCGATGGCTATCTTGAAATCAACCAGTTAGGGCAGCGCAGTTGGGATGCTGACAACAGCGGCGCTATCTCTGCAGGAGAAAACGTATGGGAATAATGAAAAAGATTTTATCGAGTGCCGTGGCACGAGCTAGCGGTGGTCTTTCCATACTGGTGCTGTTAGCGAGCATGGCAGGTGGCGTGCAGGCCGCGGATGATGGCTTATCATCGGTGCCATCTGCAGTGTTGCAGGCCGTCAAAAAAGATAAGCCAGGCATTATTCTGCAGAGCGCTCGCCAGTCGAGTCGTGACGACGGTGCCCACTATTTGGTCAAGGGTGTGATGTACGGCAAAGAAATTCGTTTTGTCGTTCGCTATGATGGCAAGATCATTTATTCAGTTGATGTAAAACGCTGAAAGAATCTCACGTTTAACAATACCGTAGGGGTGAAGCTTTAGCCCGCTTGCCCCTTTTTTAACGCGCGCGTTCCACTACATCGATTACACTGTATCCCTCGAATTAATCCGCGCATAAGGATGCAGCCATGATCAAAACCCGCGCAGCCGTCGCCCTCGCTCCCGGTGAGCCGCTACAAATTATGGACGTGAATCTCGAAGGCCCAAAGGCCGGCGAGGTGCTGGTTGAAATTAAAGCCACGGGCGTCTGTCACACCGACGAGTTCACCCGCTCTGGCGATGACCCTGAGGGTTTGTTCCCCGCCATACTTGGCCACGAAGGTGCGGGCATTGTCTTAGAAGTGGGTGAGGGCGTGACCACATTAAAGCCCGGTGACCATGTCATACCGCTCTATACTCCAGAGTGTCGCCAGTGCCACGCGTGCCTCAGCGGTAAAACCAACTTATGTACCGCAATCCGTAATACACAAGGGCAAGGCCTGATGCCCGACGGTACCACGCGTTTTTCTATGCTCGACGGCACCCCTATTTTTCATTACATGGGTTGCTCCACCTTTGCCAACCACACGGTAATGCCTGAAATTGCGCTTGCGAAAGTGCGCGACGACGCGCCCTTCGACAAAATCTGCTACATCGGTTGTGGTGTCACTACCGGCATCGGTGCAGTTATCAATACGGCGGGTGTTGAATTGGGCTCAACCGCAGCAGTATTTGGCCTGGGCGGTATTGGTCTCAATGTTATTCAGGGCCTTCGAATGGCCGGTGCGCACACCATCATTGGCGTAGATTTAAACGATGACAAAGCGGTTATGGCGCGCAAGTTCGGCATGACCCATTTTGTTAACCCGTCGAAGATTGAGGGCACCGTCACGCAGGCGATTATCGACCTCACGAAAACTGAAAAAGATACCTTCGGCGGCGTCGACTATTCGTTTGATGCCACGGGCAACGTCAACGTGATGCGTGACGCACTGGAGTGTTCGCATCGCGGTTGGGGTGTGTCGGTCATTATTGGCGTGGCGCCGGCGGGTGCTGAAATCAGTACACGCCCGTTCCAGTTAGTGACGGGCCGAGTCTGGAAGGGCACGGCTTTTGGCGGCGCTAAAGGGCGTACCGATGTACCGAAATTTGTCGACTGGTACATGGACGGCAAAATTGAAATTGACCCCATGATTACTCACAAGCTCTCCTTAGACGACATCAACACCGCGTTTGATTTAATGCATAGCGGCGAGAGTATTCGTTCGGTAGTGGAGTTTTGATGGACGTTATTGCTGAGAATAAAAGCCACGGTGGGCGACAATTAGTCATTCGTCACGCGGCAACTACCACGCAGTGCGATATGACTTTTGCGCTGTTCTTACCGCCAGGCGAGGGGCCCTTTCCTGTGCTGTGGTATTTGTCGGGACTCACCTGCAGCCACGCCAATGTCATGGAAAAGGGCGAGTATCGCCAAATTGCCGCTGAACTGGGTGTGGCAGTGATTTGCCCCGACACCAGTCCACGTGGTGACCATGTGCCAGGCGGCGACCCAGCAGACTGGCAGTTTGGCCAGGGCGCCGGGTTTTACGTAGATGCCACCGAGGCGGCTTATCGGGATCATTTTCAGATGCATAGCTACATCATGCACGAGCTTCCTGAGTTGGTTTTTGCGCATTACCCACTCGACAGCGCACGCCAAGGCATTTTTGGGCACTCCATGGGCGGGCACGGGGCCATGGTTTTGGCGCTGCGCAATCCTGGAGTGTTTAAAAGCTGCTCAGCTTTTGCACCCATCACGCAACCCTCAACTGCCGGCTGGTCACAGCGGGCATTCAGCGAATACTTGGGCCCCGACAAAGCCGCTTGGCGAGCATGGGATACGGTGTGTCTTATCGAGGATGGCGCCAGAGTAGAGGCGCTGCTGGTTGACCAAGGTGACGCTGATGCATTCCTAGAGGAGGGTTTACGGCCACAGCTGTTAGCGCAAGCTTGCACGGATGCAGGCATAGACCTGACACTCAGAATGCAGCCGGGTTACGACCACTCTTACTTTTTTATCTCGAGTTTTATGGCCGATCATCTTCGATGGCATGCGCGTTATTTGTAAGCGCGTTTGGTGATTTCGTGGCGGTATCTGCTGGTGCACAAACAGTACTGCGCATGCACACTGCCGCTTCCCCGTCGCCATAATAGTTGTGCTTTGTACCGCTAACAGTAAAGCCAAAAGTGGCGTACAGCGCTTTGGCCTGCTGGTTACTGGTTCTTACCTCTAAGGTTACATGTGAAATCCCGCGGCTTTTAAGCACGGTAAAACACGCGCCGAGCAGTGCTTTTGCAACACCCTGCTGCCTAAATGCTTGGGACGTGGCGAGTGAGTAAACACGCGCCGAGTGCTTGCGCACAAAAACTAAAATGTAACCCGATATTTCTGGCGAGTAGGACTCGGGCCGAGCCACAAGCAGCAGGTTGGTGTTGCCCATGTGATAACTAAACGCGCGCCGAGTCAGCTTGCCATCTGAAGCCAGAAAAACACTGTGCTCAAGCGCCAGCAGCGCGCGGGTATCTTGCGGGCGCGCAGGCTCAACGAAGTGACCTTGGCCGCCCACCTTAGTGCCGTTGGTAAATCGTATACTTCGGAATCAGCTTGCTCGGCCGGTAAGACATTTTGACCTTTTTCAGGTTCTCAAAGCCCATGTCGTCGCCAACGTTGATGGTCTCGACATCGTATTTATGGAAAAGCACTTTTGCGAATTCCCTGAAAATAAACTGGGCGCAGCCAAACACTTCAAAGTCGGTCTTTTCCACAATCACGCTAGCGGTCTGATCATTAATTTGCTCACCTGCGGTAAAACCCTTGATCTCGCCCTCAATAAGGATCACCAGCCCAATCAGATTTAAGGCGCGGTAGTCTTTAATCATACGACGTATGGCGAGTCGCTCGCTGTAAACACCATCGAGAAACACCTCTTGCTGCTCAACAGGAATGTATTTCATGCGGTCGGAAATCCACTTGTTCACAAGCTTTGAAATGCCGTCGCCGTGTATGTCTGGGTCTAGGGCTTCAAGTTGGTAGGTAGGGTGAATGCGTCTGAACTTGTTAATTTCGTTACGCTTGGTGCTGTAGGCATTGCCCGCTAAATCGATTAACGATTTTGTCTTGTAGACGTAGTCGACCAGTGAGCGCTCGACAATGAAGTCCTCTAATAGATCAAAGATCTCTGCGCCGGGCGCCAGCTGGTCGATAAAGTCAGCGACGAGGTATTCGTCGACGTAGTAGATTTTGTTATTCAGCGGTGAGTCATTGTGGTCAGACATCAAAGTGAAGCACGTGCTCATGGCGGAGATAGTCTTACTTTTATTGCCCAGCGGGGGCAGCAGCATTGACAGCTCGCCGCCGTAGAGTAGGAACAGGCAAAAGCACTCGTCGATAATGGCGTAGAAACCACTGCCGCCACTCAGCCAAAGATAGTTCGCCGCAAAGGTGTAGTCGCTGGTGTCTAGCTGCAGCCGCGCTAAGTAGGTTTCCATGGCGGGCTTAGCGTCAAGGTCGAAAGGTAGCAGCTCGTATTCGCCAATTTTAAGACTGCTCATGAAGCCACCCCAGCAGCACACGAGCTGTTAAAGACAGACAGGCGACTCGCTACAAGCTCACCCCCATGCCACTGAACCCTGGGTAAGACGCGCTGAACATTCATTGCTTGAGTACTCATGAGAGAAGGCCAGTTGCTGGCCAACGACGCGATATTCTGCACAACAAAATTCGATATAAATAGAGGGGTCGTCACAGATAATTTGTGGTGTTATTGCAGAAATCACCTCGCCAGTATCGGCGCTATAGTCGCCGTGAACCTTGTGTCTATGCGGCTTGGCTGGGCTTGCTCAGCTTAGTGTCCGGGGCGGCTCAGCGTGGCTGCTGATGCTTTGCTCCGGTGCTTGGGCGGCAATATGGATTGCTCTATCGTTACTTTTGAACCGGGCATTTCTGCCTCAACGGCTTCACGCAATGGCGCTAGGCGTTGCTGCACTTCCCCTAGGGTTTGATCGGCAAAAAAGGCGAGCTGCATGATGATGAAGAGATCATTTCCGGATCGACGGGCTTGGTAATCGAGCAGTCCATCATAGGCATCGAAGTGTTTAACCAGCAGCCGGATCAGCTGGAAATGCTCAGGGTCTGCGATAGTACGGTCTAAGATTTCCGGTAGGCTTCTTCTAATCAAGCCATAGGCGATAAACAACATATAAACCGCAACAAACATGGAGCCGGCTGTGTCGATCATTCGTGACGCGACGGGATCTTTGAGCATTGCCGTCATGACTAAAATGGCGAGCACAACCGCAGATGCGATGGTTTTCGCGGTTCTTGCCTCGATTTGTGCCTCAACGATGATTGAGGTTTCATCCTCATTGGCGCGTATAAATGCCGCAGCAAAATAGTAGTTCACCATAAGGTTTGCCGTTGCACTGATGACGGCGATGATCAAAAGGTCGCTGGAGATGGCGGTGTTATCTGTTCGTGTAAATAGCGTCTGAAAAATGAAGGCGCTGACGATGAGTAGCCCAATGGCGACTAAAATATTCGTCATCCGTTCAATTTTCCCAGTGCCATATTGATACTCAGAAAAGAGCCCTCGGTGGCTTTTTTTCAATACCGAAAAGGCGGCATACTCGATGACAAGTAGCATCATCATACGAATGACTTCTGAAATCGCGGTCATTGAGCCAGACAAAAATGCCGCAAAGGCAAACACCAAGGTAACGATTGTGTCGAACACAATGGCGCCAAGAATGGCTTTTTCTTTGGTGCGCTGGCTATCGGACAGTGTTGCTGTCGATGTGTTCATCTAAACAGTACGCCAAAGTAGATATCCCAAAGACCAATGCCTTCGAACTCTGCATAGGCTGACCTACCCACCCCACAAAATTTGCTGATATCGCGGTAGAGTTTGTCATCACTGATTTCCACAAGAATGCGACCGTCTCTGTGGCCCAATTGTTTGACGTTGGCAGCGAAATGCTTAGACGTCCAGTCGCTGCCGGACCCCATTACCAGGCTCACACGACCCTCGATAAAATCAGATCTGCCATAGAGGCGAATGCGCACGGCGTGGTTGGGCGCGATAAGTTCTAGGATCGAGTCGTCAACAGCCACCTCGACCATGAGCCGGCTACGGTCAATATATGACAGCAGCGGCTCGCCTTTAGTCACCTCTAGGCCGTCTTGCACGTCGACATTCCAGATGACCGAATCCTTCGGTAGTCGAATCGCGGCTCTCGCGGCCCGCTCATTCATATCCGCATCTCGCGACTCTTCCGGCTGATCAGCCATCGTAATGTCTGATTGCGATTCCGACATCCGACGCTTGGTCTCCAATATTCTAAGCTCTAATGTGTTAATCGTTTTTTGTACCTCCAGCGCACTATCGGACAAGCCCTGAGGTAACAGGCCCGCTGCGAGCGACGCTTCACGCTGCTCGAGTTGCTCCATTTCCTGAAGCGTTGCACTCACCTGTGCTTGCGCATTAATGAAGTCAGAATGTGCTCTATCCTTATCTTGCTGGGTGACGACAGCGCTGTCATAAAGCTCTGCAATCCGATTGTTCCGGTGTTCGAGTTCGCTCAAGTCAGCCCTCTCGCCAGTCAGGCGAGCCGCCAAAATATCAATGCTCTGCTCGATATCGCGCTTAATTTCTTCTTGGTAGGTAACGAGCTGCGCTTTGTTTTCTGTGAGTCGACGCTCCAGTAGTACAAGCTCGTCTCTGAGCCCTTCGTAGTTACCCGTCGTCCGCTGATTGCCTAGCCGCAACACGGGTGTGTCTCCGGCAATCATGCCCGGCCGTATAGAAACCCCGCGGACAATACCGTCGATCGGTGCGTCGACCTCATATTTGAAGGCGGTAACAACGCCGTTTCGGACGACATAGCGCTGCATATATTCGGCGATGGGGACTAGCGGTATCAGCGCTAAGACCGCAAGAGAGATGAGCACCGTTTTTTTTCGTGCTATTGGATGTGTCATGGGGTTACGCTCTTTATTACGAATACTTGTATCGTGTTTTTATGCGGTATTGCGCCCGTTCACGGTACCCAGTTAGCGCCTCAGACGCTGCGTTGCGGTTCTTCGCGGAAATAAAGTGGCTCTTACTTTTTTATGAGGCAGGCCTGAGCGCTAAATGGTACCAAATTGTTAATGCTAAATGCATAAGCAATCGATTCCGAAGTGTATTTAGTAGCGCCTGAACAACTTACCAAGGACATTCCCGATCAGCGATGCTGAAATCATTGAATCGACGCTATCGACCAATATTTCTTGGTTTTTTAAAAGGTCGATGTGGGCAATTGGTGGTTGATTTGTATCGAGGACGAGATCTGCAAACTTATATGGGCTGTCAGTATTTCAGGGAAATGCGACGGCGCTAGACGCCGGTTACTACTTCGTTGTGGTGAGGACAGCTAGCAAGTCGTCAAACCGCCCTCTAAACTCTGCGCTATTTTTTTAGGCGGCCAGTTAAGATCGTGCTCGGTGTGCGTTACCGGATTCCGATCACATGCGCCGCACACAGGTTGCCTATAAGCACGTTTAGCGATGGGTAATAAATGAGAGTGATTTTAAGATGGCAAGTGGAGATGCGCAGCGCAATACGGCTTTTCGCTCGCGGTAGGCGTGCGGTGCTTTGAGCGCCCCCGCAACCTTTGCAGAAGTGTAGGGTCGAAGGCGGCCGGTTAGTGCCATTACCACAATCAGTAGAACACTGACACACACATGACTACAGCAAGCAGCCGGGAGCAATATGCCGGGCATGTTTTTGACGAGGACCCAAGAGGTGTTCCGGTGACCATAAAAGGTCGAAAAATCACTTCTAAAGCCTGTAATGGCAGACCCAATATGTGTGACTCGCGCTGCGGGGGTGAATAAACAAAAATGACCGGCAAGTTGCAAGCGAAAGCCAAGATCAACATCTTCTAGGTACATAAACATTGACTCATCAAACCCGCCGATTTCTTGGAGGGCTAAAACTCTGTAGAGACAAGCTCCCGCGCACGCGCTGAAGACATACTCCTCGACCAAGTTTACGCTTGATAATCTACGCGACGTATAGCGACGCCAGGGAAACCCACTGAGAGAGAGTGCATCACCTGCGCCGTCGATTATGTCGGTGTTGTCCGCCTTAAGCATCAAAGATGCCACGCTGGCCGCCTCGGGGTGCTTCTCTGCGGCCGATAGCAGCTCCTCAAGCCAGGTAGGCTCTGGAAATGCATCGGGATTTAAGCAGCATGCGTATTTATAGTCAGGTATGGTATCTAATGCACGGTTTACCGCTGCGCCATAGCCAACATTTTCATCTAATATTAAAACGCTGACATCTGCACTTCCCAGTGTATTAAGCAAGGCAATCGAAGCGATTTCATCTGAAGCATTATCGACAATGATGATTTTTGTGGGCGTAATAGTTTGCTTAGCGAGCGCTGCAATGCACTTTGTTAACAAAGTGCTGCAGTTGAAACTAACAATGATAACAGCTGTCTTCATGGGCAAATTGTAGGCCGAGGAAAAATTGGTGGTAGGTGAATGGGTATGACTGCCAGGATGGATCTCATGACTTTATGTGGCTAGATATCGAGAATATCTCATGTCAAGCATTCAGTCTTTAAAGTAACGTAATCTCGGCGTTTAGGTCGGCCGGGCCAACTGCGGCGCTCGACGTTCTACTGCCACTTACTCTAAGGACTGCTGCATCTACCCTACGACTCATGAACTCAGACTCTGCTGCAGAGTCTCGACGAACACCGCAATTAAAGTAATAGTTGCCCGGAATTAGCGTCGGGGTTAGCGCGAACTTGATTGTCATCAGGTCACCTGCAGCGACCTTCCGATGCGGCATAAGCAGTGTCGTAGAATCAGTGCCAAAAACCGCGTGGCCGTCCCTGGTTTTTACCATCATCGAATATACTGGGTCTGCAAGCTCAATATTGAAACGTACCTTGTAGCACCAGTTAATCCGCTCTCCCGCCTGAGCCAAATTTATGCGCTCTGCTGTCAAATCTTCGATCCAGCAATCTATAATTTCAGCTTCGCCATTGCCATAAATTTGTGTGCAGTCAGGAGGGAAATTCGCGATATCTGTATCGCTTTCTAAATCAGTTTTTTTCAAGGTGTTGCCCGTTGATGATGGCAGTGAATACTCGGCAAAAAATTTTTCCCCACCGAATAATGTGCGCTCATAAGTGTCGCAAACTGCTCTCGCTTGCCCTTTATGTGCCACTAAACCGTCATGAATAAATAAGGCAGAATCACAAAGGCGCTTTACGGCTTCGATATCATGGCTAACAAACAGAAGTGTACTGCCTTCAGACTTGAATTTTTCTATTCGTTGAAAGCATTTTCGCTGGAACGCTGCATCACCAACAGAAAGTGCTTCATCAATAATTAAAATATCTGGTCTTATTGCTGTGGCGACGCTAAATGCCAGCCGTGTTTGCATGCCGCTCGAGTAGGTACGCACAGGTTGGTCGATAAAATCGCCAATGCCCGCAAAAGCCTCGATCGCAGGCATCGCATTCTTTAGATCAGTCAGGCTCAAGCCAATCAATTGCCCCGACATTAATGCATTCTCTCGGCCAGTAAAGTCCGGATGAAAACCCATGCCCAGCTCTAACAATGCGGCAACGCGACCTGAAACATCTACAGTGCCAACTGTAGCGGGCGTTGTACCAGTGATGATCTTAAGTAACGTGCTCTTTCCTGCGCCATTTACCCCGATAATACCGAAGGCTGTACCAGCGGGGACCTCAAAGCTAATATCTTTTAGGGCCCAACGCTTTTCATGGGAAACACCGCCAGTAAGCCACTCGTATATTCTCGCCCACCTTGATGGGTAGCGCTTATATGCCTTGCCTAGGCCGTTGACTGCGATTGCATTCATTACAGTTCATCCACCATTTCTGGCTCTAAACGTAGCAAAAGCAATGCACTGAAAAAAACTAGCAAGACGGTACCGACGCTAAGGCTTATAAGAGAAGGTAAGTTCGGCCAAGCTTGCACTAAGAATATTTCTTGATATGCGGTCATCAACAGTTTAATTGGGTTGAAATTCATCCAGTACCTATATTCCTCTGGAACAATATTGATCACATAAACTATTGGTGTGAGCCAAAACCAAAATTGTAGCAGTACGCCAGTAAATTGAGCTATGTCGCGAAAGAAGACGTTAAGTGTGCCAAAAATAATGCCTAGGGCCAGCGTGAATAAAACCTGCAGCATGAGCACTGGGATCACAGCAACGAGTAATCGGCCAGGGAAGTGATCTATGAGTATTAGAAAAGCGAGATAAAGTGAAAAAATTATAGTGAAATTAACGAGTGCTGATAGGGTTGCAATAACAGGAAGGCATACTCTTGGGAAATTAGTTTTCTTAATTAGAGTCGCGTTGTCGACAAATACTGTACTTAATCGAGTAAGCATTTCCGCGAATAAAGTCCAAAAGATAACCCCTGCACAGAGATAAATACTAAATGCATAGGGCGTCTGTTCGTGGCCAGGTAGGCTCGGGCGCATAACTCGCCCAAATACGACAGTATAGATTAGAAGGAGGGCTAGGGGCTGCGCTACAGTCCAAAAAACGCCAAGCAGAGATGCCCTATATCTGCTCTGGAATTCCCTCCATACACTTGATGCTATAAATTGCCGGTAGTTCCAGATAGCTCGAAAAATCGCCATCATAACGCGTGGGTATCCTTTGTCTGTTTCTACGAGATGCGACAAGTTTGCAGCATAGGCCTTTTCCAAAAATATCCGAAGGCTGCAGATGCGGTCAAATTCCCGATGAATCTTCAAGCATCCATCGTAGGGTTTCAGGGAGCGTTATGGGATCCCAGTATCCCAGGAGTCGCTCTAATTTTCCTCTGTCGCCTTGTAGCCAGTGCACTTCATTCTGGCGGACAAAGTCAGGATTGACATCAACACGCAGACTATGACCTGAAATAGCTTCTCCCATGGCTAAGATTTCTTGCAGGCTATAGCTGGTACCTGAACACAAGTTCACGGTTTCACCCGTAGGTTGGATTTCTGCGAGTGCGGTGTAGGCCCTTGCGACGTCTCTGACGTCGGAATAATCCCGGCCAATATCTAAGTTGCCTAGCTCGATTGCTTCAGCGCGATAACGGAGATGATTGACTATTTTTGGGATAAGAAATCTTGATTCTTGGTGACGGCCACTGTAATTGAAAGGCCTAGTGATTACGATGGGCAAACTAGACATCCATTCTTTAGCCATGATCTCCATGGCTAGTTTGCTCAACGCATACTCGTTGGTGGGAGCTGTGATTGTGCGCTCAGACAAAATGCCGCTGGTTGTATTTCCGTAAACGTTGGCGCTGCTCGCAAGAATTACACAGTCAGGTGGGCGCGGCTGTGTGGCGAGCGCTTCAAGAAGGTACTGTGTGCCCATAACGTTTACACGGTGAAAAGCGCCGGCATCGTTGTCCCCGACGAAGGCAAGTGCCGCCAGATGGATGACGACATTCGGTCTCGCCTGATCAATGAGACGTTTAGCTTGGGCTTCATTCGTGAGATCTGTCATCACATAGTTGCTTGTCGACCTTACCGCCTTGACTCCAGATCGCCAAACATCCCAGCCTTTTTTC
>Ga0209137_1002057_pt1 | contig 18220 bp, 5 predicted proteins | sample SaaInl5LU_22_DNA_FD_184642 | JGI IMG/M metagenome (GOLD analysis project Ga0209137, IMG submission 184642) | Marine microbial communities from expanding oxygen minimum zones in the Saanich Inlet - ESP_105LU_22_DNA (SPAdes) (version 2) | ecosystem: Environmental > Aquatic > Marine > Intertidal... | reverse complement strand
GAAGTCAGGAACGTGGTCAGAGGCTTCATGGATTGATGACATCAGGGTAGACCCAAATTCAGACAATGTGTCGAATCCAGAGGGGGATAACAGAAGATTCCAAAGTGTTCCACCAGCACCTGACGAACTTTCAAACTACGACCTCAATGAAACCATAGTTTCTGATGAGGATTTCTATCCATTACCTTTGGGTATAGACGCTGCATATCCAGAAGGATACCCTAAGAAAAAAGTATTTGGCAGGGTTAAAGTCCCTTACGTTGAGTTCTTTGGGTTCGACCTGAACTTTGAAATAGACGGAACGCCAATTAGAAATCTGATAAGCAAGATAAAGATTGTACGTGCGGAGTGTATCCCAGAGGTAATCGCAAGCGGACCCGTGGTGATGTCTGTTGGTCTTGGATCTGGTAAAGATGAGGACAATCAAATAACAACATCTAATTATTTAAACCTATCTAATATTGCAAAGCCAGTAGAGAACACATATATAGGAACCACATTTTCGGCAAGCACAGAACTTAATTCAGCTCTATTCCCTTTATCTTATGGGGGGTCTAAAGGTGATTTATATTATCCAATTGCTCCATCTATATGTTTAGCCGAGAATGATAATGATTCATTTTTTAATTGGGAGTTATTTGAAGGTACATTCCATGAATATCCATTTGCATATGGATTACCAATGCAGGGAGGATTAAGACCTCTTGATATAACAGGAACCCCTCCAGACAACCTATCTCAGTCAAGCGCAAATGACATTCTATATTATGTAAATAATCAAAATTACTTTATAACATACAACATCTCGCCAGGTATAAATAACTTCATATCAAATAATATGAGGAGGGTTTTTTATTCTGACTCTGTTGGAGTTGGCAATATTGGTGGTGGATTGTATTGGGATATAACAAACTACGGATATCCAGACTTTGAGTTCAGAGGAGATGCCGTGCATCACTGGGTAACTCCAATTTATCATTACGGAGAGGATGCGAATCCTCAAGGGGCTACTGGTGGTTTTTCAGGTAAACATGGTCAACCATTTGGAACAAAAATTAGGTTGTCAAATATAGATGGAGCTGTTTTAGTTGATGGTGCTTCAGATAGATTTTCGCCAAATAACTATTGGTTATTCTACCCGTTTTGGGTAAATAGAAGAATACTTACTTTCTATGCTCCTGACCTATTATTTGATAATGAAGCTGTTCCTAGCGCAGGAAAACTAAACGTATTCGGTGAGTATAGAATGGATAGAAGACATCACAATGACATTGCCTGTGGGTTGTTCTCATCAACGCTCCCGTTGTCAGGTTATTCAGAGTATACCGTAGAAAATATGGGTACGACATACAATCAATATGACATCAATGATATTTTCGACATAGGTGATGGTGGTAATTCGGATATCTACCCTGGAGCAAAATTCAGAAAGGGATACTCCGCAAATACAAAGAATTGGAATGCGGCTGGTACTAACGATGCAGCATCTAAAGCACCATATACAAAGCACAACAATCTATATATAAACCCACGCTCACTCGTTCTTCGTGTGGATGGGAATACAGATTCCTCGCTTAGAGATGGTCTTACAGGAGTTGAAGCTCCAAACAAGAACACAGACTACGGTGTTTACTATGTACAGATGTACCAAGAGAACATAGGAAAGTACGGTGGAACAGGAGACTCTACATACATTGATACGGGATTCTCGGTTAAGGTTGATGACCTTACAGATACAAACGGTATTGTAGATAAGAATCAAATAAACGTATTCGGTGGAGATACGTTTACCCAAGCGACATACCTTGCCGCAAGAAGGATAAACCCATCAGAGGTTTCAGTTGATAATACTACGGAATATCAAGGAGGTTCTCCAGGTTGGGGTGGTGGAATGAAGTTCTACTCACAGAACAGACTGAACTCGCAGTTGAGGACAGATACTAATGACTCTCTACTATACCCAAAAGACACACAAAATCAAACGGATTGGCTTGATAACACAGAGACAGGGTTCGGAAATAACTTCCAATACAATGACTCATACACTCCTGCAAGTGGAGTTCTTTCATACGCATCAATAAACGACAGACTTATTGACCAACAGGTAGACCTGCCATCACGTATAGACTACAGCGAGAAGTATGAGCAGAACACACTTGACGATAAGAACCAATCGTTCCTGCCACTTAACTTCAAAGACATAGACCAAGCATTCGGTGAGATAATCTCACACAAGAATGTAAACGGAGAACTGTTCACCCTACAACCAAGAAAGTTCCAAGCACAGTTTTTCAATGCGTCAGGAACGCTGCAAACAGAATCAACGGAAGGTCTTAACGTGGTCATCGGTGACGGTGCTGTTCTTGCAAGGGACGGTCAAACACTATCATCATACGGATCAGAACACAAGTGGTCTGTTATCAAGGGTAGGAGTCCTGGCGGTAAGGATGTGCTTTACTGGTACAACCAAGAGTCAAAACTCATCATGCGCTTCGGTGCAGACGGAACCGTTGTTCTTTCTGACGTACACGGTTTACGTTCATTCCTTGAAAACGATGCAAGATGGACTCAAGGTAAGGACACACCTTATGCAGGTGATGGTGTAAGAGTTGTATGGGATGATGAGTATAAGGAAGCCATTTGGACTTGGAGGGGTGTCAGGAAAGTTTCCAAGTATGTTGGTGGTAGAACTATTGTGGTAGGAGCTGTAGTTGAAAATACGAACGCTCCTTCAGATACATTTGATAATATTCCTAGACTATTCAGATGTACCGTAGAGCATAACAGCACCCCAAACTACGAACCTGGTGTAGGGGCTAATTGGGAACAGGTTTGGGAGCAGATTGATTACAATGATGAAGAGTATTACACTTGGTTCACGCTTGCATTCAACGAGATGACAAACGGATTCTCATCGTTCTACTCTCACCGTCCTAAGATTTACTTCCCATGGAGAAACAAGTTCCTGTCTGCCCATCCTACTGAGGAGAATAAGATATACGAACATAGAAGAGGTGAGTACACTACTTGGTACAAGACCGAGGCAGGAGAACTGTCTGAGGATGCATATATTGAAGGTGTTGTCAATTATATGCCTGAGTCAAGTAAGAAGTTCGTGGCTACTCAGGTTATCAGTGACAATGAGCCTGACAGAATGGAATTTGAAACCAAGCGTCATAAGAGCTATCTTGTTAAAGGTGAGTTCGATGATCACGATGACCATTGGAGAAGCCCGATCAAGAACGATACTACAAATGGTAACACTCCTGCCGCAGACACAGAATCCCTTACAGGTGACTACATTAAGGTCAAGTTTTTCATAACCAAGAAATTATACAACAGACTTTACAACTTCGTTATCAAGGTACGTGAAAGATTGAGAGTGTACAGAAAGTGATTATTCCCTGAACTCCCAAACATATCCAGCAGACGTTCCACCTCTTTTAATTGATGCGCTTATTCTTGAATAATATACACCAGCGAATCTTGATGCGGCAGCAAGTGAATGAAACTCTCTAATATATTCACCATCCTTAGAATACATTAGAACGGCTTTATTAACTTTATTATTGTTTCCATTTTTCCTGTCTTTATTAGCTTTTCTATTGTTTTGTTCCCAAGTGACAAGCCTTATATTGCCAAACTTGTAAATGTCGTAATCATCTATCCTATCTACTGATGGCGTTTTATTTACGTCATAACCAGACTCAACCCAAATGTTATATATTGACCTCCAGTTATCATTGCTTAACACCCAGTCTTTTAACTCCTCAAATGAATACAATGGACCATCCCATCCCTTTTTCTTGGACTTATTTTTTTGTTTGTTATAAATTTCAACTATCCTCCCGTGTTCGCTTCTTCTGTACAACATGGCTCTTTCTGAATGGCAATCTTTACAAGCACCCGTTTTTCTACCACCTCTGAGTTTTACTGAATAGAACATTGACAAATCAAGTTCCCTGTTACAAGCTACACATTTTTTCATAATACGGCTTTTATTACGGCTTAAAAGAATGTGGGAGGTGCCGTAGTTAACCTAATTACCTGACCGCTAAATCAGAACCACGGTCAAATATATGAATAATTCATTAAACAGTGTAAAATTCGTATCTTTGAAGTATATGTAACCTTTAAAATTTAAAGATTTGGCTTGGATCGGAAGCATAATTCAAGGTGTAATGGGTGGTGTACAAATGGGAATAGCTATGGACGAACTGTCCAAGCTACCATCTGCAAAGACCTTCTCGCCAGCCACAGACCTTGAGACAGCCACATCGATGGCACGTAGAGCAGCCCAACAGGGTATGACTCCACAAGAACGTGCTGCTGCTGAACAGGCGATAGGTACTGCACAGAGCAGAACACAGAGAGCCATGGAGCAGCGTGGTCTTGGTAACCTTGCCGCTGCCGTATCACAGATCAGAACCACTGAGGCTTTGAATCAGTTAGAGGCTCAGAATCAAGCTATTAAACGTCAGAGTCTAGGACAGTATGCTAGTCTCGCTGGTCAGATGCAGTCACTTCAGAATCAGAACATTCAGTCTTTCAATCAGATGCTGTACGCACAGCAACAGGCGTTAGGTCAGGCTGCACAGGCAGGTTTCAAAAATCTTGCAGGAACAGGAGCCACTATCGCAGAGGCTATTGAAGGGAAGAAAGCTGTTGAGGATAAGACCTATGAAAATACTCCTGGTGGAAAAGTAACAACTGGTCAGATGGGTGTTACGGATAGTGGAATACAGACATCTACACCCGAAGGATTCGGATTAGATGCTATGCAACAAGGTGGAGATGCTATTGGAACAGGGCTTACTACAACTGAAGCCACTAGTAGAATACAGAATCCAGGGATGCAGTTTGGACAACAAACAACATCTGGTCTTGACCAAGTTTATCCAATGCAGTCTTTTTACGACCCTTCTGCTGCTAACGCATTTAACGCTTTAAGACCAGATTCAAGTGCTATGTTTAGTTCTGATTTTAGTGGATTCACTTCCCCTGGAAGTGCTACTGGTTCATTCTTTGACCAATATAACACTCAGAATATGTTAGACTTCGGAACAACATCTGGAATGTTGAATACAGAACTTCAATAAACATGGCAAACGGACCATTCGGAAATCCTTTAAGCACAGGCATCGCTCTATCTTTCGAGGTAGACATGACACCTTACAGGGAGATGCACAAGAGAAAACTCCTTGCTGCTAAAGAGAAAGAGGAGGATAAGAAAAAGAAGCAGCAGCAGTATGCTGACATACTAAAGAATATCACCCCTCCTGACGCATCAAAGATACACAAGAAGTATATGCCAGAGGTTCAGAATCAATACGCTGAACTGATAGACTCCGCAATGGGTTACATAAATAAGAATGACGTTGCAAGTCTTCATAAGCATATGTTTGAATTTAATTCAAATGCTCAAAAGGCTGTACAGGCAACTGAGAATTATAAGAACTATGTAGACTCAGATGCCAATAAGACGTTCAAAAGTATTGAGGCTATCAGAGCCATGGAGGATGATAATACATCCATAGGAGATATTTTCGATAAATATCAGAATGATGTTGAGTATGGTGATGGGTATCTTTTTTGGTCTACCATAGAAAGACCTGATCTTTTAGGTGAGACAAACAAAATACTTCAGGGGGCTGAAAAGGCGGTTGTATTTGATGGAGGTAAGCCAGTTGTAATGGGAAGAATGCCAGAAACCGATGAAGTAATTTATCAAGAATCAGTTAAAGATCCAGACAAGGTAATAGACTATCTATCGGGTTGGCTAATGAGTTCACCTGGTGGAAATAGGCTCTTAATGGATTATGGCGGTATAAATGCTGGTCAATTAGATGAAAGAACTCCTGACGGAATGCAAAAAAGAGCAGCGTTAGCAAGGGAGTATGTAAGTAAAGAAATAGAACCAAAACTATACGGTCAGAAAATAAGTAAGATATCACAAGATAAAGAGTCTAAAGGCTGGTCTGGAGGTAAGAGTGATAATTGGAGCATTTCAAAGACTGACAGACCTGTTGATCTTGGAAAAGAGGTTGGAGATCTTTACGGTTATGATGTATTCTACACTGGTGACAAGGCTAAAGAGGTGAGTAGAGTTATACAGGTGAGTCAGGGATCTTACTGGGCTAGGGGTGGAGATGAGTTCCTTAAAGTAAGCGACAAGGCTGAGGGAGAGGGTGTAGGTGTTCCAGCAGTACCTGCTGGACTATACATTAGAAAGGATAAGCCAAAAGGAGAGGGCGTATGGGCTGCGTATAAGACACCGTATGAACCACCTGCGCTTAGGGGGGAAACTGAGGCTCCAGAGGGAGTTGATCCAGACGTGTGGGCGAGCCTTGGAAGCGGTGATGACATAGATTGGACAAAAACACAGTCATACAGAACCATATATGTACCTATAAAGTCATCATCAGAGGCTAATGCGTTCATGGCTACACTGAATATGCCAAAAGAAGAATATGATAGGTTAATTAAGGATGTTGAAAAAGAAATGGGTACTACATCAGGAACGTCATCAACATCTGGATCAACAACATCAACTAACACCCCAACATTCCAATAAATAATCCATAATGGAGCAAGATACAAATTTACAGAATCAAGCAGTAGATCCTCAGAGAAATCTTGTAACTAAACTCATAAATCATTATGAGCCAAACGTGGAGGTTACAGATGACTACTATAAATCGATATCTGAAAAGTATCAAGATGTAGATACGCTTGTGACTAAACTAATAAATCATTACGAGCCAAAAGCAGAAGTCACAACGGATTATCTTAATGGGCTTTACAGTAAATATGACGTAAAAAAAAAAGAACAGACCGAACCGACTCAGGCAGTTCAAACTCAACAAGCAGCACCGACTCAGGCAGCTCCTTTACCTGGTCTTGGAGGTGTTTCGGAAGAACCTACACCATCTCCTTCAGTTGGTCAGTTAGACGTTAGAACTGGAACTGGTGCATTAGCATCAATTCAACCAACTCCAGAAAGAAAAGCACTGTCTGATTACGAAAAGAATCAGAAAGCTCTTTCAGATATTGATAAGCAAATAGCTTCAATTGGATCTTCAGCAACTGCTGTAGGTGCTACAGGTATGCCGATGATGAGGAGAGATGTAAGTTCTGAGGAACTGAAGTCTCAACGAGACAGGGTACGTTCAAAATCAGATTCACTAATACCAGAAGCAAGGAAGGTAACTGATGAGATAGTATCTTCAGAAATATCAGGCGGTAAGTATCAGGAATTTTTAACAGAGGATGGCACTGCTGTTGACCCTACAAAAGTGGGTGACCTTGCAAGAGAGAAGGCTTTAGAGTACGGCTTACCAGATGATGGATATTTCTTTGATCTTGTCAGGAACAGTATCGAATCAAATGTCGAGTCAAATAGAATTAAAGAAAGGGTAGATAAAAACTTCAATGATATCATGCAAGAAAAGCATGGCATGGGGGTGGATGATTATGTTAAATCTGTTGTAGAAAAATCTGCTGACGCAACTGGAATAACTAAACTTGTAGGTGAAAGAGATCTTGCAATAGCGAATGTTTATGACAACATATCTACACTTGCCAAAAATGAAGTTGAGAAAATACAGGTAGACAGATATGGAAAGACTGCTGAGGAATATGCTTCAGACATAAGAAGACAATATGAATCTCAGATTTCAGCTATTAACGATCGATATAGCGGGTTAATGGTTGATGGTCAATTCACTGGAACACAACAGCAGTTTGAGGCATATAAGGCTGATTTTGAATCTATTTCAAACTCAGCTCAAGAGCAAATAAACCAAATAGTATCTCAAGAAATAAAAGATGTTGCTGCTATAAATGCAAAGTATGATCTTAGATACAAAAGACAGGCTGATGAAATAGCCAGAATGTATGTTGAGAAAATTGACGAAAAGGCAAAACTTGTAGACCCAATTATAAAAAAAGAGATAGAGTCTGCTTACAAATCAGCGGTAGGAAAGGTTTACGAGGATGAAAATAAAGATAAAAAAGCTTCTGAATTTTACAATGTATATTCAAGTTTTGGTCCAGGTGCTGCTATTGCTTCATTTGTCGTTAAGCCGTTTACAAAGTCAATACTTGACCAAACATCTACTTATCTTAGATCTGCTGGTTTGCAAGAACTTTCAGAAACAGCAAAGCTATACGCTAAATCAGTTGATATAGGCGAGTTTAAGCTTGACAATGCTGATGACTTCTTAGATCCTTTAAATGTTCTTGGTGCTACTGGTCAAACAATAGGTGGTATGGTTCCAACACTTGTTCCATCAATTGCTGTTGGTGTTGCAACTGGAGGCGTTGGGTGGTTGCCAACGCTTGCTGCTGGTGCTACTGGCTTTGTAGTTGAATCTGTAGGTATAGCTCAAGATGCGTATGATGATAGGTTCGCTGCTACTGGAAGTGCTTCTGAAGCAGAGGAGGCAAGAGATAAAGCTTGGAAGGCTCAAACCCTTATTTTACCAGCTTATGCGCTTGATAACTTTCCTATTTTCGGGAAGATAGCTGGTGGAACCGCAAAAAGAATAGCATTAGGTGCTTTGGGTGAATATGGTACAGAACTTCTACAGGAATACCCTCAGAATGTTTTCGAGGAGGTTATAAGGAATGATGAAAACCTATCTGAAGCCATGAAATATGTTTCATTTGATGGTTTTAAGAGGACAGCATCTAATCTTACCCCAGTTCTACTTATAGGTGCTGGTGGTCAAGCCAGTCAAATATCAGCAGAAAACAACATAAAAAATGCGGCAGCTACTTTGTCTGCGAAGATGAATATCGGAAACATGACCGATAGCTCTCTTGAGCAGTATATGCTGTACCTGACAGCAAGTAAAGGAAGTGATTTTGCACTTGCATTTGTAGATGCCCAATTGAGAACTGGAAACATCGCTGAAGATGTGGCTGAAAAATCAACTAATGCTATAAATAATTCAAAATCATTCATAGATAAAACAAGGAATTTAAAGATATCAAATGAGTCAAAACTTGCACTCGCCTCATTTGACCTTAAAATAAGAAACGCAAAAGAAAGGGTTGAAGCTGAGACAGATACAATGTTGAAGTCTGTTGAAGAGACGAAGCTAAAACAACTTGAGAAACAAGCGGGTGAGCTTGCAACAACAGGAACAACGAATTATGCTGTAGTATCATTTAAGAACAACACATTTGAAATACTGACTCCACAGGAGCTTGAGGTGATGACTGGTAATGAAAACTTTATATCATCATTTTCAAATGGAGACATTAAGGTTGAAATGTTCGGAAAAAATCAGAAACAAATGTCTGATATTTTGAATGATAAAGTTAAACAAGAGCCAGTTTCTGAAACCGTTCCTACAGAAGAAACAAAAGCACAAGAAACAGCAAAAGCAAAAGAAAGAAACAGTCTAATAGATAAGGCTCTTGCGATACTTGAACCTATAGCATCTGCGAGAGAAGAGCTTACAGTAGAGCAATTGGCTGAAGTGTCTGAGGTGTTGGGAGAAGATCTGGCTGGGGAGTTGATCTCAGATCAGATCAGCAAGGCTCCTGACGCTGTAGACATATACAACCTATTAGACGATAATAAAGTAAAGATAGATGATACGAAAGTTACCGAACAAGAACGTCTGGATACTGAAAAGCAAGGACGGAAAGAAGAACCTGGGGCAGTTCAAGAGCCTGGAATCAGCAAAGAAGAGGGAGCAGCAGATACAGTACTTCAAGAGGAAGAAGAGTTAGTCAGCACCACAGAGGAGGAGCTTGACGCTATAGATAAAGAGTTGAGCGACCAGGGGGTTATAGAGGGCGCACTTACAGGTCGTTCAAGAAAGAGAAAGGTGGTTAAAGCCGTCAGGAACGGTATCAAGGCTATATCTAAGGTACTGCCTAATGTGAAAATAAAGCTGTACGAGACTCAGGATGAATACGAGCAAGCCACTGGTAGAAAGGGTAGAGGGTTCTACAACTTCAAGGATAAAAGCATAAGCATAAACCTTGAGTCTGCTAATACAAGGACTGTAGCTCACGAGATATTTCACGCATTCTTGTTCGATAAGATATCTACAAACGAAGAGGCTGCAAGCATATCTGCAAAGTTATTCTTAGAGCTTAACAAGGTAGAGGGAGATAACGCTAAACTTGTGAAAGAGCTTAGTGAGTTCGCCAGTATGTATGAGGAAGATGGTGTCGGTGTTATGACCGAGGAAATGTTAGCCGAGTACCTTGGGAAGGTAGCCGAGAACTACGACTCTCTATCTGCAAGAGGAAAGAGAGCTGTAAGAGAGTTCGTCAATAGTATGCTCGAACTTATAGGTAAGGCAAACCCAGAGACAAAGGAGTTCCTACCGTCAAGAGTATCTGGCAACGAGGTTGTGGATATGTTAGTTGGTATAGGCGAGAGAGTTGCAGCAGGAGAAGTGATTGAAACTGAACAGATTGAGGGGCTTTTCACTCCTGAAATTACCGTTGAGGTTTCTGGGACTACTAAAGTTACAGGTAGAGAGCAATTAAACCCTAAAGAGGTTAAAAGTAAAAACGTAAAAGGTAAAAAAGTTGGTAAAGGCTTATCTGTAAAGAGAGTAAAGGGTGAGCAAATAAAAGAAGGAATTGACAATATATCGGTAAAAAAAGTAAGAGAAGCAAGCCCTGAACTTTACATGAAAAATGCTAACATCTTAAAAGAATACGATGTAGTTAAAGGTGTAAAGAAATTTGGAGAGATCAAAAGCTTGAAGCAAGCCGATGAGGTTTACGATATTTTCGTAAATGAGGTTTCTGAAAATCTTATATATCTTCATGATAAATTTAACCAAGACTTACTTGATTACGCTACATTATGGTACGATGGTGCAAATCAAATAGCTCAAGAACTTGCTTCTAAATTTGATATATCATTAGAACAGGCTGCTGGAATAATTGCTGCTCAATCACCACAAAAAGATTGGTATCAAAATGTCCGTCTTGCAGAATTGGTTTTAGAGCAATTCAAGTCTAACCCTGTATTTACTCAAGAAGCTCTTGATTTCCAAAAGGAAATAAATGAAAGAGGATTTGATAAAAAGACTGGTGAAAAGCTTAAAAAGGCAAAGGACAGGGCTGCTATGTTGATATCCGCTTTAGAACCTTTTGTAGGTCAAAATCTAAACGACATTCCTGATGCTTTCAAACCCTATGTTGTTAGAACTACACAGGAGATTTCTGGTAATAAAGATTATGACGTAATAAGCCCTGACGGAAGAAAAGTAGGTCTTGCTAAAAAGAATGACGGGTCAAATGCTAAAGTAGCTTGGGGTAGTTACACTGAAATAGGTAAATCTGTAGCTATATATTTAAATGGATCTGAAAAGAATATATCAGATCAGTTAGGTGTTATGCATAAAATACGTAACTTCTTTAATAACATAGCAGATCCTATGTCTGAGGATAATGACGTTACAATGGATACTCACGCAGTGGCTGCTGCGTTATTAAAGCCTCTTAGTGGTAAATCAAAACAAGTAGCTCAAAATTTTGGCACTGGAACATCTAATTCTGGTCCACTTGGCATCAAGGGTGTTTATTATGCATTTGCAGATGCTTATGTAAAAGCAGCTAAAGAAAAAGGTATATTGCCAAGAGAAATGCAGAGTATTACTTGGGAAGCTGCAAGAGGATTATTTACAGACTCTTACAAGAACAACAAGGCTAATGTTAAAGAAGTAAACGATATATTTAAGGATTACACTAACGGTAAAATAACTAAAGATGAGGCAAGAGAAAAAGTACTCGAAGCAGCAGGAGGAGTCAACGACCCAACTTGGGCGGGACCTATTCTATCAGAGCTTGGAAAAGATTCTAAAAAGAAAGCCGACACTGGAAGAATACCTGGAGATGAGCGAGGTGTTAAGCGGACAGAAGCTAAACCCAGAGACAGAAGAAGAGATACGGGAGATGTATCTGGCGTAACAGAAAATGATATAGACTTCATAGAGGCTGAAGAAGGATCTTTAAGCGACCCTCCAGTTGGAAGAGATCAGAAAGATTACAAACCTAAGAAGACGCAGAAGGCTTACAAGTTATTTACAAAAGGTCCTAACGGGAATATATTCCCACTTTTTGTAGACGCTAATACAGAGGTTCCTGTTGGTACTTGGATTGAGGCTGCATTTCCAGATTATAGATTTACAGCTCCAAACGGAAATATGTATGTTCCATCGAGAGCTACAGAGGGTGTAAAAGAAGCTAAGGCTACTGGAGATAATATAGATATTCCAAATCAAGAGGTTAGGGATATGCTTATAGAGGCTGGATTCCTACCAAAAGGTTCTAACGCAAAGACAATAAAAGCGGTAGCGGCAAGACCAGGATGGCACGCAGGGGATGTTCCAGTAGCTACTCACATAGGGAAGGAACTTACCGTTAATGGTAAAAAGTATAAATACCGTGGACCAGCTCAGGCTTGGGCTGAGATTGAGGTTCCTGCCGACAAAGATTGGCAAGCTATAGCCAACGACAGGGCTGATGTAAAGAAAGACGGAACCATTAATGTAAGGACAGCTCATATTACAAATGAGATACCTTTCGATGGTTTCTACAGGTACAAGACTAACCCTAATATGCTCGGAAATTGGATTATTAGCGGTCAGATCAAGGTAAATAAACTACTGTCTGACAGCGAGATAAGTAAGATAAACGAGGAATCAGGCGTGAAAGATATACCTTCACTTCCTCAACTTATGAGAGAGGAGGGTATTACAGTATCAGATCTCGACAAAGATACAGCTAAAAGACTCAAAGAATTTTACCCAAATGATTTTGAAACTCTAAGCAAGGAGGCTCCTAAAGGCAGAGATCAGAAGATAAAAGCTACCATAGACTTCAAGAACAGATACGGAAAGTACTTCAGTATAAGCAAGATATTCAGCAACGAGAAGCACCTTGATAATTACATATCCTTCATGGAGCGTAAGGGTAACAAGGAGATTGGAGTTGAGATAGGTGTCGATGTTCCTGACGTATCGCCTACTCAGCCGTTCGCAGGTAGAGAGCAGAAAAACGCCCCTCTATTTAGCGGTAAGAACAAGAACATAATAGACTTGGCTAATAAATACATAGCCAAGAAAGGTCTTGCAGCACCTGAAGATACAGAGATAAGAAGGCTCAACACAGAGTATTCTAAAGCTATGGCTGATGTGTACGAGTCTGCTAAACATACACCTTTAGATGAGGATGTTCAAAAGGCTTACAAGGCACTCGCAAAGGAGTCGAAGGAGCAGTTTGAAGTTCTAAAAAATGGAGGATATATCGTAGAGCTTTGGGATGGGGCTAACGAGCCTTACAAGAACTCTACAGAGATGGTCGAAGACCTAAAGGACAACAAACATCTGTACGTATTCTCTACGGAGGAGGGATTTGGAGAGACTGGAATAACACCGCAGGACAGGAGAGAGAATCCTATGCTTGCAGACTCTGGGTACAAGGACGTAAACGGCAAGAAGCTGCTAATGAACGACCTGTTCAGATTTGTACACGATGCTTTCGGACACGGTAAACTTGGAAACAGTTTTGGTCCTGTAGGTGAGGAGAATGCTTGGTACGTACACAGTCAAATGTTCAGCCCAGATGCAAGAAGGGCTATGACCTCAGAGACAAGAGGGCAGAACTCTTGGGTAAACTTCGGTCCTCAACTTAGAAACAAGGACGGATCGCTACCTAAGATTGGAGATAAAAACTACGTTCCACTGTCTCAGAGAGATTTCGCACCTCAAAAGAACTTCCTATTCCCAGACGAATATGTATTCGACAGACCTAATACTCAAGGTAGATTCGAAGGTAGAGATCAGAAGGTTAAGGTAGATAAATCTACCATCAAGAAAAACGTGGTAGCTGCCGTTGATTTCATAAAGAAGGCGGCACTGAAGACAGAGGACGGTGTAACGCTGAATATAGATGGAACAAGGTACGATGGCGGTGGTCTTGTCGTTCCTATCTCGTCAATGAATGTAGAGCAAGGCACTTTGAAGCCGTCTACCGTGGCTGACTTTGTTGAGATGAACAAGGGCAAGCTATCAAACGACACATTCAAGCTCGGTCTTTACAAGTTCCCTAAAGAGAGTACGGTATCTATAGACCTTAGCGTTATCGTTCCTAACGAGAACAGAAAGCTCGCTCTAAGTGTGGGCAAGAAGCTAAACCAGGAGTCACTGTTTGACCTCGACACTGGAGAGAACATTAAGACAGGCGGAACAGGTCAGAACACTGTAGAGCTTACAGACGAACAAGCCGCTGAACTGGCAACAAGCCTGTTAGAGAACAAGGAGCCAGAGTTTTTAGGAAGAGAGCAGAAGACTAAAGAGAAAAAACGTGGATTCTTAGGCAGGAACATAGAGAAGTTAAAGTTCGCATCAAAACTGTCTGAGTCTGTATTTGAAAATCCAGAGGCTTTCTACGAGCCGCAGGTTCTTGCAGAGATAAAGGAGAAAGCAAAATATATGTCCGACTCCGAACTTATAGAGGCTATGTCGTTAGACGGTCTTAACTCTATAATGAACATAAGCGGATCTACCAACACCAATATGGCTGTACTTGCCGCTGCCGAGCTTATCAATAGAAAGTTGGCGGCAGGTCAAGATGTAGAGTCTGTAGTCCTACAGTTAAACAAGATGGGTACGGCTGTAGGTCAGTTAATGAGACAGTTCGGGGAGCTGAAGAAGTCTACTCCTGCTGGTTATATGCTCACCGTTGAAAGGCTTGCTGAGAAAAATAACATAAAGCTCAAGGAAGCCGATAGGAGTAAGATATCTCGGCTTGTACAGGCTAAGACGGAACTGATAAATGACCTAAACGAAGCCACAAATAAAAGGCTGGATCCTAACCTGTCTTTAAATGAGCAGAAGGCACTGGACAAAAAGATCAAGGAGATAAGCAACGAGCTTTACAAGGTAGACTCTGAGCTGAACAGATTCGTTCAGACGAAGATACCTTTAAAGTTGACCGATACGCTGATTCAGATAATGCAGGGAAATCTTTTAACTACAGCATCTTTAGCTGTAAATATACTTGGGAACGTTTCGCAACTTTCCTTGATGTTCCCTGTGAAATTTATCGCATCTACCTTTGATTCTCTAAGAAGATTCTTAATAGGCGGAGAGAGAACTACGAGCTTTAGCATTCCTGCGTACTATTACGGTGCTAAGTCATTCGCAAAGACTCTACCAGACGCTGCGAGGATTCTTTTCTGGAAAGGTCCGAGAGATGACTTCAACGAGATGTTGAAGGGCGAGATAAACAACGGTCTTCTCGGTGTCAGGGCTTGGATGGTGTTGATGTCTAAGGGCGGTATTCCTGAGCCAGCAAAGATGTCTGGTTTCGATAAGATGCTGTCCATGGTAAGTAAGGAGGCAGGAGAAAAGAAGTTTGGAGCCAAGGCTAACATAGCACTAAACCTTATAATTCAAGGTACGTTCGGTGTAACTGCCGATATTATGTTCAGGGCTTTGCAGGCTGGAGATATAATATTCAAAAGACCGTACAGGGATATGTCTCTATACGAGATCGGCAAGAGAAAAGGTCTTTCTGGAGAGAAACTTAAAAACACGCTAAAGTATCCGAGCAAGAAAGAGCTTCAGATGGCTGATGAGATAGCTAAGGAGGGTACGTTCCAGGAGGATTCAGCACTTGCTATGTCATCTAAACTTATGACTGACGCAATTGTTAAAGCTGCGGAATATCTTGGTAGCAAGATTTTCGCTAAAAACATAGCCAAGCTTCTAGCAAGATCTCAGTTCCCTTACGTTAAGACACCAGCAAACATTGCGAGCTTCACGTTTAAGATGAACGTACCAGCTATCGCATTTTTAGCGTCAATGAACTACCTAAGACAGGGTGACAATAGAAAGGCTGCTCTAAACTTTGGAATAGGAGTTACTGGATCAATGATCTCAACTGTAGCTATAGGTCTTGTAGCAAACGGTCTTATTCAGTCTATGGGAGATGATGAAGATCCCAGAGAGAGAGCGTTAAAGTACTCTACATTTCCTCCAGGAACCATAAATAAGAGCGCACTTATGAGGGTCTTAAATTACATTAAAGATGGGTACAATAAGGGAGGAAAGTCAGAGATGGGCGAGAGGCTAAGACAGTTTTATGTCGGTGAGATTCCAGAAGAGATTACAGTTCCAAGAAGCGGTGAAGATGAATTTATGAGCTACCTAAAGTTAGGTATCCCTGGATTTGTTATGGGTGTCTACGCTATGGAAGACAAAGACACTGCAAAACAAAAAGCTGTAAACCCAGTGAAGGAAAACTTTATAGAGTCAATGATGGGAGGTACGTTAAAGCTTCCTCAGTCTATCAGGTTTATATCTCAGCAATCCTTCCTACAGGGGACGTCTGCGCTACTTAACGCACTTACTGGTTCTGAATATGAGACAGACAGATGGCTTACCAACACGTTCAGAGCTGTAAGTTCAATACCACTACCAAACCAGCTCGCATCAATAGCGAGGGCGCAGAGAGATTATCTTCCAGACTATAGAGATGAAGACCTGTCTGTTCAGTTCAAGAATGTAATGGACGATAAGATATTCTTCCTAAGAAAGGAGACTCCATCTGATCAGATACGTGTAGATCTTTGGGGTAGAAAGATAGCCCAAACTCCAGATGGTGCTGACCCTTATATGTATCACCTCGGTCTTGATCCTCTCAGGAACACTACCGCAAGGGAGGATAATCTGAGCTTCGAGATATACGAGCTTTACAAGAGAACTGGAGATGCTAGATCTATACCGAGTATGGTAGACGATAATTTCCTACACACCTATAAGGGTGAGAAAAGAAGATTCAACATGACCGTTGCCCAGACCAATAGACTTCAGGGTATCGTAGGTTCGATAAGACAGATAAAGGCTCAAAAGCTTGTAGAAAGTCCAAGGTGGCAGGTCATGGACGATGAGCAGAGAATAGACGAGCTTTCTTCTATATACAGAGATGCCATGAAGAATAGCATGGTAGAAAAAGAGAAAAAAATAATAGCTTACAATATAGCACTTGGTTTATCTGAAAATAAAGACTAACAACACTCCTGACCTATACAATGTTATATCCTCAAAATTCCGTACCTTTGAGTTATGGCTATTCCAGAGCGATACAAGAAGAAGGGCTTCACCAAGGTCGGTGCAAAGAAGAAATCGACACGACCAGGTAAGAAGTGGATGGTGCTTGCCAAAAAGGGGGATAAGTACAAAATAGTTCACGGAGGGGATAGTAAAATGAAGGACTTTTCTCAGCATAAGAGCAAAGACCGTCAGAAGAAGTTTTGGGATAGGATGGGTGGAAAGGGATCAGAGAAGGCAAAGGATAAGTTCAGTCCTCTATATTGGCATAAGAAATTTAAAACATGGTAAAAATGGCTTACGGTAAAAAAATGTCTGGTAAGAAAATGTCTTCAGCAAAGGCTTGCGCTAAGTGCAAAAAGATGGGCAAGAAGTCTTGCAGTTGTAAAAAGTAATAGGAGATGGCGATTTCGCAACTTTCACATAGTGTCTGTGTAAACTGTTCAAAGAACATCTATACGGTTAGTGATACTTCGTCAGGAACGGTGTCAGCACCTGTAACTGCCGAAACATTGACCATTACATATCCGAATGATGATAGTGTTACACTTGATTTGTTTGCGAATGATGGAGATACATTGTTCGGCAATTCATTGACATCCAGTGCATTAGGATGTACATCTGTATCTATTTCTTTTACCCCTGCTGTTGTTGGAACGTACAGTTATGAATTTTACATCATATACGTTGATTCGAATGGTGATCTTGCTTATAGTCCAATATCTGCAAGTTCAACATCAAGTTCGTTCTCCGTTACTGCATCTAGTATAATAGCTCAGATATCAGCAGCAAATGCAACAACAGGTGTTAGTGCTGTATATAATTCCACTACACGTTTCATTGATATGTCAGGGACATCATTCGGTGTTGTTGCTATTGCAAATGGAACAGCAAATGTAACCGTTGAATCAGTTACGGCAGAGACACTGACAGATGGTAAATACATACTGACATGGAGCCTGACTGATAATGATTCAACATACACGTCAACCATTGAGTCATACTTCCTTTGCGATGTAGAGTGCTGTGTAAGGAGTAAGATGTCTGCCATTGATGTAAGTTGTGATTGTGTTGGAGACAAGAAGAACGAGGCTGCGATTGAAGCAATGTTAATGTTGCAAGGA
>Ga0209137_1002056_pt1 | contig 18224 bp, 19 predicted proteins | sample SaaInl5LU_22_DNA_FD_184642 | JGI IMG/M metagenome (GOLD analysis project Ga0209137, IMG submission 184642) | Marine microbial communities from expanding oxygen minimum zones in the Saanich Inlet - ESP_105LU_22_DNA (SPAdes) (version 2) | ecosystem: Environmental > Aquatic > Marine > Intertidal... | reverse complement strand
GCTATATTATGCTGACAGGCTGTATCAATTGCCAATGGGCATCATTGGCGTCGCGCTCGGCGTTGCCTTGTTGCCAGAATTAGCTAGGCGATTATCGAGTGATGATTTGGTAGGGGCCCAGGATGCGCAAAATGGCGCCATTGTGATGGCGATGCTTTTCACGATACCGGCCGCTGTTGGCTTGTTTGTTTTATCGGAGCAAACGGTTCAAATTTTATTTGAACGTGGAGCTTTTACCGCGAGTGACCGGCAGGCAACGGCGATAGCACTTCAGGCGTTTTGTTTGGGATTGCCGGCTTTTGTCTTAATTAAAACGGTGCAACCAGCGTTCTTTGCCCGCGAAGATACGCGCTCTCCAATGATTGATGGAGCTTGGGGTGTTGCGCTTAATATCACCTTAAGCCTAACGTTATTTCCTATTTATGGTCATGTCGCGATAGCCATCGCTACATCCGCCGCTGGTTGGTTAACGCTTATATTTATGACGGTTCGTATGTATCGGCGCGGTTACTGGCAGGTGAGCGCTAACGTAATCTGGCGGCTTTGCGCTCAGTGCCTATCTAGCTTGGGAATGGCACTGGCGATTTGGGGCGCGTTAATATGGTTCCCGGCTCCGAGTTCCACTGGGCTATTTGTTGTTTGGTATATTTGTGTCTGCGTTGGCGGCGCGATATTGTTCGCCGGACTATTATTTGCTTTACGGGGCGCGCATCGCTCTGACTTGGCTCGCTTGCGCCGCGGCGCATAATTGGCCATAAACAAGCAAAGAGATAAGGATATAAAATTATGTCAGATCCGACAAAACAAATAACCCCGACTGAAGTAAGTCACGGTGATGCATCGTACCCACTGAGGGTTCTCTCGGGTGTGCAGCCGACGGGCAATTTGCATTTGGGTAATTACCTCGGTGCCATTCGTAATTTTGTTGATCTACAGAAGACCCATCAATGTCTTTATTGTGTGGTTGATATGCACGCAATTACCGTGTGGCAGGATCCGGCCGAGTTGGGTCGTAACACGCGCGAAGTGGCTGCGGCTTTTATTGCCGCCGGAGTTGACCCGAAGAACCATATTATTTTCAACCAGAGCCAAGTTCCTGAACATAGTGAGTTAGCTTGGGTTTTGAATTGTGTTTCGCGGATCGGTTGGCTGAACCGTATGACACAGTTTAAAGAGAAGGCAGGCAAGCAACGAGAGAATGCGTCGGTTGGTCTCTATATATACCCTAATCTAATGGCGGCGGATATTTTGCTGTATAAAGCAACGCATGTTCCGGTCGGTGATGATCAAAAACAGCACTTAGAGCTGGCGCGTGATATTGCGCAAAAATTTAATCATGATTTTTCTGGAGCCAATGAAACGGCTGGTGGAGCGGGTTTCTTTCCTCTGCCTGAGCCTATTATCCAAGGGCCGGCAACGCGCGTTATGTCGCTTCGCGATGGGTTAGCGAAGATGTCCAAGTCCGACCCATCTGATTTGTCGCGCATTAGTTTGTCCGACAGTCCGGATGATATAGCTAAGAAAATTCGTAAAGCTAAAACCGACCCAGATGATTTGCCGATGGACTTGGCGGGTTTAGAGGGTCGGCCAGAGGCGGCCAATTTATTGGGTATTTTTGCAGCTCTTTCCGAGCAATCAATAGAGCAGACGATTAATCAGTTTTCAGGGCAACAATTCTCGGCCTTGAAAAACGCGCTTACCGAGGTCGCTGTCGAACGCTTATCGCCGATAACAATGGAAATGCAGCGGCTAATGGCCAATCCAGACCATGTGGATGCTATTTTGCAAGATGGTTCGCTTCGGGCCCGCGAGATCGCCTATCCAATTATGCAGGAAGTGCGAGAACGAGTCGGATTTTTAGGAGCAAATCGAAAATCTGGACTTGCCGCTAGCTCTCTCTAATGTCACGATAAAGATATGAATATTGATCGCCATTTGGCACGTAAATTCTTGGTTGTTGTAGACGGAACGCCTGAAAGTGACGCGGCGCTTCGGTTCGCGGCGCGTCGTGCGCATGGAACTGGCGGCCAAGTCACTCTTTTATTACTGCTTGCACCGGATGGTTTTGGCCACTGGCTGGGGGTCGAAAGTTTGATGAAGGAAGAGGCGCGTACGGAAGCTCAAGCTATTTTGCGAGAATTAGCGGCGCGAGTTGAAGAAATAGGGGTTAAAAACCCTGAGCAGTATATTCGCGAGGGTCATGCTGTTGAAGAGATCCAAAGTTTGATTACCGCTGATCCGTCTATTTCTACATTGGTTTTGGCATCGGGTACAGATCCCGCTGGTCCAGGCCCTCTCGTTACGGGTCTAGCCAAAGGGCGCGAGGGGTTCCCGATACCGGTAACGGTGATCCCCGGCGGTCTCTCCAATGATCAGATTGATGCATTAACATAAGGCTTTAATGCCAAGTCTTATCGATACGGATGGATACGGAGCTTGCTAAAAACCATGAAGAACTTATATACACCTTATAAAGTTAGTGTTTGAGCGTTTAGGTTAGCTCCGCGTCGGCGTGGGGATATTCTGAGATAAATGCTAAAGGTTATTTGCGAATAAAAATGAAAGGTAGACCCTATGTTTATTCAAACGGAAGCAACACCAAACCCCGCCACGTTAAAGTTTGTTCCTGGCCAAGCCGTGATGGGCGAACTTTCGCCTGCGGATTTCCCGAATGCGGAGAGTGCATCTGCTTCACCGCTGGCGACGGCCCTATTTGCTATTGAGAATGTTGCCGGGGTATTTCTTGGGTCAGACTTTATATCTATCACTAAATCTGAGGGCGAAGAGTGGCAGCATCTGAAGCCGGCTTTACTGGCCGCGATTATGGATCACTTTGTGGCAGGGCGTCCGGTCATGAATGCTGGCGCAACGACTGCCGCAGCTGCATCTGACAGCTCTCAAGACCCGACGGTTAGCGCGATTATTGAGTTAATTGATACGCGAATTCGTCCGGCTGTTGCACAAGATGGTGGTGATATTGTTTTTCATGACTTTCAAGATGGTATTGTGTCATTGCAAATGCGAGGTGCTTGCGCTGGTTGCCCAAGTTCAACCGCTACGTTGAAACAAGGCATCGAGAATTTATTGAAGCATTACATTCCCGAAGTTCAAGAGGTTCGGGCCGTTATATAGTTAAGTGTGTGTGTTTAAGTAAACATAGTTAATAAGATCTAGTTAAGACGAACTCTTTCAAGGAGCGTAAAATGGCGTCAGCAGTAAATACGGATGCGTTAAATCAAATTTTCACTTTAGCGCGGTCGCACTATGATTGGCTCGATAAGCCTGTGTCCGAAGAGCAAGTTCATGAGATTTATAATCTTATGAAGATGTGCCCGACCAGTGCAAATAGCTCGCCATTACGTCTCGTGTTTGTTCGCTCGGATGAGGCCAAAGAGAGAATTCTGCCGTATATTATGGACTCTAATCGCGAAAAATCTCGCAAGGCGCCGATATGCGTGATCTTGGCAATGGACACAAAATTTTATGATCATATTCCCGATCTCTTCCCCCATAACCCGGATGCACGACTTTGGTTCGCGGGCAATGACGCATTGATAGATGAAACCGCAATTCGCAACAGCTCTCTTCAGGGTGCTTATTTTATGTTGGCTGTGCGCGCGATGGGCTTAGACACAGGGCCTATTTCTGGCTTTGATGCGGCCGGCGTTGACGCCGAGTTTTTCCCAGATGGCAGGTTTAAAACGAACTTCCTCTGTAATATTGGATATGGTGACCCGGCGGCTCTTTTTGACCGCAGTCCCCGCTTTGAGTTCGATGAAGCCTGCAGCTTCGCATAGCACCCCCTTACCCGATGGTACGTCCATCATCCTCGCATGTGATACCACACAAGGCGCGTGCTCCGTTGCCTTGGTTCGTGCCGCGCATGGCGAGGCGCACCAAGTTTTAGCTAGCGATATTCAGCCGATGACCCGTGGTCACGCAGAAGCGCTGATGCCAATGGTGCAACAGGTAATGATAGGCAGCGGCTACCCGATGTCAGATATTTCCGGCCTCGCCGTTACACTGGGCCCAGGTACATTCACGGGTGTTCGATTGGGTTTGGCTGCGATGCGCGCGTTTTCCGTTTCGCTGGATATTCCGCTCGTTGGTATTTCAACGATGGCGGCAATGGCCCAACCAGCGCTCGGCGAGCATTGTGTTTTTGTTGCTATCGATGCAAAGCGCGGTGAGTATTATGGCCAAGGTTTCTCGCCCATCGGGGAAGCGCTTATGGATCCTGCCGCGATACCTGTTCAATCAATTTTTACGGTCATCGCTGAGACAATTCCCGAGGGCCCGATTTTTCTTGTCGGAACGGCCGCCGCTCGCATCATCGAAGATAGCCAGAGAGATCCGCTCGGCGCCACCTTAACCCCGCGTTTACATAGTGCTGAGGTTGCGCATTGGCCGACGGCTGAAATAGTAGCCGCGATGTCAGCAACCCTTTTTGGGTCTGGTTTTGGCACCTCTGATATGTCGAGCAAGGTATCGGATGATCTGTCTGGCGGATTACCTGAACCCATCTATCTCCGTCCACCGGATGCGACATTGCCGGATATTAGCAAGCGTCCTACTCATCTTAATAGCCTAGCCGCTCGTGACTGAATGTTAGAAATTGATGCAGCCACAAATCCTTGAGCTCGATACAACCTATAGCCAAGCTTTGGCGGACCTCCATCCCACAGGGTTTGAGCGTCCATGGTCGAAAGATAGCTTCGCATCTCTTTTTGCCGATACGAATGTTTTTGCTTATGGGCTTATAGGAGAGGCGCATGATACGGAGCTAATTGGTTATATTATTTGCCGTTGGATGGCCCCGGAAGCCGAGGTGCTAACCCTTCTGATCGTGCCCGAGCACCGGCAAAAACACCATGCGGAGCTTTTGGTTGAGAAAAGCCTCTCGCATATTCGTGATCGGCAGGCTAAGTTTATGTTTCTGGAAGTTGCTGCAAACAATCTGCCGGCTCTATCTTTGTATAATCGCCTTGGCTTTCAACAATCGGGAAGACGGGCTGGATATTATGCGGGAATTGATGCCATACTGATGCAGTACACATTTGAGAATATTGAATCGTTATAGGAAGTGTAAAATATGTCAGAACCATCTGCGCTTGAGAATAAGGCACAAGAATCTGGAATGCGGATGACGGAGCAGCGGCGCGTAATCGCTCGTGTTCTGGCTGAATCTGATGACCATCCAGATGTTGAAGAGGTGCACCGGCGCTCGGTCGAAATGGATGCCGCTATTTCTATTGCAACTGTATATCGTACGGTCCGCTTGTTTGAAGAAGCTGGCATTTTAACACGTCATGATTTCGGTGACGGGCGGGCTCGTTACGAGCCGGTTTCCGATGGCCACCATGATCACCTGATTGATATTCAATCGGGTCAGGTTATTGAATTCAGTAATGAAGATATTGAACGATTGCAGGCTGAGGTGGCTGAGAAGCTTGGTTATCGGTTGGTGGATCACCGCCTCGAACTTTACGGTGTCCCAATAAAAAAATAGTGGTGAGTTGAGTTTATGTTTCGGGTGTTTCGGATTTTCTATCGCTTCCTTGGCTTTCTAACCCTAACTATAATTTTGGGTCCAATCCAATTTATTAGCTTATTTGTATCTCGGCCTATCTCACGCTGGTTACCAGTTTATTATTTTCGCGCACTACTCGTTTTGCTTGGTGTGCGGGTGCAAACATCGGGTGACCATGCTTTGGGTGGAACGCTTATCGTCTCCAATCATATTTCCTGGCTTGATATTCTGGTGCTTGGGTCGATGCGACCCGTGCATTATGTGGCCAAAAAAGAAGTAGAGAGCTGGCCTCTATTCGGTCAGTTGGCGAAACTAAACCGCACATTATTTATTGACCGCCAGCGACGGCATCAGGCGGCACAACATAGCAATGCGATTTCGGATAGATTGCAAGACGGGGATTGCCTCGTTTTATTTCCCGAGGGTACGAGCAGCGATGGCTTGCGTGTATTACCTTATAAGTCGGCTTTGTTTTCGGCCATTATGCCAGAGCCTGGCTCTCTTAGTTTCCCGATACAGCCGGTCAGCATGGTCTATCATAAAATGCATGGTATTGCGATGGGGCGGCGCTTGCGTTCAGAGTTTGGTTGGTATGGTGATACGGAATTATTGCCGCATTTATTTAGGGTCCTTGGGTCGCCGCCATTCACTATTCAGCTCTATTATCATACGGTTCCCGCGCTCGATCAAATCGCGCATCGCAAAGATTTGGCCAAGCATTGTGAGGCGTTGACCCGAGATGGCGTTCAGCAACTTTTGCGTTCAGGTCTTGCCCCCGAAGCAGAAACTAGATAAGTCAGCTATATGTCTAATAATAATTCATCATCTAATGTTACTCAGGATCAGCCAGCATCCTCGGATACGCCTGCGGTATCGCCAGTTCTTCCGGCTGACCAACAGGCTGATCAAAAGAGCTGTTATATTAAAACCTATGGTTGTCAGATGAACGTTTACGATAGTGAGCGGATGGCGGAAGCCCTTACCCAGTCTGGTTATAAGCCGGTCGATAGCCCAGAAGACGCCGATATGATCATTCTCAATACGTGTCATATTCGTGAGAAGGCGGCGGAAAAAGTATATTCCGAATTGGGCCGCTTAAAGCCGTTAAAGCAGAAGAATAAGGATCTGATTTTTGGTGTCGCGGGCTGCGTCGCGCAAGCCGAGGGTGAAGAAATTCTATCTCGTGCGCCGAGCGTTGATATGGTTTTCGGCCCGCAAACATATCATGACCTTCCAGCCATGCTGTCTGAGCTGTCGGTCAAGCGCGATGCTGGCGAGCGCCCAAATATCGTGCGTACAAGTTTCCCCGCAGATGATAAATTTGCTGCCTTAAGTGTTCGTCAGCCTCTAAAGCGGCTGCCGTCAGCGTTTGTCACCATTCAGGAAGGTTGCGATAAGTTTTGTACGTTCTGTGTCGTGCCCTATACGCGCGGCGCCGAGGTGTCTCGTTCAACCGATGACATTGTAGCTGAGGTTTTGGCTTTGGTTGAGCAAGGCGTGAGCGAAGTTACGTTGCTTGGGCAGAATGTGAACGCTTGGCAAGACCGTGTGTCGGGTTTACGGCTCGCTGGTTTATTGCGCCAGCTTAGCCAGATTAATGGAATTGAGCGTTTACGTTTCACGACATCGCACCCCAGAGATATGGATGATGAGTTGATCGCTGTCCATGGCGACCTGCCTGAGCTTATGCCTTATCTACATCTCCCCGTTCAGTCTGGTTCGGATCGAATTTTGAAACTCATGAACCGGCATCATACGAGCGAAAGCTATCTGGATTTGGTTGCTAAATTTCGTTTGGCGCGTCCTGATTTGGCTTTATCGTCGGATTTCATTGTCGGCTTTCCGGGTGAAACCGATGCTGATTTTGAAGCGACAATGGAGCTGGTTCGCAAAGTACAATATGCACAAGCTTTTTCGTTCAAATATTCGCCGCGACATGGCACACCAGCAGCCGAAGAAGAACAGGTACCTGAAGACATAAAATCCGAGCGGTTAAGACGATTGCAGGCGTTATTAGATGAGCAACAAATAGCTTTCCACGCCTCACTTATTGGCCGTGTTCTACCTGTACTATTTGAGAAAAAAGGCACAGTAGACGGACAGCTGATCGGCCGTAGCCCTTATTTGCAGCCAGTCAGGGTGCAATTACCAGAGGAAGCTATTGGTAAAATATTGCCCGTACGTATTGATGCAGGTCATTTGCGTGCGTTAAGTGGAACTTTGTTTGATGAAGAGCTCAATTGATACTTTCTGTCTCATGGGTTTGGCTTGCCAAAACGATCAAATAGGTGAATATTTTAACGACATGATGCAAATATATTCAAACCAGCTAAATAGCGTTTCCGACGGGGGTGTGCGTGACCACTCCTAAGGACACTGAAACAAAAAATATTTCTGGCAAGGCAGCCAATACCCTCATTACTCTCGACTTTGACAACAACTTATTGCTTACGGATTTATTTGGTTCTCAGGGCCAGAATTTGATCCGCATTGAACAGCGTCTAGGGGTGAGTATTGCCAATCGTGGCAACCGAGTTGTGGTGTCTGGCAATCCGGAGGATTGCGCATGGGCGAATAGAATTTTGACAGGCTTATATGAGCGTCTTGAAAAGGGTGCCGAATTAGAGTCCGGAGATGTAGATGGAGCAATCCGAATGAGTGCCATAACCGCGGATGATGGATCCAAGCAAGATATCGCCGATGAGCAGGCTAGCCAAAAATTAGCTGAACGGTTTGCTGATAGGTCTGGTGAAGTCCTGTCTGAAAGCACACCGCCTAAAGGGCGCAAAAAGAAAGACAGTAAAAATAAAGAAGTGACGGAGAGCACTGGTGCGGTCAGTTCAATCCGCACGCTGCGCCGCGAGATCTTGGCGCGCTCAGTTAATCAAGGCCATTATATTGATGCGCTTAAGTCAAGCGAGTTGGTACTGGGTGTTGGACCAGCTGGAACGGGTAAAACATATATCGCTGTCGCCGTCGCGGCGGCGATGCTGAATGACGGTGTGGTTGATAGAATAATTTTATCACGTCCAGCCGTTGAGGCTGGTGAGAGTTTGGGCTTTTTACCGGGCGACATGCGCGACAAAGTCGACCCATATTTGCGCCCCTTATACGATGCGCTTTATGACATGCTTCCTGGCCCGCAGGTAAACCGAAGCCTCGAAACCGGAGAGATTGAAATTGCCCCCCTCGCCTTCATGCGCGGGCGGACGTTAAGAAATGCATTCGTCATTTTGGATGAGGCGCAAAACGCAACACCGATGCAGATGAAAATGTTTCTAACGCGAATGGGTGAAGATAGCAGAATGGTTATCACTGGCGACCCAACACAGGTGGACTTACCATTCGGCGCGAAGTCTGGACTGAAAGATGCGCTTGAAATATTGCCGAATATAAAAGGCGTCGATATTGTTGAGTTTGGCGAAGAGGATGTGGTGCGCCATGATATGGTGACCCGAATTGTTAAAGCTTACAACAAACGCGATAGTGCTCAGTTTCAATTTGATGAAGCCAGAAAAAGTCGGCGTAAAGCCAATAAGTCTGGCCCCACGCAAACCCGCTCCAGCGACGTTGAAGAAAGCAAAGCAGATTAATGGCCGAGCCATCCAACACATCTCGATCTGGTAAAGCCGGTAAAGCTGGAGAGGTCGCCGTCGAGATAAACTGCGAAGACGATGCTTGGCGACCTTACCTTGAAATCATTGAACCAAGACTGAAGTCAGTTGCTGCGGAGCTCGGAGTTTTTTGCGGGGAGCTCAGTGTTGTGCTTACCGACGACACGGCAATTCAGAAAATTAACAAGCAATTCAGGGGACAAGATAAGCCAACTAATGTTCTCAGTTTTCCATCCGTCCAAGCATCGGTGGAAGAGACAATCAATGCAATTTCAGAGCATACATTGCTAGGCGATATTGTTCTCTCCTACCAAGTGATTGACAGTGAGGCGATGGAGCAAGATAAAAGCTTTGAAGCGCATTTAGTGCATCTCTTAATTCATGGATTTTTGCATCTATTAGGCTATGATCATGTGGAAGATAATGACGCCGAAATAATGGAACAAAAAGAAATTCAAATTCTTGATATATTCGATATTGAGAACCCTTATTTAACAAAAGATAGTTTAGCTTTATCAGAGGCCGCAGACACGGATGGGCCTAAAGATAGAGCTAACAGAAATACTAGGAGCCCCTTGTGAGTGGCGAGACGGATACAGTTGAAACAAAGTTAAGTTATGTGACACGCATTGTCGGCGCTGTTCGGCGGCTATTACGCTTGGAGCGCCCTGATTGGCGCGAGAGCATTGAGGATGCGCTGGAGGGTGCCTCGGAGCGCGCCTCTGATCTCGTAACGGAAGAGCAACATATGATGCGAAACCTACTTGGGTTTCGTGACGTTCGGGTTGCCGATGTGATGGTGCCGCGAGCCGATATTGAAGCTCTGGACGAGAACATTGGAAGCGACACGCTTGTGGCCTTATTTGTTGAGTGCGCACATTCGCGCATGCCTGTTTATCGTGACACGCTCGACCATCCGCTGGGAATGCTGCATATCAAAGACGTTTTGCCTGAGGTGTTGGGAGAGACGTCCGACATCGATATAGCCAAGATTATGCGTAATGTATTATTCGCGCCGCCCTCCATGTCAGCTTTAGAGCTGTTGCTGCGGATGCGTGCGTCGCGCACCCATATGGCTTTGGTTATTGATGAGTATGGCGGAACCGATGGGCTGGTGACCATCGAGGATCTTGTTGAAGAAATTGTTGGTGAGATTGAAGACGAGCATGATGATGAAGTCGATTTAGTCGACATTCGCGATAAGGCAAATGATAAATGGGATGCCCATGCGCGCATAGAAATTGAAGAAGTTGAAGCGGCTCTTGGGGTTCGTTTCAACGAGCCGGAGTTGGATGAAGTTGATACGTTAGGCGGGCTTGCATTTACGAAGGCCGGGCGTGTGCCGAGGCGCGGCGAGATTTTATTTTTCACCTTGGCCGATGGTCGAGAATTGGAATTACTGATACGTGACGCGGATGCGCGAAGAATTAAATTTATTGAGCTTCGCTTAGTCCCTAGTCGGGACGAGTAATATGAGTTTTCGCCTTCGGTCCCTTTTGGTATTTCTCGCTGGTGCGCTAATACCTCTAGCGCTGGCGCCGATTAACCTCTTGCCGCTCGGCGTCCTTGGTTTTGCCGGCTTCTTTTATCTTATTCACGACAGCGTCAATGATAACGCCAATGATAACGCCAATGATAACGACAATGATTATGGCGATGATAACGGCCGTTACAGAGCCAGTTTTTCATCTTCGGTTTTCTTGGGTTGGCTCTTTGCCTTCGGGCAATATGTTGTTGGTCTTTATTGGTTAAGCGGCTCTTTATTTGTTGAGGCCGATAAATATTTATGGCTATTGCCTTTCACAGTTACTCTTCTTCCAGCATTCTTTGCCCTGTTTACACTGGTCGCGGTTGGTTTTTGGTATGGATTTATAAAACTCTATTCCAAGCGTTTTGGTAATGAGGGCGCTCCGGTAAATAAGATCGTATCGGCGGTGTCCCTTGCGAGTTTTTATTCGATCATGTGCTGGGTGATGACATATATCCTTACGGGGTTTCCGTGGAACTTTCCCTCCATGCTATGGGGGGTCTGGTTGGCGCCTGCTCAACTCATATCCGTCGTTGGGTTCGCGTCATTATCTTTGATTGTATTGTTATGGATTTGGGTCCCGACAGCTTTGCTGATGAACCGAAGACGGGTTGCCGCAAGCATTTTGTTTGTCGTTAGTTTTGCTTTGGTCTGGGGTTTTGGGTCTTGGCGTTTGAGCCAAAACGAAACCCATCCGGGGCAATATAATGCGGCGGTTATTCAGCCGAATATTTATCAGATTATAAAATGGGATCCCGCCCACCGCTCAGAAATTTTACAATCGACATTTGCGCTGACCAAGCAAGCCCTCAGCCAAAGCCCAAGACCGGATATAATTGTTTGGCCTGAGACAGCGTTGCCGATTTTGATGGGTGAGGCGCATGAGCTTAACCAATGGATCCGTGAGCAGCTGGATGATGATCAGTTTCTTGTCTCTGGTGCTTTGCGCCGTGAGCAGGTGGAAGATCACTATGATTATTATAACTCTTTAATGATTTGGAATGGCGATGGCGAATTGGTCTCACGCTCGGATAAACACCACCTTGTGCCGTTTGGTGAATTCTTACCGATGCAAGATCTCTTAGAATCAATCGGGTTAGAGAAATTAGCCAAATTAAAAGGCAGCTTTATCGCCGGCCCGGAAGTCTCTGAATTAAGCGCCGATCCTGGTGATGGCAGAGACGCGCTGAAATTCTTACCGCTTATTTGTTACGAGGCGATCTTCCCGATCGAACATGACTTGGCGGATAACTTGACAGCCATCATGAATGTTACGAATGACGCATGGTTCGGAAATTCTATTGGCCCCTATCAGCATTTGGCGCAGACGCGATTGCGCGCAATTGAGGTTGGCTTACCGCTTATTCGCGCCGCGAATACAGGCATATCTGTTGTCTATGATGGGATGGGTCGTGAATTGGCTTTGGTTGAATTAGGGCAAACGGGTTTTGTCACGGTCAATGTGCCAGCCACTGTCACGCCGCTATTGCCGACGACGTATTCGACTGGACTATTTTGGCTGCTCAATCTGATTATAATGCTAAAGTTGATTGTCGCTGGATACTTGACCACACGACGCTGAACCCGCACACTAAAACCAATCCCAAGAAAAAAATAATTTAGGGAATTAGGATGCCGAAAAACCAAAAAGATTTCATCGACACCTTCATTGGTGCTCGATTGCGAATGCGACGGCTCATGCTGAATATGAGCCAAGAGGCATTGGGGGAGAGGCTATCTCTGACGTTCCAACAAATCCAGAAGTATGAAAAGGGTATTAATCGTATCTCTGCCAGCCGTCTTTATGAAATTTCTAAGGTTTTAGACGTGCCGCTGGATTATTTCTTTGAGGCATTGGAAAGTGAGCACGCCTATGGAAATAAAAGCGAGGGCATGTATGAGGATGAGCAAGTGCTTCCGCCTTATTTAAACTTGGTGAGTAGTATTGAAGGCAAGCGGTTAAACATGGCTTTCGCGTCTATTCGTGATCCAGTCGTGCGAAAATCATTACTAGATCTAATATGCAGTATGGCTGAGGATCCTGTTGCTGATACTTCGGGTGTGGATGGTATCCCCGACGAGTGATGGCTCAGACGCTGACATGATGGCGGCTTTTGTGATGCCAGCAGGTTAAACCCTTGACCCCGAGAGTTCAGCCTGCCATATAAAGACTTCTTTATGTGGAGATAGTGATGGCTCGAGATAACTATATATTTACAAGTGAATCCGTTTCAGAGGGACACCCCGACAAGGTTTGTGATCGGATCTCTGACGGCGTGCTCGACTTGTTTTTGACACTTGATCCAGAGGCCAGAGTGGCCGTTGAAACGCTAACAACCACTAATTTGATTATCCTAGCTGGTGAGGTGAGGGCGAACCAGGACGTTTCCAAGGAAGCCATGGAAGAAGTTGCCCGTACGGCGGTTAAAGATATTGGCTATGAGCAAGATGGATTTCATTGGAAGAATTCTGACGTGCAGGTTCATGTCCATGGACAATCTATTCATATTGCCCAAGGGGTTGACGCTGGGGCGCCGACCGAAGATGGCAAGGAAAAAGAAGAAGGTGCCGGAGACCAAGGTATTATGTTTGGATATGCTTGCGAAGAAACTGCGCAGCTTATGCCAGCTCCAATAGCTTATTCACATCGGATACTTAAGGATATGGCGGCAGCGCGTCACGCGGGTGATGTGAAAGGCTTTGGCCCGGATGCCAAGAGCCAAGTTTCATTGAAATACGTTAACGGAAAACCAGTTGGGGCGACGTCAGTTGTGGTTTCGACACAGCATGATGAAAGCCTAGAATTGGCGGATATTCGTGAAATGGTTCGCCCGTTCGTTGAGCGCACACTTCCAGACGGCTGGATGTGTCCAGAAGATAGTTTTTATGTGAACCCTACAGGGAAATTCGTTATTGGCGGCCCGGATGGGGACGCTGGGCTTACGGGTCGTAAAATCATTGTGGATACATATGGCGGCGCGGCTCCGCATGGTGGAGGGGCGTTTTCGGGCAAAGATCCCACCAAGGTTGACCGCTCGGCTGCTTATGCGGCCCGCTATCTTGCTAAAAATATTGTTGCCGCCGGTCTAGCATCTCGCTGTGCGTTGCAATTGTCTTATGCAATTGGTGTTTCTAAGCCACTATCAATTTACGTTGACTTATATGGCACTGGAAACGTTGATGAGGGGCGATTGGAAGACGTCCTGATGCAGACAATGGACTTGTCACCGCGCGGAATTCGCGAGCATTTGGGCCTCAATAAACCAATATATGCGCGGACGTCGGCTTATGGCCATTTTGGTCGTGAACCTGAGGCGGATGGCGGCTTTTCATGGGAAAAAACAGATCTTGTCGATGCTCTAAAGGCTGCTTTTTAGTCAATGACAGAGGAATGGTCTAGAAAGTTCTATGGACGAAAACAGGGGCATAAACTCCACTCGCATCCTGCATTTCTGGTAGATACCTTGCTACCTAAACTGGCTATTTCCCTCGATCAAGCGAAGGCGTTTGATATTTTCCCAGACTTACGGGACGATCAGATGACGACGCTAGAAATAGGTTTTGGTGGCGGTGAGCATCTGGCGCATCGTGCTTCTGAGGCTCGAGACCATGCATTTCTTGGCTGCGAAGTGTTCCTGAATGGGGTAGCTAAACTTTTGGGTGCCGTTGAAAACGAGAATATCGAGAACATTAAAATCCATCACGGAGATGCACGTGATTTGTTAGAGGTTCTGCCCGAGGCTAGCTTCGATCAGATCTATCTACTCTACCCCGACCCATGGCCTAAAAAGCGCCACAATAAGAGACGCTTTATCTCGCAAGAGAACCTCGACAGTCTTCATCGTGTTTTAAAGCCGGGTGGAAATTTTATGTTCGCTAGCGATATCGCTGATTATATCAACTGGACATTGGCCCATATAAAGACCCATGGTGGCTTTGAATGGTCTGCTAATCGCGCGGAAGATTGGATAAAAGCTCCGAAAACTTGGCCCGGCACGCGATATGAGCAAAAAGCGATTGCCGCTGGGCGCACGCCGACCTACTTATCATTTCTACGCCGATAGGCCGAGATGCCCACTGATATGGGCTGCGAACCGGAATGCTAAATCCAGCTTGGTCAGCTTCAGATTTTTGACCTTGCGTTCAGAGCATAAATTTGTATAGTGAACCCTCATTGCTACTTTTTCTGAAAGTGGGTCGCTCGAAAGAGCCCCGCTTTTTTTAATGGCAAATCGTTAACGTTAAATTGAGGGCGTGCTTAACTAGAGTAACGTTGCCTATCGCTCTTAGAGACCAACGAAGCTAAAAGAGAATTAATTATAAATGGACGACGATATAAATCAAATCGATCTTGAGCCTCGGGCGTTAAATGAGGCGGAGCATCCGGCGCATTTATTGGCACCTGGACCCGCTCGACCTTTCCTTGATTTGTTGGCGCCAATGATTAGGGATATGGGCTATGGCTTAGTCCGCATTCGGATGACAGGGGAAGCGGGTGCGCCTGTTTTGCAGATTATGGCCGAGGAGGAAGATGGCACGCTGGCGATTGAGCACTGCGAGAAAATTAGCGTTGCCGTATCGGCTATCTTGGATGTTGAAGATCCGATCCGTGGTGAATATACGCTGGAAGTTTCGTCGCCGGGGATGGCTCGTCCTTTGACCCGCGCGCAAGACTTTGAGACATGGGTTGAGCATGAAGCCAAATTGGAACTGCATATGCCGGTTGACGGGCAGAGGCGGTTTCGCGGCATCGTGAAGGGTTATGAGAATGATGAGGCGCTGATGGAAGTTCCATTGGTTGGTTTTGGCGAACCCCAAATATTAGGGTTTAAGCTTGCCGATATATCGGAAGCTAGGTTGGTGCCAGATGAGGACTATTTCAAGACAGCCCTCAAGGGTAAATCGAAATCGGGTAAATGAGTTATTAGACAATCCACTGAGTTAATTAGACGTCTGAATTATTTAGAGATGATACGTTCATAAGCTGACGAACTAAATCGCGCCGCGGCGCGTTAAGGAGTAGAGAAGAATGGCCACAGGAATTAGCGCAAATAAACTCGAGCTGTTACAAATTGCAGACGCAGTTGCGCGTGAAAAAGGTATTGAAATGTCAATCGTGTTGGCCGCCATGGCCGACGCTATTCAGCGTGCTGCCAAGGCGCGTTACGGTGTGGAGAACGACATTCGTGCTGAGATTGACCCGAAGACTGGGGAAACGAAACTTATCCGAGTTGTTCAGGTGGTCGAAATTGTCGAGAATGATAACACTGAAATCTCTCTCCCTATTGCTCAGCGAGAAAATCCTGAGGCACAGATTGGCGATGAAGTTTCCGATGAACTTCCGCCGGTAGAATTTGGTCGTATCGCGACACAAGCCGCCAAGCAGGTGATTGTTCAGCGCGTGCGCGATGCTGAGCGCGAGAAACAGTTTGATGAATATAAAGACCGTATCGGAGAGATCATTAGTGGTGTTGTTAAGCGTGTAGAATATGGCAATGTTGTCATGGACTTAGGGCGTGGCGAAGCAGTAATTCGTCGCGATAACCTAATCCCACGTGAAGCGTTCCGTCAGGGCGATCGTATCCGCGCTTACATTCAAGATGTACGTCGTGAACAACGCGGCCCACAAATTATTCTTTCGCGTACTGACCCAGATTTCATGTCCAAGCTATTCACCCAAGAAGTGCCTGAAATTTATGACGGCGTAATTGAAGTGCGTGCGGTTGCCCGCGACCCTGGTAGCCGTGCTAAAATTGCCGTGATTTCTAATGACGGTAGCATTGATCCGGTCGGCGCCTGTGTTGGTATGCGCGGTAGTCGTGTGCAAGCCGTTGTCGGTGAGCTTCAAGGTGAGAAAGTGGATATTATTCCTTGGTCGCCAGATGCCGCTGCGTTCATCGTTAATGCTTTGGCGCCAGCTGAGGTTTCGAAAGTCGTGTTGGATGAAGAGTCTCAACGCATCGAAGTCGTTGTGCCAGACGAGCAGCTAAGTTTAGCAATCGGTCGCCGTGGTCAGAACGTTCGTCTTGCGTCACAGCTAACCGGTTGGGACATTGATATTGTCACAGAAGCTGAAGAGAGTGAGCGTCGCCAGAAAGAATTTGCAGAGCGTACCGTGGCCTTTACATCGGCTCTGGATGTGGACGAAATGATCGCACAATTATTGGCGTCTGAAGGCTTCGCGTCTGTTGAGGAAGTTGCATTTGTGCCGCTTCAAGAAATTACAGCGATTGAAGGTTTTGATGAAGACACAGCGGATGAAATTCAAAGCCGTGCTGTCGACTTCGTGGAAAATCAAAATGCCGAGCTTGACGCTGAACGTAAAGAAATGGGTGTTGCAGATGATCTGGCAGCCATTGAAGGGTTGAGCCCAGCAATGTTGGTTGCCCTTGGTAAAGACGATATGAAAACACTTGAAGATTTTGCTGGTTGTGTACCGGACGATCTTATCGGTTGGTTTGAGACGGTTGATCGCAAGCGCGTTCGCCAGCCGGGTACATTGGACGGTTTTGACCTAACCAATGAAGAAGCAGAATATCTAATTATGACCGCGCGGGTTGCTGCAGGTTGGATTACGGCCGAAGAATTGGCCGCCGCTAAGCAAGCTCTCGAAGAACCGGATCTCGCTGCTGATCTCGAACCTCAAGTTGAGGCAGAGATTGAGCCAGAGATTGCAGAGGAGGGTCTGGCAACAGATGGCGCGAATTAATGAAAACGCCAGCTTAAGTCGAGAGACACAGCGGAGTTGCATCGTAAGTGGCGAAGCGCTTCCGCCTGAGCAAATGGTACGTTTCGTTATTTCGCCAGAGGGTGATTTGACGCCAGACCTAGCGCAAAAACTTCCCGGTCGTGGATATTGGGTGCGTGCGCGTAAAGATGATATTAATCGAGCTGTTGAAAAGAAAATATTCTTGAAAGTTAGCAAGTCGTCGATCACGCCGCCGATCGAATTGGCTACGCAAGTCGAAGAATTATTGGTTCGGCGCCTCGAGGGTCTCTTAGGTTTAGCGCGCAAAACCGGCAAAATTGTGCTAGGCTTCGCGAAAGTCGGATCGGCAGTGGAAAATGGCGGCGCTTTTTTAGTTTTGCACGCTTCAGACGGCACCGCTGACGGTAAGGAAAAGATTGGTCGTTTTGCTAAACGAAATGGCGTGCCAGTTTATAGCGTTTTAGATAGCCAGCGTATGAGTGCGGCTCTCGGGGGCGACAATATTGTTCATGCTGCCATTAAAGATGTGGGGTGGGCAAAGCGATTAAAACTTGAATGTGATCGGATTGAGGGCTATCAGCCTTAGTATAAGGTCAGTATAAGGTCAGTATAAGATCAGTGCGAGGCGGTTAACCGCATGCGTTGAGGGGTTCTTTAATCTCTCGGAAATAGATGAGGATGAAATGAGCGAAGACAAAAGCGGGCCAGCAGACGGCAAAGAAGTTCGTCAAGGTAAAACGCTGAGTTTGAATCGGACGGTTGAGTCTGGGCAGGTACGCCAGAGTTTTTCGCATGGCCGCAGTAAAGCTGTTGTTGTTGAAAAAAAGCGCAAGCGCACAATTA
>Ga0209137_1002055_pt1 | contig 18225 bp, 18 predicted proteins | sample SaaInl5LU_22_DNA_FD_184642 | JGI IMG/M metagenome (GOLD analysis project Ga0209137, IMG submission 184642) | Marine microbial communities from expanding oxygen minimum zones in the Saanich Inlet - ESP_105LU_22_DNA (SPAdes) (version 2) | ecosystem: Environmental > Aquatic > Marine > Intertidal... | reverse complement strand
TTTCTCTGCACGCTCAGGTGTTATTTTCCCATTTTCAGGTAATACCCGCTCAATCGCCTCGACCACCCAATCGCTTAACAAAATCCCATCCGTATCTGATAACGGCATGCCCGAAATATTAATTTCTGGGTCACTACACAAACGGTTGGCCGCATCAATCGCGATCGCCACACTAACAATGCCGATTTGCGAGAGTTTTCGGCGCTGCGATACAGCTGGGCTATCCGCATTGATCAAAATCTTGCCATCCATATAAACGCGTCCATTGATCACCTTATCAATAACTTCCGCTGGTCCCGGGAACAACCGAACCATATCGCCATTGCTAATCGTCAGGGCTGTCTCCACGCCCAAAGACCTTGCTAGGGCTGCATGTTCATATAAGTGTCGGGCCTCCCCATGTACCGGAATTGCTGTACGCGGTTTCACCCAGTCATACATGTCAATTAACTCATCGCGGCACGGATGCCCCGACACATGAAGATGGTCAGCGCTAGCGGTAACAATCTCAATATCTCTTTGCGCTAATAAGTTTTGCAGAGCTAAAATTCCAACTTCATTGCCTGGGATCATCTTGGAAGAAAACACAACGCAGTCGCCAGGATCGAGCGTCAAATGAGGGTGACTATTTCCGGCAATTCGAGCCAACGCCGCGCGCGGCTCTCCTTGGCTACCCGTGCATAAAATCAAGCTCTTTTCAGGCGGCAAGTACCCAGCCTCTTCCTCCGGAACTAAAGCCGGGAAGTCTTGCAGATATCCAGTTTTTTGGGCCGCAGCAAATATCCGGTGCATGCCACGTCCAGCTAAAGTAACGTGACGGTCAAACTCCCGAGCGACAGCTCCAATACTTGCCAATCGCGCCACGTTCGATGCAAATGTGGTGATGGCGACGCGCCCTGTTTTGCTGCCTATTAATTTACGCAGATCTTCAGCAACACCGGTTTCGGAACCAGCACGACCCGGGCTCATAACATTCGTTGAATCGCAAATGATGGCATCAACACCCGCATCACCAAGCGCTATCAATTGTTCAATTTGGCCGGCAGGGCCAACCACAGGATCAGGATCAATTTTCCAGTCCCCCGTATGCAGAACAGACGCGCCACCCACCTGAATAGAAACGGCCTGCATCTCAGCAATAGAATGCGTAAGCCCAATGAAGTCGAGATGAAATGGCCCGAGGTCAAGTGATTGCCCAAGCTTAATCTCATGCAGAGGAGCTACGTCCAGCAAACCAGCTTCGGATAATTTATTGCGCACCAACTCAGCCGTAAACGGGGTCGCATAAATAGGGCATTGCAGACGTGGCCATAAATGCGCGACCGCACCAATATGGTCCTCATGACCATGGGTCAGAACCAAACCTTTCAAACGCTTACGATGTTTTTCAATAAACTCAACATTGGCCATAATCAGCTCAATGCCTGGAAGGTCATCATGGCCAAATGAAACGCCCAGATCAATCATAATCCAGTCACGTTTGCCTGACGCACCATAACCATAGACATTACAATTCATGCCGATCTCGCCAGTTCCACCGAGGGGCAAAAACACAAGATTATTGTCGATCTGCTTACTTGTCATTTTTCATCCCAATCAAATGCGGAAAATAAATATCTCCCGCCGCAATTGTTTCTAAGGCACCACTGGTCAACCGTAACAGCAAATTTCCATCCTCAGTAATACCTTCAAAAATTCCTGAAACCTGATGTGTTTCCATGCGAGCCGTAATGTCACCTCCCATACCATAAGCGCGTTGGGCCCAGAGGTTTCGAATAGGTAAAAAGCCATGCGCGCGCCATGTTGCTAAGTGAGCATCGAAACACGGAGCCAATATCTGCAAAGCCTGAATAGGTGTTGGCGCCTCACAAATTTTCTCAAGTGAGCTCGCCGGATAAGGCGTGTCCAAGGGGTGATGCCTCAGGTTCACCCCAATGCCGATGGCAAGGCTTTGAATATCTCGCTCAGCGCTTGATGAGGCCTCAAGTAAAATACCCGCAAGCTTAGCGCCACTTAACAATAAATCATTCGGCCATTTGAGACCCAACAAGCTTTCGTCACCAATTAGCTTTGCTACTGTATCGAAGATCGCCAAGCCAGCCACAAACGAGAGTTGCCCGGCTATTTCTGGTGCAAACGGGCCCGGCAGATATAGAGTTGTCATCAGGTTTCCCTTAGGCGAAACCCAAGCCCGACCGCGACGTCCCCGACCCGCCGTCTGCTCATCGGTCAGTATCCAGATTTTTTGTTGTTCGCCGGTTTTCGCTAGACGTCGAGCCTCTTCATTCGTGCTATCGAGGCTCTCATAATGTCGTATTGAAAATGGCGGTTCAGATGTCGTCACTAGAGACCTGATGGCGCCGTCAACCAAGTTGTGATCATCGGCGCTTTATTCTGAACTTCCTGCATAAGCACAAAGGAAGCATGCTCAGCTAATTTAACGAGCGGCAACGGATAGACAAAGAAGAACATCGAAATCGCAGTCAGGGCACCCGCCACGATAGACAAATCCCGAGGGATCGGCTCAAGCTGATTATCCTGTAGCGGCTCATCAAGATACATAATCTTAACGATGCGCAAATAATAGAAAGCACCAACGACGCTGCACAGCACACCGATAATCGCTAGTGAATATAGTTCAGCCTCGATCGCCGCGCGAAACACATAGAACTTACCAAAGAACCCAGCCATCGGCGGAATACCCGCGAGCGAGAACATTAGCACGCCAAGGCAGATTGCCATCATTGGATTGGTGCGGCTGAGACCCGACAAGTCATCAATCGTCTCAAGCGATCCGGTTTCATTACGCAAAGCCAGAATACAAGCAAAGGTTCCCAGCGTCATCGTTACATAAATAGCTAAATATATAGTCAATCCAGCTAGGCCAGTTTGGGTTGCCGCGGCGAAACCAACCAATGCAAAACCCATATGCCCAATCGAAGAATAGGCCATTAGGCGTTTCAGGTTGCGCTGCCCTATCGCCGAGAAAGCACCCAGAGCCATACTCGCGATCGACAAGAAAATGATGATTTGTTGCCATGCAATCACAGCATCCGGCATCGCCGTAAATACTAGACGGATAAACAATGCAAAAGCGGCAACTTTAGGTGCTGCAGCAAATAATGCAGTTACCGATGTTGGTGCACCCTCATACACATCAGGCGTCCACATGTGGAACGGTACGGCTGACACTTTGAATGCCAGACCTGCCAACACAAACACGATGCCGATGACCGGTAATAATTCCATGCCTTTTTCGCCCGCGTGCAAAGAACTCGCCAAGTCGACAAATGCAACACTCCCCGAAAAACCATAAAGTAATGAACAGCCATATAGTAATAGGCCTGAAGACAATGCGCCCAAAACAAAATACTTAAGGCCAGCTTCAGAAGACCTTAAAGAATTGCGGTTGATCGTTGCCAACACGTAAAGCGCCAAGCTCTGCAATTCGATGCCCATATACATCGCAATCAAGTCATTTGCCGAGATCATCATACCCATCCCGGTCGCCGCAAGCAAAGCGAGAACCGGAAACTCGAAGCGCGCAAGACCTTCGCGCTGCATATAACCATTCGATATAATCACAGAAATAGCCATAGCGATAAACGTGATGAACTTCATTAAGCGACCAAAGTCATCCAGAATAAAACTGCCGTTAAACGCAAGCTGAGAAGCCCCGCCGCCAGAGACAGCAAGTGCAGCTAACAATAAAGCGATTACGGATCCCCAATGAACGATGGCATAGGAACGTGCATCGGTAAAAACACCGACCATGAGTAACCCCATAGCTCCAATAAAGAGTATGAATTCGGGAAGCGCGATCGAGAGATTTAACAACATGATGAGCCTCTATTTCAATTTGGAGCTGAAAGCGAGCTACTATGTGCAGCTAAAGCTTCTTGATAGTGAATAATGAGCTGGTCAACCGACGCCGCCGTTACATCGAAGATTGGCATCGGCCAGATACCGAAAAGCAAAGTAGCTATAATGAGCGGCACAAAAATACCAACCTCAAGGGCCGTTACGTCCTTGATGCTCTCCAGACCTTCATTAGCGATTTTACCAAAGGTAACCCGGCGATAAAGCGTTAGCGCGTAAACCGCTGCAAAGATAACGCCAGTGGCAGCGAAGAAAGCCGTCCAAGTGCTAACACGGTAGGTGCCTATAATCGTCAAGAATTCTCCAACAAAACCAGATGTGCCGGGTAGCCCGACATTGGCCATTGTGAACAACATAAAGATTGTGGCATAGACCGGCATGCGGCTCGCCAATCCGCCATAAGCGGCAATCTCGCGTGTATGCATTCGGTCATAAACAACGCCGACGCAAAGGAATAAAGCTCCTGAAATCCAACCATGCGAAAGCATTTGAAAGACGGCACCTTGCACACCCTGAGTTGTCGCCGAAAATATACCCATGGTAACGAAGCCCATATGCGCAACAGAAGAATAAGCGATAAGCTTTTTCATGTCTTCCTGCGCAAAGGCAACCAACGATGTATATACGATCGCTATCGCGCTTAAGGTGAAGACCAATGGCGCGAAATAGTCTGAAGCGATTGGGAACATCGGCAATGAAAAGCGCAAGAAACCATAGCCACCCATTTTAAGCAAAACACCGGCTAATATAACCGAGCCAGCCGTCGGCGCTTCAACATGCGCATCTGGCAACCAAGTATGCACAGGCCACATCGGCATCTTCACCGCAAATGATGCGAAGAAGGCTAACCACAACCACGCTTGTAGGTTTGCATCAAAATTAAACAGCATCAAATCGGGGATATAGCTCGTACCCGCCTGCCAATACATGACCATAACAGCGAGCAACATGAGAACGGAGCCTAGCAATGTATATAAGAAGAACTTAAAGCTCGCATATATACGACGCTTGCCACCCCAAACACCGATGATCAAGAACATTGGTATGAGGCCGGCTTCAAAGAAAAGATAAAACAACACAAGATCGAGCGCCGAAAACACACCGATCATCAAGGTTTCGAGAACCAGGAACGCCAGCATATATTCGCGCACCCGCGTATTAACGGAATTCCAGCTAGCCAGAATACAAATCGGTACAAGTGCCGTCGTCAATAAGATAAAGAGAACGGAAATTCCATCCACTCCCATTGCATAATCAATACCGCCGCCGAGCCAAGCAAAGCGCTCAAGGAACTGGAAATCCGCCGAGGACGCATCAAAGTTCGAGATCATCACGACAGACAAGACCAGAGTTACAAGGCTGGTCCAAAGTGCAACCGACTTCGAATTTGCAGCAACGGCTGCTTCATCACCACGAATGAGCAAAATAAACAATGCGCCCAGCAATGGTAAAAATGTAATCGTAGATAATACGGGCCAATCCATAATTACATTCCTCCAGAGAACATAAACCAGCTAATAAAGCCGGCGATGCCCAACAGCATGACAAACGCATAATGATATACGAAGCCCGACTGTAGTTTTACAAAATTAGCTGTCACGCGAACAACGCCCGAGGAAACACCGTCTGGACCGAGCCCATCGATAATGCGGCCATCCCCCTGCTTCCATAACACGCGTGCTAACCAGCGGACGGGACGAACGAATATGAAGTCATACAACTCGTCAATATACCATTTGTTGAGCAAGAATTTGTAGATAAGGATTTGGCTCTCAGCAATTTTCGGCGGCAAGTCAGGTCGGCGAATGTAAAAATACCAAGCCCCAACAAAACCGCTAAGCATCATGACAAGAGGCGATAGCTTCACCCATGTTGGAACATGGTGGAGATCCTCGAGAATGTTATTGCTAGCTTGCGTGAAGATAGCCCCATTCCAGAACTCCGCCTGACTATAACCAATGAACGAACCAGAGAATAAATAACCAGCGAATAACGCACCAAACGCCAATATAAAGAGCGGAACTAACATGACCGCCGGTCCCTCATGTGCATGGCTCAGAGTTTCGTTTGAGCAACGCGGTAAACCATGGAACGTCATGAAAATGAGGCGCCAAGAATAGAAAGACGTCAAAAACGCGGCTCCAACCAATAATGAGAAAGCAAACATGTGCGGTCCAATTTGCCCTGCAAATGCAGCTTCAATAATTGCGTCTTTCGAAAAATAACCTGCCGTCAGCGGAAAGCCCGTTAAGGCAATTGTACCCACCAACATCAAAATCCAAGTAGCTGGGATCATTTGCCGTAAGCCGCCCATGTTGCGCATATCCTGTTCGTGATGCATCGCGTGGATCACCGAGCCAGCGCCGAGGAACAATAAGGCTTTGAAAAAAGCATGGGTAAATAGGTGAAACATTGCCGCCTGATAGGCACCAAGCCCGAGTGCGACGAACATATAGCCCAGCTGAGAGCACGTTGAATAAGCGATGACACGCTTAATATCGTTCTGAACCAGAGCAACGGTCGCCGCAAAGAATGCTGTGATGGCGCCAACGACTGTCACCACAGTAAGCGCCGTTGGCGAGAGTTCAAATAACGGGGTGCAACGCGCAACCAAAAACACGCCGGCTGTGACCATAGTCGCCGCATGGATCAGCGCCGAAACGGGTGTCGGGCCTTCCATCGCATCTGGAAGCCAGGTATGCAAAATAAACTGTGCCGACTTACCCATAGCGCCCATAAACAAGAGCAGACAAATTGTGTCGAGTAGCGGAACATTATAGCCAAGGAAATCGAAGCTGCCTTGAGCCAGAGCCGGAGCCGCTCCAAAAACTTCATCAAAATTAAGAGATCCAACCGCGAAGAAAATCGTCGCCATCCCGAGAATTAAACCAAAGTCACCAATCCGATTGACAACGAAGGCCTTAATCGCTGCCGCATTCGCAGATGGCTTTTGATACCAAAAACCAATCAACAAATAACTAGCAAGGCCAACGCCTTCCCAGCCGAAAAACAGCTGAACAAAGTTATCTGCAGTGACCAGCATCAACATCATGAAGGTGAAGAGCGAAAGATACGCGAAAAAGCGTGGACGATTTGGATCTTCGTGCATATAGCCGATCGAATAAATATGAACCAAGGATGATACGCCCGTCACAACCACCAGCATGACGGCCGTTAAACTATCGATGCGGAGCGCCCAACGGATCTCCATATCCCCAGAGCTAATCCAATTCAGCAAGTGAATGGTAACAGAATTGCCCATAAAGCCGACTTCATAGAGCGCAACGCAAGACAGCAATGCAGAAACCACGAGCAAAGACGATGTGATGACCTCAGATGGCCGAGACCCTATCTTATTGCCAAATAAGCCAATGAGAATAGCGCCGATGAGTGGAAAGAATACGATTGCCTGATACATCGATTAACCCTTCATCTGACTTACATCTTCGACGGCAATGCCGCCGCGATTGCGGAAATAAACGACTAAGATAGCCAAACCAATAGCTGCCTCTCCGGCCGCCACGGTCAACACAAGTAGCGCAAATACCTGCCCCACCAAGTCGTTCAAATAAGCGGAGAACGCCACAAGATTAATATTCACCGAGAGCAACATGAGCTCGATCGCCATAAGAATGATGATGATATTCTTCCGATTTAGAAAAATCCCCAACACACCGATCGTGAATAGCACCGCGGCCAAAGTTAGATAATGGGTTAAGCCAATTGTCATAGTCTTTATTTCCTTTATCTTCCCTATAAACCTTGACCAGGTTTTACATTAATATTCTCGACACCGTCTTGTTTCGTGCGAGAGTTTTGTTTCGCAACATTCTGCTTCTTCGGCGACGTACGCTTATCTAGCGTCAGCACGATGGCACCGATCATAGCGACCAACAAAATCGCCCCAGCCGACTGGAAGAAGTAAATATAATCAGTGTATAGAATGCGACCTAGCGCCTCGGTATTCGTCACACCATCCGGCGCGGCTTGTGGAAAGGTTGTCTCACCGGAAAACCCGTATGAGGCGAACACCATAACCAATTCCACCAACATAATAATCCCAACAGTCGCACCAATAGGTAGATATTGCAAAAACCCTTCGCTCAACTCAACAAAATCAACGTCGAGCATCATCACAACGAATAAGAATAAAACCGCCACTGCTCCCACATAGACGACTAGCAGGATCAGAGCTAGGAACTCAGCCCCAAGCAATACGAATAAACCAGCGGCATTAAAGAACGTCAGGATTAAGAATAAGACGGAGTAAACAGGGTTGCGGGCTGCGATAACCATAAACGCACTGGCGACGCTAACGCTGGCGAAGAGGTAGAATATAATTGATGTGATATCCATAATATATTGGCCTATCGGTATGGAGCGTCGAGCTCTAGGTTTTTAGCAATCTCAACTTCCCAGCGGTCACCATTGGTCAGCAGTTTTTCTTTGTCGTATATCAGCTCTTCGCGCGTCTCGGTTGCAAATTCAAAATTCGGACCTTCAACAATCGCATCGACCGGACATGCCTCTTGGCATAAGCCACAATAAATACACTTTACCATATCTATGTCATAACGAATGGTCCGGCGCGTTCCGTCATTATTACGCGGTCCCGCCTCAATTGTAATCGCCTGAGCCGGACAGACCGCTTCACATAATTTACACGCGATACAACGTTCTTGCCCATTTGGATATCGACGCAGCGCATGCTCACCTCGGAAACGCGGACTAAGCGGACCTTTTTCATGAGGATAATTAATTGTCGATTTGCGCCGAAAGAAATAACGCATAGCCAGTACAAATGCCGAGACAAACTCTGCAAGAAATAAGGAGCGCGCTGTTCTATCTAACCAAGCCATATTAAACCCTATACTGCCCCTTACGGAGCCATTCCTGTGAACTGCAGAAATCCTGCTGTTAAAACTACCCATAGCAACGAAAGCGGAAGGAAAACTTTCCAACCCAAGCGCATTAGCTGGTCGTACCGATAGCGCGGCACCATCGCTTTCACCATTGCGAACATAAAGAACACAAAGCAAATTTTCAAAACAAACCAAACCGCGCCAGGTATCCAATTGAAAGGTGCGATATCCGCCGGTGGCAGCCAGCCGCCCAAAAACAAGATCGTGGTCATAGCGCACATCAGGATAATATTCGCCAACTCACCGATCATGAACACCACATATGGCGTCGAAGAATATTCAGTCATGAAACCAGCAACCAATTCAGACTCCGCCTCGGGAAGGTCGAACGGGGGACGGTTGGTCTCAGCTAGCGCTGAGATAAAGAACACCACAAACATTGGAAATAGCGGGACCGCAAACCAAACAGTCTTCTGTGCCAAAACAATATCTTGCAGGTTAAGCGAACCAACGCAAAGTAAGACGGTCACAATCACGAGGCCGATCGACACTTCGTAAGAAACCATTTGAGCCGCAGAGCGCAGTGCACCCAAAAATGGGTACTTAGAGTTGGACGCCCAACCACCCATGATGACGCCGTAAACGCCAAGCGACGAAATCGCAAAAATATACAAGATACCAACATTAATATCAGCGACAGCCCAACCCTCATCGACAGGTATGACAGCCCAAGCACTCAGCGCCAGAAACATCGTAATGAAGGGTGCGAGAAGGAAAATAATCTTGTTGGATGTTGTCGGTAGAACGATTTCTTTGACTAGGTATTTCAAAATATCTGCAAAGCTCTGCAGCAATCCGAACGGGCCGACCACATTGGGTCCACGACGCAACTGCACTGCCGCCCAAATCTTGCGGTCCGCATACATGAAAAAAGCCAACGACACGAGCAATACAAGAATGATTGCAAGACTATGCGCGAATACCAGCAGAGTTGGCCAAACATAGGTGTCTAAAAACAATTTATCCATGTGTTCCAGTCCCCTGACCTTGATCGCCGCGCTCTGCCCTTGCCTTAGCACAATCAGCCATGATGGCCGATGCCCGCGCAATTGGGTTCGTGAAATAATAATTGCTGATGGATGACCCAAGTACTTTATCACCAGCTGCTTTACCCGAAACCGGAAGTTCTTCCGGTGACCCAGCAGGAACAATTTGATCTAGCACAGCCATGTGAGGTGCAATTTCAAACAGACGAGCCCGCAATGCTGACACATCATCATAAGGTAATGCCTCACCGATATAGCCAGATAGGGCACGGAAAATTTTCCAATCTTCACGCGCTTCGCCTGGTGGCAAGGTCGCCAGCTCGGTCATTTGCGGGCGCCCCTCCGTATTTACATAGATCGCTTGTTTCTCTGTATACGCGGCGGCCGGCAAAATAACATCCGCGCGGCTGGCACCGTGATCGCCATGCGATCCGATATAAATAAGACAAGCATCACCAAATGCCGATAAGTCCATTTCATCAACGCCTAGTAAGAAAACCGTTTCAACGTCGCCTGAATTTGCAGCCTTAACGATTTTATCAGCGGCTAGACCGCCCTCGCCCGGCAAAAACCCAATGTCCAAACCAGCCACACGACCCGCAGCTTGATGCAACAGATTAAAGCCATTCCAGCTATCAACAATCATCCCTGTTTTCGACGCCAATTCCAAAGCCAGATTAAATAAGGTCGCGCCATCCGGACGAGACAAAGCTGCCTCACCAAGAATAAGCATAGGCCGTTTGGCGTCGGCTAGCGTTTTAAAGAAATCTAATTTACCCGCAACCAGGTCACTGAGCGACTGGCTGCCCGCCCCTATGTTTTCTGCAGGATAGGTCAGGTCATTATCGGAACCAATGCGAGCAATTGGGAAGTTACCCATCAACCAACGCTTACGAATGCGTGCATTCAATACCGGCGCTTCAAGGCGAGGATTGCCGCCAATAATTATGAGAGCGTCTGCATCCTCAATGCCTGCAATGGTCGAATTAAAAATGTAATTACCACGCGGCCCAGATAGTTTTGAACCAACAGGACGACAATCAAGGTTCGGGCTTTGCAACTGCCCCATCAAATCCTTGAGCGCTAGCTGGCTTTCGGCACAAGCCAGATCACCGACCATTGCGGCAACCTTCTCGCCTTTGCCTTTTACTTTTTCAGCAACAAAACTTAGCGCTTGCTCCCAAGACTTGGCAACCAGCTTTCCATTTTCACGAATATAAGGGGTATCGAGACGCTGACGGTTGATACCATCCCAAACGAAACGAGACTTATCGCCTAGCCATTCTTCATTCACATCGTCATGATTGCGCGGCATGATGCGCATGACTTCGCGACCACGAGAATCAACACGAATATTACTACCGACCGCATCCATAACATCGATTGTCTCGGTCTTTTTAAGCTCCCAAGGGCGCGCCGTAAAAGCATAAGGCTTTGACGTCAAAGCACCGACTGGACACAGATCGATAACATTGCCCGACAGCTCACTATCCAACGAAGCTTCGAGATATGTTGTGATCTCCATATCTTCACCGCGACCAATCGCGCCGATTTCCGGAACGCCAGCAACCTCAGTTGAGAAACGAATACAACGAGTACAATGGATACAGCGGGTCATGACTGTTTTAACAAGCGGCCCCATCTGTTTTTCTTCAACTGCACGTTTATTGTCTTCAAAACGGCTTTCATCGACACCATAGCCAAGTGCCTGATCTTGAAGATCACACTCCCCGCCCTGATCGCAAATAGGACAATCAAGTGGGTGATTAATTAACAGAAACTCCATCACGCCTTCGCGTGCGGCCTTCACAGATTCAGATTGTGTACTGACAACCATATCGGGTGCAACAGGCATCGCACAACTTGCGACGGGCTTAGGCGCTCTCTCAACATCAACCAAACACATCCGGCAATTACCAGCAACGGATAGGCGCTCATGGTAACAGAAGCGAGGGATCTCAGCCCCAGCCGTCTCGCAAGCTTGCAAAATTGTTGTTCCCGGTTCGACTTCAACGCTGACGCCGTCTACGGTGACTTTGACAAGATCCGTCATTCAGCGGCCTCCGCAACATTTGAATTTTCTTTTGTTTTATCGATCAACCGCGCCTCTAATTCTGGACGGAAATGGCGGATCAATCCTTGAACTGGCCATGCCGCAGCATCGCCAAGTGCACAAATCGTATGACCTTCAATTTGCTTGGATACTTTGAGTAGCATGTCAATTTCTTTGACCTGCGCTTGACCATTGGCCATACGCTCGAGAACACGCCACATCCAACCCGTACCTTCGCGGCATGGCGTACATTGACCACAGCTTTCATGCTTATAAAAATAAGAAATCCGAGCAATCGCTTTGACAATATCGGTCGACTTATCCATGACGATAACAGCCGCCGTACCCAAACCAGATTGAACGGCCTTCAGGCTATCAAAATCCATCAATACCGTATCGCAAATCTCTTTTGGCAAAAGCGGAACCGAAGACCCGCCCGGTATAACTGCCAACAAATTATCCCAACCACCGCGCACGCCGCCTGCATGACGCTCAAGAAGTTCTTTGAGCGGAATGCCCATCTCCTCTTCAACGTTACAAGGATTGTTTACATGGCCAGAAATACAAAACAGCTTCGTCCCTGAATTACCTTCACGACCGAGGCCAGCAAACCACGGTGCACCGCGACGCAAAATGGTTGGCGCAACCGCGATACTCTCAACATTGTTAACCGTTGTTGGGCAGCCATATAGGCCCATATTTGCAGGGAATGGCGGCTTCAAGCGAGGCATACCTTTTTTGCCTTCCAAGCTCTCTATCAGCGCCGTTTCTTCACCACAAATATACGCGCCCGCTCCGTGATGCACATAAACATCAAAGTCCCAGCCGGAATTGGCCGCATTTTTGCCTAAAAGACCCGACGCATAGGCTTCATCAACCGCACGCTGAAGGGCTTCGCGCTCGCGAATAAATTCACCACGAACATAAATATAACAAGCATGCGCACCCATCGCGAAGCTAGCAATTAAACAACCCTCGATTAGTTTATGCGGCTCATGGCGTAAGATATCGCGGTCTTTACAAGTACCGGGTTCGGACTCATCGGCATTAACAACGAGATAATGCGGACGGCCGTCATTTTCCTTGGGCATAAACGACCACTTTAAGCCAGTCGGAAAACCAGCTCCACCGCGGCCACGTAGACCCGATGCTTTCATTTCATCAATAATCCAATCTCGGCCCTTTTTAACCAAGTCAGATGTATTGTCCCAATCACCACGCACCTTGGCCGATGATAAATCGGATCCGTTCAGCCCATAAATATTTGTAAAAATACGATCTTTATCAGCTAACATTACGCATCTCCTTGCAAAACAGTAGGGCCACCTTCAGGCTCTGAGGTATGGCGTGAATTCTGCGGGCCCGGCGTGACGTCTTTGCCAGCTTGAAGGTCTTTCAAGATGGCTTCGAATGTCTCTGCCGTTAAATCCTCATAAAAATCTTCGTTGATCTGAACCATCGGCGCGTTCACACAAGCGCCCAAACATTCAACTTCAAGCCAGCTCAACTGCCCGTCTTGCGTGATCTCACCCTGCTCGCCGATCATCTTGCGACAAACGGCTTTCAAATCATCCGCCCCGCGCAACCAACAAGGCGTAGTGCCGCAAAGCTGAACGAAGTTTTTGCCAACGGGCGATAAGCTGAACATTGTATAAAACGTAGCGATTTCTAGAACGCGCATATGCGGCATATCCAGACGATCGGCAACACAGCGTATCGCCGGCTCTGGCAACCAGCCACCTACTTGCTTTTGCGCTTGCCACAATAGTGGGATTACCGCACTGGCCTGACGTCCTTCAGGATATTTCGCGATTTGCTCTTTAGCCCATGTTTCATTTTCTTCCGAAAACGAAAAACTATCTGGCTGTTCATTATGCAGGCGACGAACGCTCATCGATCAACTTCTCCAAAAACAATATCCAAAGATCCTAAAATAGCCGAAACATCGGCCAACATATGGTCGCGACACAGATAATCCATGGCTTGCAGATGGGCAAAACCAGGGGCGCGAATTTTACACCTATAAGGCTTATTCGAGCCGTCTCCGACCAGATACACACCAAACTCACCCTTCGGTGCTTCAACAGCGGCATAAACCTCTGCGTCCGGCACGTGATAGCCTTCGGTGTATAATTTGAAGTGGTGAATAAGGGCTTCCATAGACCGTTTCATTTCGCCGCGTTTCGGCGGAACAACTTTACCATCGGTTGCTGAGACCGGCCCATCTGGCATCATTTCAATGCACTGCTTCATAATTCTGATGGACTGACGACACTCTTCAACCCGAACTAAATAGCGATCATAACAATCACCATTCTTGCCAACTGGAATTTCAAAATCAAAATCGCTATACGCCTCATAGGGCTGGGCCCGACGCAAATCCCACGCTAAGCCAGAGCCGCGCGCCATAACGCCAGTCAGCCCCCAATTATGAACATCATCAGCACTAACAATACCGATATCCACATTCCGCTGTTTGAAGATTCGGTTATTGGTTAAAAGCCCTTCAATGTCATCCAGAACCTTCAAGAACGGATCACAGAAGTCATAAATATCCTGCAATAAATCCGCAGGCAAATCTTGGTGCACCCCGCCCGGACGGAAATACGCGGCATGCAAGCGAGCACCACTGGCACGCTCATAAAAAATCATCATTTTCTCGCGCTCTTCAAAACCCCAGAGCGGCGGTGTTAACGCGCCAACGTCTAGAGCTTGTGTCGTGATATTCAACAAATGGCTCAGAAGCCGGCCAATTTCAGAATATAAAACGCGAATATATTGCCCGCGCTTAGGAACCGTTAACCCCAACAAACGCTCAACGGCCAACGCAAAAGCATGCTCTTGGTTCATCGGCGCAACATAATCTAAACGATCAAAATACGGCACGGCCTGCAAGTAAGTCTTATGCTCAATCAGTTTCTCGGTACCGCGGTGTAACAAACCAATATGTGGGTCGACACGCTCGACAACCTCACCGTCCAGATCCAACACCAAGCGCAAAACGCCGTGCGCCGCCGGGTGTTGAGGTCCGAAGTTAATCGTAAATTTGCGATCTTCTAATGCATTTGACATGATTGCTTTATGCTTTCCCTTCCGGTGCATCGGCACTGGCTTTTTCGTCACCAGGAAGGGCTTGTTGAACGCCCTCCCATGGACTTTCAAAATCAAAATCACGGAATTCTTGAACCAGACTTACTGGTTCATAGATAACCTTTTTGCTGTCATCGTCGTAGCGGACTTCGACATGCCCAGTAAGTGGGAAGTCTTTTCGAAGCGGATACCCCTCAAAGCCATAGTCTGTAAGAATACGGCGCAAATCTGGATGACCCGAAAAGCCGATACCATACATATCAAAAGCCTCGCGCTCATACCAATTGGCACTATCAAACAAATCAACCACACTTGGCACCAGCGTCTCTTCGCCGGCTGCTAGCTTAACGCGTATGCGCTGGTTTTGCGTCATCGATAGCAAATGATAGACAACTTCAAAACGGAAGCTGCGGCCAGGATAATCCGCACCAGCAATATCAAGTAATTGTGTGAACGCGCAGCTCGGGTCATCGCGCAAGAACTTTAGCACAGGACTGATATCACCTGCATTTACCTCAACGGTTAATTCACCGTAGGCAATTTTAAAGTCCGCGATTTTCTCGCCAAGCTTAGACTGAACACGCGCTAAAAGCTCTTCAAGACTATCATTCATAGACATGACGATCCTTATCTCTCAATGGTTCCGGTGCGACGTATTTTCTTCTGCAACAACAAAACGCCATATAGCAACGCCTCCGCTGTCGGTGGACACCCGGGTACATAAATATCGACCGGTACAACACGATCACATCCGCGCACAACGGAATATGAATAGTGGTAATAGCCTCCGCCATTGGCACATGAGCCCATGGAGATTACATAGCGCGGTTCTGGCATCTGATCGTAGACTTTGCGCAAAGCTGGAGCCATCTTGTTGGTCAGCGTTCCGGCAACGATCATAACATCTGATTGACGCGGGGACGCGCGCGGCGCAAAACCAAACCGCTCGACGTCATAACGCGGCATGGATGTATGCATCATCTCAACAGCACAACATGCCAAACCAAAGGTCATCCAGTGCAAGGAGCCTGTCCGCGCCCAATTTGTTAAATCCTCTAGAGACGTAACAACAAACCCTTTATCCGACAGTTGGTCAGACACATCTGCGTAATATGGGTCCTGCATCGGCGCGATGGTCTCTGACGACTTTTCGCTGATAAACTTTGTTGACTTATTTTCCATATCTAACCTTTACGCCTCAATCCCACTCGAGCGCGCCTTTGCGCCACTCATAAATAAAGCCCACCGTTAAAACGGCGAGAAAAAACATCATTGACCAGAATCCATATAGGCCGACATCACCGAAAGCCACCGCCCAAGGGAATAAAAAGGCTACTTCGAGGTCAAAAATAATAAAAAGAATGGCCACAAGATAGAATTTTACATCGAACTTCATCCGAGCATCGTCAAAAGCCTCAAAACCACACTCATACGGCGCAAGCTTTTCGGGGTCTGGCGAGTTGGGGGCCACGATAATCGGAACAACAAGAAGTGCGCCGGTTACAATAGCCGCTAAGGCCATGAATATTAAAATCGGAAAATACGTCGAAAGAAGATCGTGCATTTAGAATCCTAACAGATATCGCGTTCCTGTAATGACTATGATTACTTATGTTTTCCGGAAGAAAATTACCGGATTTTAAGAAACCACAATTTGGCCGGAGTATATCCAGCGTCGATCTTCATGCAAGCATAAACCTCATGAATTTTCCAGTTTTATCCAGCAATTCGCGGCCAGAACCTCGCGGCAAGACGTCGCCATGCGTAATGATAATCGTATCGGCCCAAAAACGGATAAATAATCGCGCAATAATCGCGTTAAATAGCCCTGAATCGAGCGAAATCCGAAAAGGTAGCTGCAAACACCTAATTGCAAATCAATAAATAATGAATATTGGAGGTTTAGATGTCTCAGAAAATATTAGGAAACAAACCTAAATCATTACGAAAAGCGATTTTCATCCAAAAGAAATATCTGAGAAAAATAGCTGAGAAGAATAGCGGATAAAAGAAATGGCGGGAGTGACGGGACTCGAACCCGCGGCCTCTGGCGTGACAGGCCAGCGCTCTAACCAACTGAGCTACACCCCCTTACCAAGACTTAAGTCTTTTCTAAGAGACGCCGAGATTTACGATTGCCCTTCTGTTATGTCAAGCAGCAATGCGCATGAATTATGTTTTTATCGTCTTTTAACGGAAAAACTATTCAGAACACGCTTACCAAACGATCTCACGAGGCGAAATACGGCTTGGCAAAAGAAAATAGGAGCGCACCATTGAGCATGACAAACAGCAAATTACGCGAAGTAAAATATATAAATACAGAATAGGTAAATACAGAATAGGATCGTGGGGATTGCTTACGGTCTTCGGATGGTGGGCGGTGACGGGATCGAACCGCCGACCCTCTCGGTGTAAACGAGATGCTCTCCCAGCTGAGCTAACCGCCCATCCGAACCGTAAGTGAGATGTGTTTAATACAGTATTCTACAAATTGCAAAAAGAAAACGCTGACGATTAACTATCGCCAGCGCTTTTTATTTTTAGCTCCACCCCAGTCGGGGATAAGTTCTAGTTAAGAGCGTCTTTAAACGCCTTACCAGCTTTGAACTTAGGCGACTTAGAGGCTTTGATATCGATGGCTTCACCAGTACGTGGGTTCCGGCCTGTAGTTGCTTTACGGTGAGCAACTGCAAATGTACCAAAACCTACGAGGCGAACTTCACCACCGCCGACCAACTGACCAGTAATCGAATCAAAGACACTGTCAACTGCACGGCTTGCATCAGCTTTAGACAAACCGGTATCACCGGCAACTTTTGTTATAAGATCATTTTTGTTCATGGCTTCCTCTTAAAATAAATGCACACAAGTTGAGCCTATGCGCCGATTCTACTCATGGTCAAAACAAAAATTGCGGATTTCTGCGGTTTTTTTATTTCAGTAACACCCCCTAATGAGGAATAACCGGTGCCGCCAAAGACGCTTGTCCGGCCTTCGAAGCATTATAAGCGTCTTCATCCCAATCAATTTCCAGAGGCATTCGCGTGAGGGCATGAGCTAAAACTTCGTCCATGTTTTCAACTGGAATGATCTCAATCCCTTGTTTGATATTATCAGGAATATCCACAAGGTCTTTCTCATTATCCTTTGGAATCAATACTTTAGCAATTCCGCCACGAAGCGCCGCGAGAAGTTTTTCTTTCAACCCACCGATCGGCAGCACGCGCCCACGCAAGGTTACTTCACCCGTCATGGCAATTTCTTTACGCACTGGAATGCCCGTCATGATCGA
>Ga0209137_1002050_pt1 | contig 18241 bp, 19 predicted proteins | sample SaaInl5LU_22_DNA_FD_184642 | JGI IMG/M metagenome (GOLD analysis project Ga0209137, IMG submission 184642) | Marine microbial communities from expanding oxygen minimum zones in the Saanich Inlet - ESP_105LU_22_DNA (SPAdes) (version 2) | ecosystem: Environmental > Aquatic > Marine > Intertidal... | reverse complement strand
CGGATAATTTTTATCGGTTGTTTAATACAGTACCACGTAAAAATGCCCAAATCTGACGTGGCGTCTTTAGTCAGTAGCTGGCGACAGCGTTTAGCTCGTTCGTTGCATCTAGGTCGCAGCAAACCGTATGCACGGTTTGTGCAATTAGCTTCTCTTGGTGAAGACGGACGTGTACAGAATCGAACGGTGGTCTTTCGTGGGTTTGTGGACAATACAGATCAGATTATTATGATTACTGATACTCGTTCGGATAAATATATAGGGTTACAACAACATCCTCAGGTCGAACTTTGTTGGTATTTTGAAAAAACGCGAGAACAATATCGTGTGAATGGGGAGGTGCTCATTGTGACAAGTGAGTCTCTCGATGCTTCGTTAAGAAAACAGGTGTGGCATAGTTTGTCTGTTTCCGCTAGGGAACAGTTTTATTGGTACTTAGATAAAACGGATGTGGATGGGTTAGTTGCTAAGAGTCTTATTCCAGAAACATTTTGTGTGTTGCTGTTACAACCTTTGCGCGTTGATTATCTTTATCTTGGTGAAACACATCAACGCACAATTAGCCAATTAAGCCACAACACATGGCAAGAAAAACCCATAAACCCATAGCAGCGATGGTATTGGATAGGTGAGTTCTTATTCGATGAGCAAGCACTACCAAGGGCCAACAATAACATTATCGGTGTCTTTAATGACATCTAAAACTGTTACATTGACTTGATATTGTTGTGCAGCTTGTTGAATTAGTGTGGTCTGAACAAGACTAAACTGATGATTTTCTATATACACACTCTGACACTCCCCACTACTGATAATTTTCATTACCCAAGGAAAGACGAGTTCTTGAATGGGTTTTTGAATACGTATACCGCTAGACATATCACTCGCAAACTTAATTGAATCACTCAATAAATATTGCCACTTAGCACGCTGATGTGTAGCTGCATCTTGAGATGCACCATATTGTAATGTGTTAATCGAGTAGATTTGGTGTAATGCTTGATTAGCTAACATTGGCAACGCCTTGTTTATTTATACAGTGGTTATAAATATAGTACTGTATAAATAAACAGTCAATCTTTTTTTGTCGTATTGCCAAAATAATTAATTTTGCGCCGGGACCATTTCTTGCTCGTATTAGATATCTTGGCGATTTGGACTAAACAAGCCTTGATGCATTCTACTGGCAAACTCATCGGTCATACCGGCAATGTAGTCAGCGATGACGCGTTCGCCTAGCCCTATCTTTGCTGCACTATGCCAGCGCTGTAGAGTATTACTTGGTAGTAAGCGTTGAGGGTCTGAGTTAAATGCTTGGAATAATTCCATTACGATTTGTTGGCCTTTATATTCCATGATTTGCACTTCAGTATGATTTATCACATGTTTTCGCACATAATTTTTAAAGTACTGTAAACACGCTTCTTCGACTTTAGGGAGTTGTGCTTGATAATCAATTAAAGAGGTTTTGAACAATTGCTGCTTGTGGATATTGATAGCGGTGATGAAATTGTTAACTAATGCTCCAATCGCATTTTTACGGCGATAACTTTCAGGACTAAAGAGTTCCAGCGCATACGTATGAATCCGTTGTGCCAAGCGTCCGTCATTTTCTTGAATTGGCTTTACCACTTCTTGTTCAAATGAGCTAAAGGTCACTTTATTCATAACAATAGCATCTTCTAAATCATGTATGCCATATGCAATATCATCGGCTAATTCCATGACTGAACAATCAAAACTTTTATAGCAAGTTTTGGCATGTTTACCTTCACGATCTTCAATAGTCATAAAAAGAGTGCGGTCTTGCTCATCGATTCCGGATAATAACCAGTCAAATACGGCTTTATCGCATTCATATAACCCTTTCGGTGGGATATACGCATTGGCCGTTATCTCTCGAGTTGAACGCGCTTTACATGCTGGATAAGGAGCAGCAAGGGTGTCGATATAGTTAGGGTATTTGACCAAGCCTAATAAGGTACGTCGACTAAGGTTCATGCCATTATTAATAGTATATGGCTCTAATTTTGACACAATCCTAAATGTCTGAGCGTTGCCTTCAAATCCTCCATAGTCACGCATCATATAATTGAGCGCAATTTCGCCGCCATGTCCAAAAGGAGGATGGCCAATATCATGAGCTAAACAAATGGTTTCAATCAATTGACCATCCAACCCTAATAATGTTGCTTGTTCAGGATATTTTTGGCGTAATTGCTCAGTTATACCCGCACCAATTTGCGCAGTTTCAAGAGAGTGGGTGAGTCGGGTTCTAAAAAAGTCACTTAAGCCAATTCCATGGATTTGAGTTTTAGCTTGGAGGCGACGAAAAGCGGCGGAGTGCATCACTCTAGCTTTATCTCGCTGAGCAGCACTGCGGTGGTCTCCATCGCGAGTATCTGTGCGCGGCTGGTGGCGTTGATCCCAAATCAAATGTGACATAGTGACTGTTGTTCCTTGTAAATATAAAAAAATATCCCTAGACTATTTTCAGACTTGCTCTGCGCTACAATAAGCATGAATAAATTGATAAAGTCGATCTAATTGCAATGGTTTAGTGACGATATCACTAAAACCATAATGGGTTAATACCGATTTATCTTGTAAAGTAACATCGGCAGTTAACGCTAAAATTGGGACTGTAGTATTAATTTCTCGAACGGCTTGACACATTTCGATGCCATTTATGACTGGCATATGGATATCAAGGATGAGTAAATCGACGTGTTCAAGTTCACAAAAAGCAGTAAGCGCTTGTTCGCCGTTATCATACATATAAATGTTGGCGCCTGTTCGATTTAATATTTGTTGAATTATCACTTGATTGGAAGTGTTGTCTTCTGCAATGAGTATGGTCATATGACTTAAGTCGGGTGCTTGTAGATTCTCCGACCGAGCTTGACTGTCGACGGTCATAGCCGTAACGGGTAACGGCACTTCAAATATAAACTCAGTGCCCACACCTTCTTCACTGAATACGCGCAACGAACCATGCATCAATTCAGTTAAGCTGGAACAAATTGCTAAGCCTAAACCTGTACCACCATAACTGCGAGTTGTGGAGTTATCAGCTTGTTTAAAGGGGGCAAAAATACTTTGTAATTGATCTGTAGGGATACCTATTCCTGTGTCACTAACAACCAATTTAATACTTTGCTCATTGCCTGATAGCAGGACTTTTACGGTGCCTTGATGTGTAAATTTGATGGCATTTGAAAGCAAATTATTAATGATTTGGGTGAGTCGGATTGGATCTCCTGTTCGATATGGGCTTAGCTCTTGACTGATTGATAGTTGAAGATTTATTTCTTTATCTAATGCGATCTTGAATTTATTGAACGTAGAGGTCACTAATTCATTAATATGGAGAGGGATGTTTTCAATCGTCATTTGCAAGGCATCAATTTTAGATAAATCTAAAATTTCATTAATGATGTCTAATAAATTTTTTGAAGAATCTAACGCCATCTCGGTTAGGCTTAATGAGTCCTGATCTAAATCATACGTGTTCAAAATCTGTAACGCACCCATAATCGCATTCAAAGGTGTACGTATTTCATGACTCATATTTGCCAAAAAACGAGTACGTACCGCAGTTAACTCTTGTGCCTTAAGCATGTTTTTTTGAGAAATGGATGCTTGGTTAATGATTTCTCTTTGTGTTATTTCTGATTCAGTCGTGTCAACACAAGTGCCTAATATACGAACATTTTGGTTATCGTCATCAAAATAAAATTGCGCATTAATGCGAACAAAAGCAATCCGACCTTGCGCTGATATTGTACGGCAAGAAACGAGTATGGTGTTGTTTACAGCTAACCCTTTAGCACCGGTGTTGAATTTTTCAATAAAGTCGTAGCGATCATCATAATGAATTAACTGAATCCAATCATTAAATTGATTCATTGAAAAGTCTGATGGCAGCTCAAAAATAGCTAGCATCGGGTCATCCCAATACAGATGATCATTGGTAACATGATAATCCCAAGTACCCGTTGCTGAAGCTTGCAGCGCTAAATCGACCCGTTCACGAAAAAATGCATCTTCAATCGTTTTTTTATGTTGCTGGGTTATGTCGCGGATAGTGCCAAAACGCCGAATGATTGTTTGTCCGGAAAATTCAGCATCCATCGAAATGCTTAATGTTCTGACTTGACCTAGTGTGTCTTGTATATCAAAAATATCGCTAAAAGAGCGTTGATACTGTTCTAGAAAACGAATAGATTGAAGTAGTTTTTCTAGACTGTTAGTCGTAAAGAAACCACTATGACTTTCTGTTATTGGCTGATAATTAGTGTCACATTTAAATATAGTATAGACATAATCACTCCAAACCATGGTTTGGGAGGCATATTCATATTCCCATAAACCTGTACACGTTGTTTGCTCGATTAAGTGATAATATTTACTATATAGTTCCATATGTTAGGTTATTCCATTGTCTTGATATAATGGTAATTAGGGTTAAATTGGATGTTTTGCCAATTCATCAACTCCGACTGAACAGTTTTCTTCGAAACAATCACGAAAATACTGAACTTCGGGCATATCTTCAGAAAAATGTTGCAGCATGCCTTCTAAACGTCCTTTTACTGGGCTGAATTCATGATTACCAAACCTGAGTTCGTCACAGGCTTTTAAATAAGCTGAAAGTAGATCGGCGGCCTTGACGATTTTTTTGTATTCAGGATCTACTTGATTTTGCACTAACAAATGTCCAAATAGTGGTTGTAAATCGGTAGGCAGGGTATGCAAACACTCAATTTCAGCCAGCTCTTCAAGTTTTTTAAATTCTTTGGTCAATGCTGGGTTGTGATACTTGGTCACATGATTAATATCTTGTAATTTGGTTTCACTAACTTCATGGTATAGCGCAATAGTCGCGGCCTTTTCCGGATTGAGTGTGCCAGAAAAATACGTATTGCGGATCACCGCTAATAAGTGTGCGATCACGGCGACTTGGTGAGAATGCTCGGCAACATTTTCAGGTTTCACCGTATGCATTAATGCCCAGCGCTTAATTAACGGCATTCTCAATAGCCAGGCTAAGAATGAGCTTTTTTGGATCATCATATTAGCTTTGTTGATAATGGTTAAAAAACTGACCAATACGGGCAATCGCAGGCGTTAATACGTCTGCATGAGGCAAAAATACCAATCTAAAATAACAGCCTTGGGTTAGGTTAAATGCGCGTCCATGGACGAGTAAAATCTTTTCACTTTGCAATAAATCAAAAATCATTTGTTCATCATTATGAATATTAAATTTTTGGGCATCGACTTTAGCAAAACAATATAACGCGCCTTTTGGCTGAACACATGAGATCCCATCAATAGCATTGAGTGCAGTCGTTGCGGCATCACGTTGCAGCTTTAAGCGGCCACGGTCATGCACTAAATCATTAATGCTCTGATATCCACCTAATGCGGTTTGGATGGCGTGCTGACATGGGACATTGGCACACATACGCATAGAAGAAAGCATATTGAGGGCATCGATATAATCTTGAGCGACCCGTTTGTTGCCTGACACTAACAACCAGCCAGCGCGAAATCCTGCTACGCGATAATTTTTGGATAAACCAGACATTGTCACCATAAAGACATCATCAGCTAATGAGGCAATACAGGTATGTTGGGCTTCATCATATAAAATTTTATCGTAGATCTCATCACTGTAAATAACCAGATTATGTTCTCGCGCAATGGCGACAATATCAAGTAACAGCTCTTTGGAATACACCGCACCGGTTGGGTTGTTGGGATTGATAAGTACAATTGCTTTAGTTTTAGAGGTGATCTTGTGTTTGATATCATCAATATCCGGAAACCATCCGGCTTGCTCGTCACAGATATAATGCACAGGAGTCCCTGAAGACAAGCTCACTGCCGCAGTCCATAACGGATAATCCGGTGCAGGCAATAACACCTCGTCACCTTGATTGAGTAATGCTTGCATGGCCATCATGATCATTTCGCTAACGCCATTACCAATAAAAATATCTTGGGTGGTCATATTGCGAATGTGTTTTTGTTGGTAATACTGCATCACTGCAACTTTAGCAGCGTAAATACCGGTTGCTTCAGAATAACCTTGCGCAGAAGGTAAGTTATAAATGACGTCTTTTACAATATCATCAGGAGCTTCAAACCCAAAAGGGGCAGGGTTGCCAATATTGAGTTTTAAAATACGGTGACCCTCTTCTTCCATTGCTCGCGCTTTAGCATGAATAGGACCTCGGATGTCATAGCAGACATTGTCAAGTTTTGCAGATTTACCGATATGATACATAGTGATGAACTTAAATTAGGTTTTAAAGGTCTACTTATCAGTAGCATACATTATGTATTGATTCTGTTGAAGTGTTTCATCAGGTTTATTCACTAGTTTATAGTCGTACAGGAAATAAATGTCATGGCAGAGATCCTCCATCGCTCGAAGCAAGTGGTGATACCGATAAATGGTTCTGTAGTGTGTTGTGGTATTTTTGGTGCGTTAACACATACTGGATTATGGGTTAATGGCGGTATTATAGAGTTATCCGGCAGTGGATTAGTACGCACTGTCTCACCAGAACGATTTATTCATGATCAACTCTTCACACCATTGCGTACCTGAACGTCCTCCACGTAATTCTTGATTATATAAGACGATATCAAAGTCCTGTCTAAAACAAGCTTGTTTAAACGACTGAGGGCTAGAAAAACTACAAATTTCTAATTGATGGAAAAACAACAAATGACTTCGCAGAGTATCTCGAGAAATAGCTTCTTCATCAATTAAAGCGATCCGTAAACGTTGCATATCTATTTTGAATAAATTCGTGATAATTAATAGCGTAGTAAGTGCTCCTGATAGATAGGTATCAATATATATACGTAGGTATGCAAATGACTAGCATAGCGAAAGCATCAATAGTTTGGTAAAATTTTGTTTTGTTGACGTTTCGGTAGTTTTTATGTGGCAATGTCCATTGTGTGCTTCTCCTTTATCTGTGCAAACCAATCAGCCTTGGCGTTGTGACAAGGGTCATAGTTTTGATGTTGCCAAACAAGGTTATGTCAATTTATTACCGGTGCAATTTAAAAATTCGCTACAACCTGGCGATGATAAAGCGATGGTACAAGCACGCGAAGCGTTTTTAAATGCCGGCTTTTATGATCCATTAATTCAAGCGATTGGCGCAGATATTCGCACCCATCGTGGCGATAATAGCGTGCGCTCAATTTATGACGCGGGTTGTGGTGAGGGGTATTATTTACGACAACTCAGTGCGCTACTAGATGATCCGCAAATCGTCTATCAAGGCAATGATATCGCGAAAAACGCAGTTACCCGAGCAGCTAAACAGGCACAACAACAGCACTTAACTCAGCATCAATATGTTGTTGCGTCTTCATTTCATTTGCCTTTGCAAAGCAATCAAATCGATGTCTTGTTGCAAGTATTTGCCCCGATAGATAGCGCCGAGGCTTTGCGCGTTCTGAATGCCGGCGGTCTATGGTATCAAGTGGTGCCTAATCCGTCACATTTACACGAATTCAAAGCGCATCTCTATGACACGGTGACGCCACATGCACCCCAAGCCCAACCAAATATTGCACTCGTTAGAGAGCTTGATGTCTCATTTACGTTGACCTTAACCTCAATCCAAAAAAGCCAACTGTTTACGATGACTCCTTATGCTCATAGTGCTAATGCAATAAAACGTGCCTTGTGCATCGACGATCCGAGTGCTGTGACAATCGATTTTAAAATATTCGTCTATCAATTAACAGCAGAGCAGGAATAACCGTGACCCGCAAAAAAGCCGCTTTTTTTGACCGTGATGGAGTGATTAACGTTAATCATGGATATGTACATCATATTGACGATTTTGAGTTCATGGATGGAGTGATTGAGTTAATGTTGTACGTGCAATCGTTAGGGTATGAGGTGATTGTTGTCACCAATCAGTCTGGGATTGCTCGTGGTATGTATACTCAGGATGATTTTGAGCAACTGAATCAATGGATGTGCGCGCAACTGCTTGAGCAAGGTGTGATTATTACCGACACCTATTACTGTCCGCATCATCCAACAGCAGGCAATAGCAGTTTTACGCAAGCATGTACGTGTCGTAAACCCAACTCCGGGATGTTACTACGTGCAGCTGAAGATTACGGCTACGATTTGTCACAAAGTATTTTGATTGGGGATAATCAATCTGATATGCAATGTGCGATCAACGCACAATTACGAGCAGGATATTGGCTGTTCGATCTCGCTGCTCAGGCTGATAATGGAACAGCCCTGGCGCAATTATCAACACAAGCAAACAACACGCAGTTATTTCACATCAATAAACTGCGCGAGTGCCTTCACTTAATCTGAGAAAACTGACTGATATGCTTGATTGCTCGGTTGAACATATCCGTATTAAGTTGTTGATTTAACTGGTTCCCAGACGCTTTAGACTGAATTTCAGTTAAGCCATTACTCTTAATTTTAGCTACATAATTGCCATTCAATAAGATGACTGAGTCATTTTCGGTTGTGACCTGCCAATCTCGCGTTTGACCGAAAATGTTTTGGCCGGTTGAATAAATGGTTGGATTTACATCACAACCCAACTGCGCAAAAATACTCGGTACAATATCCTCATCGATCATGACTTGTTGACTCAATGTTTTATTACTCCACACCATACCGTTAACCCCTTTATTAGATAGGTTAGGTGTCATAATCAGCCAATTCTGTGATGTACTTGACTCACTCATTATTGCTATATTTTGAGTTAATGTACTGAGCTGGCTAGCATTAATAAAAGCAAACGTGATACCGGGTTGTGGTTGTTCAAGTGTACGAGTTAGTTCTGAGAAATCTAGCGTGATGATTTTATTGTCACCAATGCCGGTATTCGACGGGCTGTATAAGTGAATGGGTAACTTAATTCCACTGAGAACATCAACCATCACCGGGGTCGATTCTTTAAGATAATGATGATACAAATTAGGTAAACTAAATAACGTGGTTTTGACTAATACATCTAACGTATTGGACGGACGAAAATAGCGAGTCGATGACCATTCAGTTGGCAAGGCTGTTGGGGGATCGATAGCATCCGTCACATACAATATAACCCAGCTAGACGTTCTGTCGATAGGACAATAAAGCGGCTCTTTGGGATAGGCAAGCTGTTCAATGTTATATGTAAATATTACCGATTTTTGTTGTTCGTAATCGGTAATATTTAACAGGCCGTAGCGTGATAATGTCGTTTTGGCGGTAGAAGGATAAGACAGTGGAAACATATTATCTTGGTGCATGATCGGTTGGTATAAACGCGCATCAGCCCAGACGTGTAATACATGAGAACCAATAAAACTTAATAAAAACAAACCAATCACAGACTGACCCACACGCTTTCGGCTAAACCGGTCGATGCGTTTCCACAAGGCATTTGCCATTAATAACTGAAAACCAAACCAGACAATAAACAGCAGACTCAAAAAAGCCCATTCTTGCCATGAGAATAAGGCTATCTGAGAAGCCGTTTCATCAACAATTAATTCACTAGAACGTAAACTTAAATGTAAACCTGTGCGGTTGAACAGCAATGCATCAAACGCTAATAAGGCAAGCCCTACTGCTGCAATAAAAGAGGCAAAGGTTTTGACAAAACGGATATTTTCCAACATGTAACACAGGGGGAGGATGAAAATGACAAAGCCGATAAACGTAATAAAACTGATATGCCCAAACCAATTAGCAATCAGATAAATCTGACCTAATAGGTTATCGGGAAAAGGGGCAGAGAACACATAGATAGATGCTATTACCAGAGCGATGATAATATTGAAAAACGCAAACCAATGACCCCAGCTGACTAAGCGAGAAACCTTCTGACGGCGAGGTGATTCAGCAAAAATCATAGATTAGTCCTTTACGCTGCGCTGTAATACATCACAAAATTGTTTGACCATTTGTGGCCTAATTCGTTCATCAACCTGATTCGAAAAAATATGAGTAATGGCATTACCCAATACCATTAAAGACAAATCTCGCGTAGCTTGATGCTTTTCTAAACACATTAATACTTCATTTAATATTGTTTCAAACTGTGCATCGTCATACTGAGATTGTTGTGGCATAAGGGTTGTCTCTTTAAGTTTAGGTATAGCATTAGAACAGTATATGCAAAATATCTGATCTATATGATTTTTCTAGATTATAATGGCAAACACTTATATCACCAACAGTGAATTTATCATGAGCGCAATTATCAAGCATTTTGTCATGCATCAATTAGCGATTAATAGCGAACAGCGTTTGGCATTAACGCCTAAAAATGCATGTTTTGACATTGGTCCTTCTACCGAAGCATTAGCCCATGAAATTAACCAAGCGTTCAATTCTAAACCTGGTAAAGGGGTAGGTAGTTTTGCCTCAATTGAAGTATTACAGGCCGCTTCAGGTAGTGATGAAGATGGTGCTGATTCACAAAATAGGGTCACTGCCGTAAACGCGAGTCCACAATTTAAAGAATTGTTAGGGGCGACCATTCAAGATGCTGAGCATTTCATCGAATTATCTAAAGGCGGTAGTCAGCTACTTATCAAGGCATTAGTCGAAGATGGATTAGTTGAGACCGGCTATATTGTATTTATACATTATGAATTTTTGGCGACGGAATATTTATTTATTGCGCTGCTCAACACGAAACAACATGTCGAAGTGACGGACGATCTAGAACTCAGTTACTCGGATCACCTTGATGTCCCTAAAATGCAATTAGCGGTGCGTATTGATTTAACGCAGTACACTACTCAGCCAGAATTACATCGTTATATTAGTTTTATTAAAGGTCGGATGGGACGCAAAGTTTCGGACTTTTTCATGCGTTTTGTCGGTTGTGAAGAAAAAGTAGATATCAAAGCACAAAACAAGCAATTAATTGCACAAGTTGATGATTATTTAGCCACTGAACAATTATCCACCGAAGAAAAACAAGTGTCCCGTGGCATGGTTGCAGATTACTACAAACAAAAAATAGCGTCAGGTGAAGATATCAATGTGTCCGAGTTAGCGGCTAAATTACCTAAAAATGAAGAGCAACAGTCTGATTTTAATGTGTTTAATGCACATCTCGAGCAACCCTTAGAGCCTCAGTTTCAACCTGACCGAGCAGCGTTAAAGCCGCTTGCTAAGTTTTCTGGACAAGGTGGCGGTGTAACATTGAGCTTTGATCGTAATTTACTTGGAGATAAAGTACACTACGACCCTGTTACCGATACCTTAGTTATTAAAGGCATCCCACCTAATTTAAAAGATCAATTGTCTAAAGCCGACAAAGATTAGCGGAACCACAACATGCACCTATTTGTAAACGATTTAACTGTCATGGATTTTTCTTACTTATGCCCTAAACGGGGTATGGTAGGTGAGAGTTGGATCGTCGATGTTATTTTAGCGGGTGAGCTGAATGAAGAAAGTATGGTCCAAGACTTTGGGATTGTTAAAAAGCAACTCAAAGGCTTAATTGATCAATATGTGGATCATAAGTTACTCGTGCCTGCGGAACATGCGTTTGCACAAATTACTCATCGTGAAAAAAATATGGTGCAAGTGAGTTTTCAACGTCCTAATGATCGTGCGATTCATATGTATTGCCCAGACGAAGCTTATGGCTTTATTTATGCTGATGAAATCAACATGGAAAGTGTAGGAGCATATCTAAAAGACGTGTTGGCGATACATTTACCTGATAATGTTGATGATATTAAGTTGTTATTGCGTGCAGAGGTGATTACTACGCCGTTTTATCATTATACGCATGGGCTAAAAAAGCATGACGGAAATTGTCAGCGTATTGCCCACGGTCATCGTTCAAAAATTACTATCATTGAAGATGGCACTGAAAATTTGACGGCAGAAGCTTATTGGGCTCAACGTTGGGCTGATATTTACATTGGTTCTACTGAAGATCAGGTTACGATTAGTCAATTACATTGTGATTATGGTGATGTGGCAGACGCAACGCATACCGCATTTGCCTATGAATCATCGCAAGGGTATTTTGAAATGGCGATAAGTCGAGCTGAATGCGAAGTCATTGATCGCGACTCTACAGTTGAATGTCTGGCGCAATATTTACTCGAAGAGCAAAGTAAGCGTTCTCATGCGTCTGAGATCCAAATTATCGCTTTTGAAGGAGTCGGCAAGGGCGCGATCGTTCAAACAACGCCTTAACCAACCCTTTTGTTTAGGTAAATTCCATACCAGCCTATACCTGTAGAGTAACTAATCGGTTGGTCAAATATGAGCCTGACACATCTTTGTACGCAGATAAATTCAAATCTGCAATTACATGCATCGGCCCCCACTCATGCTGCATTACTATATGAACTGTATGCGAAAATATAGCAGAACCCATAAATCCATAAAATAAATAAGGGTTTATGGGTGTTTTGGTCGCAATAGACGTTGCTTTTACGTATACTACGCCCCGCAATTTTGCTTTGGTTTTACGTTCCAATTCGCAAGGAAATATAAAATATGTCTAAATACATCGTGTGTGCGCTGTACAAATTTGTCACACTTGAAAACTACGAAGCAATGCGTCAGCCACTACTTGACGCTATGCTTGAGAACCATATTAAAGGCACCTTATTACTGGCTGCTGAAGGGATCAATGGCACGATCTCAGGCCCTCGTGAAGGGATTGATAATCTTTTAGCGTACTTAAATGCTGATGTGCGTATCAACCCCGTTTCTAGCAAAGAATCATTGCATGATGATGCGCCGTTTTATCGAACTAAAGTAAAACTCAAAAAAGAAATCGTAACTTTAGGAGTCGAAGGTATCGATCCACTCAAAACAGTGGGAACGTATGTCAAACCACAAGATTGGAATGCGCTTATTTCTGACCCTGATGTGACAGTGATAGACACACGCAATGATTACGAAATCGAAATTGGGTCTTTCAAACATGCGATTGATCCAAAAACACAAACGTTTAGAGAATTTCCAGAGTATGTGAAAGAACACCTCGACCCATCTAAGAATAAAAAAGTCGCCATGTTTTGTACTGGTGGGATCCGTTGCGAAAAATCCACAGCGTATTTAAAAGAACAAGGCTTCGACGAGGTTTATCATCTTGAAGGCGGTATTTTACAATACCTAGAAGACGTGCCGAAAGAAGAAAGCTTATGGGAAGGTGACTGTTTTGTTTTTGACAACCGCGTCGCTGTTAACCATGATCTTGAAAAAAGTATTTACGATCAGTGTTATGCCTGTCGTTTACCGATCACTGCTGACGACAAGCTAAGCGAAGAGTTTGAAGCGGGGGTGTCTTGTCCTAAATGTGCAGGCACACATAGCGACGATCAAATTGCACGTTTTCGTGAGCGCGAAAAACAAGTTGCATTAGCAGATGCGCGAAATGAATCGCATGTCGGCAGTGACGCTCGTATTGCAATGACTAAACGTCGTCAAGACAAAGGGCAAGAACGTCGAGCGCGTCGTGAGGCGATGGGTAAAACGAATATTTAAATCCAAACTTAATACTATTGGTGGTTGTTGCTTCTTGGGAATACTGTAAAATGTTTTGTACGTTCAATATTCATAAGTTTGAGTTTTTTTATGGAACCACAAACAAAATTAACAGAGCAACAACTTAACGATATTCGTTCCGAGTTTAACTTCTTTGATCGGGATGGTAACGGCATGATTGAGTTACCAGAATTTATTGAATTGCTGACGGTGTTAAGCCCAAAAACTAAGGTGTCTTCAGTCGAAGAAGGCTTTAATCTGATTGATGATAATCATGATGGGTCGATCGATTTTGAGGAGTTTGTACACTGGTGGCAAGAAGGTTGGTGGGAATACTAAATACTAAGCCCCACCTTCCTTAACAACAAGCTGATATGATTCGTTATCAGCTTTTTTTGTATTAATTATCTTTATTATTGGTTGGATCTTCCTGCTGGATTTGGCTCAGATCTAACTCTTGTTCGTCATCTTCAATCACAGCACGTGGCTTACGTTTGATCATTACGTGGCCAATATCTTTGCCTTGCGTAGTATCTACTCGTTTCTTCGTGGCTTTAGGCATATCAATTGTACGTTTTTTCTTAGAATTTTGGGCTTCTTTGGCTTTAGAGTTTGTAAGCTTATGACCATTGAATTTAGCTGGAAGCATTGGATAAGATTCTATAACAATTTCGGTGCCCACATTTTTTTGGATATGGGTAAAGGCATTCCAGTCTCTTGGCCCCACGATGGCAATAGCCAACCCTTTTTGACCCGCACGACCGGTACGACCGATACGATGCACGTATTCTTCAGCTAATTTGGGTAAATCAAAGTTAATGACTAACGATACATTACGCAGATCTAATCCTCGTGAAGCGACATCGGTTGTCACCAATATAGAATATTGACCGGTTATAAAACTCGACATGACACTGGCTCGTTGGTTCTGTAACAGATCACCACTTAGGGCTATAGAGTTAAGCCCTTGTGCGTTGAGCATATCACTGAGTTTAACGGTATCTTCGCGGGTGGCACAAAAGACAATAACTTGGTCGTGTGCAATCGTTTGTAATAAGGAGCTTAACATCGCTTGTTTATGTTCAATATGATCCGCAAAATACCATTGTTGAGTAATATCACTGTGGATGGTAAAACTGCTATCGAGCATTATCTTTTCAGGGTTACGCAATAAGGTATCAGTTAAATTAGTCAGCGTCGGACTATCAAGGGTCGCAGAAAATAGCATCGTTTGACGTTTACGGTGATCTGCAGCTTGGTTAATCGCCAGTAATTCTTGCGCAAAGCCGAGATCCAACATGCGGTCGGCTTCATCATAAACTAGAATTTCTAAGCCATTTAAAAATAATGTTCGACCGGATAAATGGTCAGCAACTCGTCCGGCCGTGCCGACGATAATTTGTGGATTATGACGCAAAGCTTTGACTTGGTCGTTATAGTTTTCACCACCGACAATTAACTCTGCTTTGATCGACAATGACGACAATAATGAACGCACTTCAATATAAACTTGCTTTGCTAATTCACGAGTAGGCGCCAAAATAAGCGCTCGAGCATCACGTTTAGCAAATGACTTTTGATTTAATAACCGATGTAAAATAGGCAGGACAAACGCAAAGGTTTTACCTGAACCGGTTTTACTACAACACAGTATATCTTTGCCAATCATTCCATAAGGGATCGTGTTGGCTTGAACCTTAGTCGGTTCAATAAAGTTTTTGGTGGTCAGTGAGGTGATCAAACGATGATCAAGATCTAAATCTGTAAAAGTCAAAAGCGTGCCTTATTGTGGATAACCTTGTGATTATACCAAAGACACGCTTTACTGTAACAGTTTATTTGTAATCAGTTTGCGCAACTAAAATTGCATTTCAGGTACATGCTCAGGCACCACCAGTTCACCAGCTGTCTTGGCTTGTATTTCCTCAACACTAACACCGGGCGCACGTTCGCTTAAATAAAATGCTTGGTTTTTAACCTCCAATACCGCCAAGTCGGTAATAATACGCGTGATGCAGTTAACGCCGGTTAAGGGAAGAGTACATTGCTGTAAGAGTTTAGAGTTGCCGTGTTTATCCGCGTGCGTCATCGTCACGATTATATTTTTGGCACCAGCTACCAAGTCCATTGCGCCGCCCATACCCTTGATCAATTTGTTAGGGATCATCCACGAGGCAATATTTCCTGATACGTCAACTTCAAACGCACCTAATACAGTAAAGTCCACATGACCACCACGGATCATGGCAAAACTTTCTGCAGAGTTAAAGATACTCGCACCCGTGACAGCCGTGACGGTTTCTTTACCCGCATTAATCATATCCGCATCGAGCTGCTCTTCGGTCGGATTTGGGCCCATGCCGAGTAATCCATTTTCAGATTGCAACATGACTTGGATATCCGCAGGGACATAGTTTGCTGCAAGTGTAGGGATCCCGATACCTAAATTTACATAGTCGCCGTCTTGAAATTCTTGCGCTACGCGCATTGCAATTTGTTCTCTTGATAATGCCATTATGCGACTCCTTATTTAGCGACGACTTTACGTTCAATGCGTTTTTCGAATGACCCTTGGATAACTCTATCTACATAGATGCCAGGAGTGTGGATTTGACTAGGCTCAAGCTCGCCAGGTTCAACAATATGTTCCACCTCGACAACCGTAATTTTACCTGCTGTCGCTGCCATTGGGTTGAAGTTTTGGGCAGTATGGCGATAAATACAATTGCCATAACGGTCGGCTTTGTAGGCTTTAATAATAGCAAAATCACCGGTAATGGATTCTTCTAAAATATAGGGGCGGCCATTAAATTCTCTAGACTCTTTACCTTCACCGACGGGGGTGCCGTAACCTGTCGCAGTATAAAATGCAGGAATACCGGCACCACCGGCGCGCATTTTTTCGGCTAACGTGCCTTGTGGGGTTAACTCAACCTCTAATTCGCCATTTAATAGCTGTTGTTCAAATAATGCATTTTCACCCACATAGGATGAAATCATTTTTTTGATTTGTTTATCTTCTAGTAAGATCCCCAAACCAAATCCATCAACACCACAGTTATTAGATACGATGGTTAAGCCTTTGGTTTGCATCAATTTCATTTGCGTAATCAACCCTTCAGGTATCCCACACAAACCAAAGCCACCAGCTAATACTGTCATATTATCTTGTAGCCCCGCCATTGCCTCTGCATAACTATTTACTACTTTGTCAAAACCTGCCATCACCAGCTCCATGTATTAGGAAAGAATATGTAAACAACTCTAGTATAAAAAGGTTTAATGATTTGTAAAATTGATTTATATTCAATATTAATAGATTTTATTTATCAATAAGGGCGTTAATGTCACTGTCATTTAAACAATTACGTGCATTCATTACTGTAGCCCAATCTCATAATTTTGCAGAAGCGGCGATTAAATTGCACATTTCGCAACCTGCGTTATCCTCTGCAATTAAAAAATGTGAAGAGTTACTGGGGGGCGCATTATTTATGCGTACGACTCGAAGCGTGTCTTTGACCAAGGAAGGTGACGTATTTTTGCCAATCGCGCTGCGTTTATACGATGAATATCATGACTCCATCAATCAAATTCAAGCGGTGTTTGCTAAACAAACTGGCTCGTTAACTATTGCCAGCATGCCGTCTTTTGCTGAGCGTTATTTGCCTGAATATCTGTATGCATTTCACCAGCGTTACCCGAATATTTCAATAAAAATTGAAGACGTGGTAGTTGAACGTGTGGTTGAACTGGTGAGTCAGGGTAAAGTTGAATGTGGCTTTTCATTTGAACCAACTATAGAAGATGATATGACCTTTACGCCTTTATTCACGGATAAATTTGTTGTGGTCATGCATCCTAGCCATCCGTTATCTGAGCAGTATGGCGATAGTATTACTCTTTTAGATGTGCAGGATGAGTCAATGGTCGTGATGAACCGTAATAGTAATTTACGTGTGTTTATTGATAGTGTGTATGAACATTATAACATCTCGCCACACATCATCGCGGAGGCGTCGCAAATTGGTACGTTAGGTCAGTTAGTCAAACAGCAAATCGGTATTGCTATTGTGCCGCAACTATCATCTCAACGTATGCAAGAGTTAGGATTGCGTTGTGTAGAGTTGAATGAGACGTTGTTACAGCGCAAAGTGGGTATTATTAGTACGCCATATCAACATATGTCTGTTACGACCCAAGCTTTTATGGAGATGATAGCGCGTCCCGTTACCACTTAGTCTTGGTTTCAAACTGTGCGTCCATCGGATCATTTTCTTTTTTCGATTCAATTGAAGGCTGTTGTTCAGATAACAGTATATGCTGTATTTCAGACAGCTTAGCACGGTATTCGGTTGATTTTTGAACGCAATACTCATCTTGATTATTTTGTGCTTCAAGGGCTTTAATGGATTTTTCATAATATTGCCTTGCACTGCCAAGCATATTGGAGTTAATTGCCGCTTGTCCGCGTTTTGCTAACGTTTCAACATTCACCTTTAACTGTAATTTTTCAAAATAAATATCTAACCGAGTATAAGCATATTGCGATACACGACCTTTGGTATTCTCAGCGCGTAATAACATACGCAGACGCTTAATAGCTTGGATGAACTGTATTATGATTTTGTCGTTATCGGGTAAGTTAAACGCAGGTGGGAAATGCGGAATTTCGCTTTCTGGTATCAGTGACTTATTGGCGGC